>Ga0126371_10002081_pt1 | contig 17153 bp, 15 predicted proteins | sample PanSoiMetaPlot_4_FD_110145 | JGI IMG/M metagenome (GOLD analysis project Ga0126371, IMG submission 110145) | Tropical forest soil microbial communities from Panama - MetaG Plot_4 | ecosystem: Environmental > Terrestrial > Soil > Tropical forest > Bulk soil | place: Panama | collected 2016-02-17 | reverse complement strand
CCTGGCCAGGCGCAGCAGTTCGCTGCGGATCGCTTCCGCCGTCACGGCAATTCCGTTCGACACGGAGGCCGCAATCCATGATCCACCCTCGACTGGCGATTGCGGGAGAGTCGAGTCGCCAAGCCTGATACTGACGTCGTCGAGCGCCAGGCCCAACATATCGGCCGCGACCTGCGCCATGATAGTGTAGGTGCCAGTACCGATGTCGGAGGTCGCGCATGCGACCTCAGCATGCCCGTTGGCGGAGAGCACAATGCGCACCGTGATCGGCACCTGCAGCGCCTCCCAGACACCCGTCGCCATCCCCCACCCGACCAAGTCGCCACCTTCTCGCATCGCGCGTGGCTCGGGGTTACGCTTGTGCCAGCCGAACGCCTCGGCGCCCTGACGGTAGCATTCGCGCAAAGCCTTGCTGCTGTAGGGCAGATCATCATGCTGGTTGCGATCCGAATAGCACCGCAGGCGAAGCTCGAGCGGATCAAGCTTAAGCGCGATGGCAAGCTCGTCCATCGCGCACTCGAGCGCGAAGACCCCGGTGGCGGCGCTTGGAGCGCGCATGTCGCACGATGTTGGAAGGTCGAGCTTCGCCAGCTTGTGGGCGTACTTCGCGTTGGCGCATTTATAGAGCAGGCCGGACCAACCGGTCTCTTGCCGAAAATAGTCCTCGTATTGCGACGTCACGGTGATCGCATCGTGCGTCATCGCGTCCAGCGTTCCGTCAGCATTTGCGCCGAGCGCAATGCGCTGAATCATCGCCGGTCGGTAGCCCAGGCCATACATCTGCTGCCGCGTCAGTACGACACGAACTGAGCGCTGCAGCGCGCGCGCCGCCAGCACCGCCAGCACCACCTGAAACTGCGGACGCAGACCCGAGCCGAATGCGCCGCCCACAAACGGCGACATGACGCGCACATCCTCCGGCTTCATACCGAACACGCCGCAGAGATAGCGCTGCACATTCTGCACGCCCTGGGTCTTGTCGTACACTATGAGCTTACCGTTGCTCTCCACGATCACCGTCGAGGCATAGAGCTCCATCGGGTTGTGGTGCTCGATCGGAACGTAGTACTCGCCGTCGTGGCGCACGGGGGCGGCAGCGAGCGCGGGCTCGGGGGCGCCGTGTTGCTTCGGAGGCGTAAACAGGGTCTCTTCCGCAGTGGCAAGATCTTTGACGGCCGACGCCCTATCGCGCACGCGATAGACGTCCGTGACATGTGGCTCATTCTCGTATTCCGCCCGGACCAGCGACGCCGCGAAGCGCGCGACCTCCAACGTCTCGGCGACGACCAGCGCGATCGGTTGTCCGCTGAACATGATCTTGTCGTCATAGAGTGGACGGAACGGGGAGCCGTCTGGTGCCACGTCGTCCTTATAGGCCTCAGCAGCGTCGGCCATCCGGGGTCGATTTTGATGCGTGAGGACGTCAAGCACCCCTGCGACGCGCCGTGCGGCACTTGCGTCGATGCGCACGATACGGCCGCGAGCTATGGTCGATTCGACGACGCTGCCATAGGCGAGCCCCGTCATATTGAATTCGGCGGCATACTTGGCGGCGCCGGTGACTTTCGCGAAGCCCTCGACGCGGGATGTGGCGGCGCCGATGTAAGATGCCATAGGTCTTCCTCACGCGATCTTCTTGTTGGACTGCGACTGCGAGGTGCCGCGCGCCGCCTGCGAGAGCGCCCGGACGATGGCCCGACGCGCCAGTTCGATTTTGAACGTGTTATGCTCAAAGCCTTTGGCCTCGCGCAGAACAAGATCGGCCGCGTGCGTGAACGTCGCCTCGTTGGCGGGTCGGTCGCTGAGCACGGCCTCCGCCTGCGCGTTACGCCAGGGCTTGTGTGCGACCCCGCCGAGCGCGAACCGCGCCTCCTTGACCCTACCGCCGTCAAGCTCAAGGCCGACCGCGACGGATACCAGCGCGAATGCATAGGACAGTCGGTCGCGGACTTTGAGGTAGGTGTAATTTGCTGCGAAGCCCTGCGGTGGCAGCTCGATCGCGGTCACGAGCTCATCCATGTTGAGGTTGTTGTCGCGCTGCGGCATGTCTTCGGGCAGGCGGTGAAAGTCCGCGAACGCGATGACACGCTCGCCGCGCGGCCCTATCACATAGATCTTCGCCTCCAGCACCGCGAGTGCCACGCACATATCCGACGGATGCACAGCGATGCAGCTGTCACTCGCGCCGAGGATCGCATTCATCCGGTTGAGACCGCCGACCGCCGAGCACCCGCTGCCCGCTTCGCGTTTGTTGCAGGATGTTGCAACGTCGTAGAAGTAGGGGCAACGCGTGCGCTGTAGAAGATTGCCGCCGACCGACGCCATATTGCGCAATTGCTGCGACGCACCGGCCAGCAGCGCGCTTGACAGCACGGGATAGCGCCGCTCCACCAGCGGATGATAGGCCAGATCAGAGTTACGCACGAGGGCGCCGATGCGAAGCCCTCCGCCGGTTGTTTCCTCGACCTTGTCGAGGGGAAGCTTGGAGACGTCGATCAGCTTGGTCGGCCGCTCAACGTCCATCTTCATAAGATCAACCAAATTGGTGCCACCGGCGATGAACTTTGCACCCGGGTTATCCGCCATGACGCGCACCGCCTCGGCGATATTGTTGGCACGTGAATACTGGAAGCTGATCATGGCCGCCCCATCACCTGCTGGATCGCTGCGACGATGTTGGGATATGCGCCACAACGGCAGATGTTCCCGCTCATCAATTCGCGAATTTCGTCCGCTGTCTTCGCCTTGCCTTCGGCAATCAAGCCTGCTGCCGAGCAGATCTGGCCGGGCGTGCAGTAGCCGCATTGGAACGCGTCGTGGTCGATGAAGGCCTGCTGCAACGGATGAAGCACCCCATCCTTCGCCAGCCCTTCGATTGTGGTTATGCTCGCGCCGTCCTGCATGACGGCCAACGTGAGACATGAAAGGACGCGCCGGCCGTCAACCAACACGGTACACGCGCCGCACTGACCTTGATCGCACCCTTTTTTGGTGCCGGTCAGATCTAGATGCTCGCGCAGCACATCGAGCAAAGTGGTCCATGCCGGGATCCTAAGCCGTTTCGGAACGTCATTGACGATCAGCGTTACCGCAATTCTGTCCGGGCTGGACTTGCTCGTTTCTGCGGTGATCGCGGCGGTCTCATTGCTCACGACATGTCTCCCTACGTTTGCACCTGGATCGAAGTTCGCTGAACCCGGCACCAGCTATTTTGCTGACGGGGATCGCCATCGGGGTCCAAATATTCGAGGCCCAAAGGACCTATAGCGGTCACTTGGCCGACGTACTCACCGGATTTTGCCCAGTGAAAATGCGCCGGGTGGGTAAGCCTGCAGCTTATTGGCATCGAACTGATCACGGAGGCCGATCTAGAAAGCACCAGAGATAACCGTGTAGACTCGATCCTCCGGATGTTTATGTGGCATGAGCTTCACACCCGAAGGCACCTTGACCCTAATCACGTAGCGGCCATGCTTTGAGGGCTCGCCAACGACGATCGCAAGTCGTGCCGAAGGTGGAAAAGCCGGAAACGGCTTCCAGTCGATTTCCTCGGGAAGGACTGATCCGAAATCGGTTCCGCCGGTGGGTGAACGGGTTGCGCATTTTCGCCTTCTCTCCGGTTGTTCCGAGAGTGGCATCAACTGGCGTCTAAAGTGAATGCGGCATTGAGCCATCACCCAATGCTACTCACAGCGGTATGGCGATAAGAGAGTTCCACGTCTTGGATGAACGTGCTGGCGGCGGGACCATATTGCTCGGCCGTTCCAAGCATCGAAGCTTGCCGGTTCTGAACGCCGCCCGATGAACCACCCAGCCCGTCGGCGTATACGCACCCTAGATACTCGGCAATGCTTTTCGACGTCGCCCGCTATCCCGCGGCGAACATGGCGTCTTCGTTTTACTGGCGCAGCTCCGTCATACCTTCGTGTTGGGTTGCCTGCTAGGCGGCAACGATTCAGAGGAAAGACCGCCCGTAGAAACCCCACCCGTAAAAACCCCACCCGAGTGGCGCCCCGCGCGGCGGTCGTATGGATCGCCGCCAGCAAACCCGGGCCGTCGCAGAACAGGCCTCCTATTCGATCAGGTAGCGAAGCCATTAGCCTTTTAGGTGAAACAGTCAGCTATCTCTTCGCTCGTTGGAAAGCGACCCGTCGCCTTCTTTGAAAACACGAGTCGGCCGTCAAATCGAATTTCGAAGACGCCGCCACTTGACCGCCGAACGTTTATTTGTGCTGAGGGTCTCAGCTTTAGGATCAGTGCCCGCGCCTCACGGGCGCGCGGTTCATAACCTCATTGACCGCAGTATTCGATCTCGATCTTCATGAACCAGTCCTCGCGACTTGAACCGATCTGTGTACGCCCGGGGGATATCCCTAAGATGTCATTCGATAGCAGCGATCCGGACCTGACAAGACGCAATTTCGTGATCCGTCCGGACGTTGTCAGGATCGACCTTCCAGGCCAAGCCCTTCGTCTCTGCAAAAGTATCGCCCCGGCTTCCCGACGCGTCTCGTCGGTTTGGCGACGCCTCCGGAGGCCGCCGCGCTGCTCGGGGCTGCGATGAATTAGCGTGGCCTCATGATCGGCAACAGCAAGCGCCAGCGTCGGGGCCTTGCCACCAACACGTTCTGACGGTCGTGCCGTGATCGAGTCCGCTGCTGAGGGTGAACCTGCCGCGCCGACTGTTTTGTTGGGGCGGTGTGCGATTGACCTGACCATGATGAACTTTTTAAAGCTTGCTTAATGCCCTTAGTTCCGCTTCTTATTGTGAAGATAGGTTTCGCGGTCGCGTTAAATGGGGATCGTCGCAATGCCATTTCCGGTCACTGAACATGTCGCGAAGACAAGCCGGCATATGACTGCTTACCTGGCTTGCGGCGCTGTCGACGCCCCATTGATCACTTTCTTGCATGGGTGGCCCGAATTGTCGATCAGTTGGCGTCACCAGTTGCCAGTGTTCGCCGAGTTAGGATTCCGTTGTGTGGCGCCGGATATGCGAGGCTACGGTAGGTCCAGCGTCTATGGGCAGCATGCGGATTATGCAGTCGAGAATAGTGTGCGCGACATGATCGAGCTGCTGGAGTCGTTGGAGCGAGAGAAGGCCGTGTGGGTGGGGCATGACTGGGGTAGCCCAGTGGCTTGGGCTATTGCCAGCCACCATCCAGAACGGTGCCACGGCGTTGCCAACCTATGCGTACCTTATCTGCCCAAGGGCTTCGCGCCGGAAAATTTCCTCCCGCTTGTTGATCGGGCGCTCTATCCGGAAGATGAATTCCGGGCAGGTCAGTGGGAGTATCAACTATTTTATCAAGAGAATTTCTCGATGGCCTGTGCCGCGTTCGAGGCGAACCCGCGAGACACGGTGAAAGCGCTGTTCCGGAAGGGTGATGCGGCCGCTCGAGGCCAGCCAGCGCGCACCGCACTGATACGTAAGAACGGAGGCTGGTTTGGTGGGGCGGGCAGAGCCCCGGATGTACCGATGGATGCCGATGTGCTAACCGAGGCGGACCTTGCTGCGTACGCGGCAGCATTGGAACGCAATGGCTTCTTCGGTCCGGACTCTTGGTACATGAACCACGACCGGAACGTTGCTTATTCAGCAAAGGCGATTAACGGCGGTCGGCTCAACATGCCCGTGCTCTTCCTGCATGCGACCAACGACTTGGTGTGCGACACGACAGGCTCCCGTCTTGCCGAGCCGATGCGTGAATGCTGCGCGGACCTGACTGAGGTGGTGATCCAGTCGGGCCATTGGATGGCGCAAGAATGCCCCGTCGCAGTGAACGCGGCTTTAGCGAAGTGGCTGGCAATCAAGTTGGCCAACGTCTGGACGTTGTGACGGGGTCCGGCTGCGGAGAAGCTGGAATTCCTTGAAGAGACGATGCTGCCTTGTATCTCGGTATCGTTTTGAAGGGGCCGCGTGGGCGGTTCGGACCGACGACCGCAATAGCGGGCGGAAGATCGCTTCCCGCACGAGAGGTTGTAATGCGAATCGCCAAGCCGGACAGACAAATGTTCCAGTTTGGGCTCCCTCACCAAAGGCGCCGCACTCTATAAGAGTCGAACACAACTTCGTTCGAAACCAACACCAGTCTCTCGGCCAATGCCTGCGCAATCAGCATCCGATCAAAGGGGTCACGGTGCGGTCCTGGCAGGGCGCTAGCCGTCTGACCATGGACGAGCGTGAGCGGCAGCTCGAAGAAACCTTGGCTGGCGACACATTCGACAATATCCTCGGCGACAGCGGCCGCTCCAGGCAATTTTCCAAGGCGATACTTGGTCGTGATTTCCCACGCAGATGCGGCGCTTAGGAAGATTTCATTGGATTCGTTAGCGATCGCTTCACCGGCGGCCGGCGAAAGCGAAGTGTCCCCATCGAGCCACCAGAGCAAAGCGTGCGTGTCCAACAGTAGCCGCACAAGCTACTCCCAGGTCCTGAGTTCGTCCGGAGGCAGTGGCTCGAAGAACGCCGCGTCCACACGTGCCCTGCCACGCATCGCTCCGAACTGACGTTTCGGTCGGACGCGTCGAACCGGCACTAATTTGGCAACCGGCCGCTTGTCGCGAGCAATGATGATCTCTTCTCCGGCTTCGACCCGAGCGATCAGCTGTGACAGCGTGGTCTTGGCGACGTGAATGGTGACGGTCTTGCTCATGATTCCTTCTTAGCTAAGAAGCTTAGCTAAGACTTGTATCGGTGAAAGGTGGCAACTCGAACGTGCGTATCTGCGTATCTATGGCATGAACCCTGGAGTATTTCCGACTGGCCCCGCCGAGTCTCGTTGGCGAAGTTGGAGCAGATGACTCAGGTGAGAGGGTCGACGACCGCCGAGCTAGTGACCTCGCATCCCTCTCGAATCCCTCATCGTGCCGCGCACGATAGCCACATGAGGTTTCGAGAAAGTCCCGAGCCATCTGCAGGCGGAAGGGATAAAGTGCTGAAACAAAAGAACCAATGGACTTGCGTCAAAGACCTTCCCAAGCTGTGTCGTGGATCCGATTCCCATCACCCGCTCCAAGGCCTTGAAAGAAAACAGCTCTTGGCCTCACAAATTTCATTGGCAAAAGTTGGGTCCAAAGTAGTTCGTAAACCTTCGATGCTGGCCGCAACGGCAGCGCGAGGGAAGGCGGACAGTTCGCGACGAAGGGTCCCGGGAAAGTCCCGAATTGTGTTCGACAGTGTTGGGCCCACCGTAATCGGCATGAGGCCCCAACTCGGTCACCGCTTGAATCACCTGCGATGCAGCCGAGCATCCGCTGTGACCTGCCGATTCAAATGCCGATCAAATTCTACCAAGTGATGAACCTGAAGACTGCGAGAGCTCTCGACCTCACCATTGCGCCATCGCTCCTCGGGTGATCGAATGAACGGTTTGCTGCGGTGCATTGGTCGGGAGTTGACGGCACAGGTTGCTGCCTGACGGCGCCGCTGACCAAGTCCGCTGTTGAGGGTGAACCTGCCGCGCGGCTGTTCGGTTGGGTACTCTGCGATTGGACCCCGATAGCGGACATCGACAGTTGAGAAATATGCCATGCATCGTGGGATCGGACCCCATTTCGCAACGAGCAAATCCATGCTGTAATTATGTTCTTAGTGAGCGACGGTCGGCGCAGTCCTGAACCTCGGAGAGCAATGCGACGACGCGATTTTCAGCAAAGGGTTATCGAGCGTTATCCGCGGCTAAACCGGATGAGGGAGATGCGACAATGAAAAAAAGCACGCTGACCAGTCTCAGTATTTCGATGTCGATCGCCGTCATAGCGGCCGGTGTCGCGATTTCCGCGCAGGACAAGTACACTGTGCAAGTACCGAATGGGCTCGCGTTCTCTGAGTTTAGGGGATACGAAGACTGGCCAGTAATCGCGATCAGCGAGAACGGAGGCAAGATCGCTGTGATCGTGGGGAATCCGGTAATGATCGACGCCTATAAGGAAGGCGTGCCCGGCAATGGCAAGCCTTTCCCAGATGGCGCCAAGATGGCGAAAATTCATTGGAACCCGAAAAAACAAGAGACGTACCCCGGTCAGCCAACGGTGCCAGGTACGCAGCATGACGTTGATTTCATGGTGAAGGACAGCAAGAGGTTCGCGGACAGCGGTGGATGGGGATGGGGCGCGTTCGAGTATGACGCGGCGTCCGATACGTTTAGGCCCGCCACTGTAGCGGACAAACCGCCTCAGGAAAACGACGCGAAGTGCGGGTTCGCGTGCCACACGGTGGTGAAGGATCGCGACTACGTTTTCACGGACTACGGAAAGAGGTGAGTATCGGATAGCGCGAACTAACAAGGCAACGACTGCGCCAAATAGGTGACGGTTGATGTTCGCTTATGGCACGACTCCGCCCTAAGCGAACGGGCAGAGTGAGTCCGCTCTGCGCTGTACTTCAGATCTCAACTTCCAATGGCTAAAGGGCACTGCTCGCTCATTTCCGATCGGACGGGATGTCCGGTTTTCCTCTCGCCGAACATGGCGCGATCGACGGTCATGCCATGCGATTCCTATCTTCAACCTTCAGGCGAACCACATCGCAGCCGCGCAACTTCCTGTGGATGGGCTAGATTGAACATGGCCGAGTCCCGGGCGCGCCCCTGCACCGGAAGCTTGGTCAGGTTCGATCAGACGTCCTTGGTTCGTCGCGGGTCTTAGAGCCGATCAACTTCCCCTTGTTCTATAGGCTTTGGCGCGCGTTTTCTGACCTTCTAAAATGTCCGTTGTGTGCTGAGGGCGTCAGCACGCGTCGGCTTTAGTCGGGCGGCGAATTCTGGTTCGGTTTCGAGGCGTTCCGGCGTCATCAGCGCCCGGAAAGTCGGAATCTGACCCAAACGCGACAATTGGGTAGAGCCTAGCCAAGACGCGGCTTTATCAGAATGATTGCGACGAGGGCGGTCCCCAATAAGCTCGCTCCACTTTAGCTACCCGCAGCTCATAATGGGAATACCAGTGCTCCTTGCCGAGGCGCTGGGCGACCAGGTGCTCGGAATTCTGCTTCCATGCCTGAATGGCCGGCTCGTCCGTGAAGTATGCGACCGTAATTCCGAGCCCGCTGACGTCGCGGACGCTTTCGGCGCCCAGGCAACCGGGCTGCTTGAGCGCCAGCTCAAACATCGCTTGCGCCATAGCTTCGTAGCCGCGATCTCCCTCGGTCCGCTGTGACGTGAATATCACGGCGTAGTAGGGCGGCTCTGGCGTCTTTGCGAAACCAACGTGCGTCTTGATATCGGATTGCTGGTTCTGCTGCATGTACGTTCATCCGCGTTTTGCTGAGCCGACGATAACAACACCCCCTTGCGGCTCCAGCACGTCATACCACTGTGGGCTTTCATCATCCAGTCAGTGCGATATGTCCGCGGCGCGGTCGCGCGGTGAGAGCAGGACAGATAAAATCGCCTCGCCAAATCTTCGGACGTCCGAAAGTGGCACGATGTTGCCCATGCGCTCGGTGGAGTCTATTGCTGGCTGGAGCGCGCCCGAACCACACATACACAGCGCTTTAAGCCGCTATTCGAAGCAAACGCTCAAGGACGTCTGCGCTTTGCGGTGACGACCGTCACCGTCGCGGAAGTTTTGACAGGTCCGTTACGGGTAGCCGATGAGGCGCTCGCGCGGCGTTATTGAGCTATCCTTGAGTCGTGACAACTTGTCGAGCTCGACATCGACATTGCAGAGAGCGCCGCGAGGCTGAGGGCTTCACTAGGCCTTAAGTTGGCAGATGCCGTGCAGGTAGCAAGCGCACTCGCGGTGAACACCGCCGCACTTGTGACGCATGACCGAGATTTTCCGCGTTTGTGTTCTCTGCGCGTGATTTCGTGACTGAGCGACAACGGCGATGTGACGGAATGGTGCCGATCGCGTCCCCGTAGTTCGGACCACGGCTGATCGCAACGCGCACCGCGCGTTCGTGCAAACGCTCGGCGGCGAAGCGATTGGGCGCGACTACTTGCACGTGTCGCCGATCAGTAGCGCAGCCTGACCGATTTGTGATCGATCAGGCACCAGTTCGGTGGCGTTTTCACCAACCCCACCGAGCGCAAGTGCGTCCTGTCCATCGCAAACACCTGCGGTTCCGGCGGATCCAAGCTCTGGACACGCAGCGACCACGAACCATTGTCCTGCCCGGCCCGCAGCCCCAGGCGGCTTGGGTGATCATGCTATCCGGCTGATGAATCGGCGCGGGTGTCATTGCTTGCGCCGATGTCGCGACAGCCAAAGCAAAACCAGCAACAGCAATCAACTTGATCATTTCCTCCTCCGTTATGCTTTATCAATATTGGCGGTGTGATAGTACAACAACCAAGATGAACGTCTAATGAACCATTGCCGTCGCGGGTGAGTGCGGATGATCGCAGCGCGCATCGAGCGCACGCTCGGCAGAGCGGCGCGGTTTGGCTCGACTACTTTAGTGAATGTCGCGGGACGACTGTTGTACATTAGGCATGAGGCGATGACCACTCCTGCTGAAGCTCGGGACTATGTCAACTTTCTTAGCTCGCACCTCCGGTCTTTCCTACGGTTTCAATTCTCTGACGATGCGGGGAGGAACGCGGGCCAGCAAAATCAATGACATAGGTCAGCTTCGCAGCTCTATGTCGTGGGTAGAGCTCCCGAACCTCGGCATTAGTAACCTTATAGCCCTTGGACCCCATCATCCCTGCGATCATCTTGAACAGGGCGGTCTCCCGTTCTGGCTATATCTACAGCATCGCACGCCACTACTTGCTGACCAGTGGACGCAGTAACAAATAGAATGCGGCGACGTGGGTGATCATCAGCAGTGGCACATAGATGATGGGGATCGCGTATGTGGCGCCTAACTCACCCGCGATCGCTGGCAGGCCGAGTTGGCTGGCATGATAATAGTCCACGATGATGTCGACTACCCCAGCGACATTGAAGGCGACGACGAACAGCCAAAAGAGCGGACGCATTCTCACACTGAGAAGCGCCAATATAGCCAGCAGTCCGGTCGCGAAGTCGCCGTAGGCGGCGAATGTGGCGAAGCCCGCCGGCAGATTGCCGACGATGCCTGGAAGGATGAAGACGAGTCCGAAGAAGCGAAAGCTGTGCAGGGTGGCGATGGCGCGTTGCGCTTCGGCCCGGTCGATCGACTTGAGCCTTGGCCAGATGTATGCACCAAAGCACAGGAGCCAGGCGACGTAGCCTAGAACGAGCTGTATTCGGAAGAGGGTTTCCGGCGACATGCGATCTCCTGTCAGGTGTTGGTTTGCACGGCGTCGAACATCGCGGTCAGGATGCCGAGCCGGCCTTCCATGAGATTTCGCCCCAAGTTGGCGGAAAGCTGCGCGAAGTCGGGGCCCATCACCACGCCGAGATTTGGCGCAGGCGTCGGCCCCGACGCGCGCAGCTGCGCGATCCAGGCCTTGGCGGCCTCGGTGCCGTCTTGCCATGCCAGCGTGCGGAAACCGGCCAGTTCGATCGCCTCGCGTGTCGCGGTGGCTGTGAGGAGAAAGCTCGTTGCGGGCGTTCGCGCCCAAGGAACGGGATAGTGCGGCTCGCCGCTGTTCAACACGACGTCGAAGGTCGCAAACCTGCCGCGCAACTTCAGCACGCGCCGGATTTCCCGGTAGAGCCGCGCCCGGTCGTAGATGTTCATGGCCACATGCTGCAGCAACGCCACGTCGAAACGACCGCCGTCAAACGGAAGCTCCAACGCATTGGCGATCTCAAACGACACCTGCCCGCTCTGTCCCGTGCGCTCTGTCAGATAGCGCGCGGCATCCACGAATGGCTCGCTGAGGTCGACGCCCGTAACCCGGCAGCCATAGGTCGCAGCGAGAAAGCGCGCCGGCCCACCGACGCCGGAGCCGACATCGAGGACCGACATGCCGGCAGTGATCCCGACCAACGTGGCAAGCTCGGTGGTCGCGGCAAGCCCGCGGGTGTGAAACTGGTCGAGAGCGCCCAGTTGCTGGGGCGTGAGTTGCTGATCCGCCGGCCTGAGGACAGTGAGCGCGGTCTTCAGCCGCTCGGTCAGGCCAGTCGCGCGATAGTGATTGCGCACGCCATCAAGTCCATTGGTCATTGCACGGTTCCTCTAAAACTTCAGGTGGTTGCCGCGGTCTCGACATCGGCGTTGCCTGATTTCCAAGTCAGACGTACGACCACTTCCCGCGCGCGACTATTTGCGATAATGTCAACAGGCTATGAAGCAGAACTTCACAGTCAGGCAGGGGGCGCTCGACGGCGTCGAGACGTTTCTTGCGGTGGCGAAGCAGCGCAGCTTTCGCCGCGCAGCGGCGGCGCTCGGCGTCACGCCGTCGGCCGTCAGTCAGACGGTGCGGTCGCTCGAGGCACGGGTCGGCGCAGCGCTTCTTGCGCGCACCACGCGCAGCGTCGGCCTAACCGAGGCCGGCCAACGCTTCCTTGCACGCGCAGCCCCCGCCTTTGACGAGCTCGTCGCCGCGAGCGAGGCCGCCCGTGACCTCGGGCAACGTCCGGCCGGCCTCTTGCGCCTCGCCGTTCCCCGCGCCGTTGTCCCGCTGATCCTGGAACCGGTGATCGCCTCTTTCTGCCAGGCCTATCCCGAGATCGAATTGGAGATCGCCGCAAGCGACGAGATGGTGGATCTTGCGGCGAGCGGTTTCGACGCCGGTATCCGTCTCGGCCAGTTCATCGCGCCCGATATGGTCGGTGTGCGGCTGACGCCGCCATTCCCGTTCGTGGTCGTTGGCAGCCCTGATTATCTACGCCTGCGGAAACGGCCGGAGCGCATCGACGATCTGCGTCAACACGCCTGCCTACGTATGCGCCGCTCGAACGGGTCCATCGCGCCTTGGCCCTTTGTCGACGGCAACAAGGCGGTCGAGGCAATCGTCTCTGGGCCGCTCATCGCGCACGACTACCCGACGCTCCTTGGCGCGGCGGTCCAGGGTGTGGGACTTGCGCAGGTACCCAGCCCGCTCGCCAAAGCTCCGATTGCTGAAAGCCGATTGCAAGCGCTCCTGACGCCCTTCGCTGTCAGCGCGCCCGGGGTTTTTCTATACCATCCAGGGAGGCGTCAGGTTTTACCCAAACTGCGTGCATTCATCGAATACGTCAAATACCGGAGTGCTGATGCACCGCCTGACGGAACAACTACGCGGAGATTGCGCAAGGTCAACGGTGCAAACAGCTCTTGAGCTAGAAGCAGCGACGCGTCCAAGACAATCAACAACTACCGACCACATTCGGACTCACCGGCGTCGACGGCCCGCACGCATCAAGGTAATGACGCTCACTCCCGACGAGTTCATGCACCGCTTTGTCATCCACGTGCTCCTCGACCGATGTTTTCGCCAAATGCGCGCCGGCCCACGCAGCGACATCTCGTCGTCCCCAGCGAAGTACCGAATCTTGGCGGTGGCGCGGCGTCCGACTTAGACGAGATCCGGGAATACATTGCCAGAGATCGTGTTGAAGCAGCCGATCGAGCTGAAGAGCCACCTGGTCGATGCAAGACTTTCTGCTTACCGTCAGTCTGCCGACGCGAAGTGGCCGGTCTCCCCAAGGTAGCGTTGGACAATATCCTTCCACTCCGATCCATGAATGACCTTTAGCAGGGCAAGGTTTATTGACTTCTTGATCGGACTATCGTTTGGCAATGCAATCGCGTATTCGCGCACCGCCAGCGTGTACGGCAGCACGCGCAGTCCGTTCCATCCATATTCCTTAATCATGTACCCAAGTATGGCCTTCTCGTAGACCAGAGCCTGAACGTCGCCGCGCTGTAACGCCTTCATGGCTTGGATCACAAACGGATAGGTCCGTGTATTGAGTCCCTGTGCGTTCAACCACTGCTCACCGGTGGTGCCAGAAACGGCGGCCACACGCACGCGCGCCAAATCGTCTGGGCCGCTGATTCCCGTCTTCAGACGGCCAACGACAAACGAAGATGCCAAGGTAGCGGAAAATAGCGCCACCAGAAAAATACTGGCAAACATCCACACGATGGCTAAGACGCGGCCACCCAAAGTTGCGGGAACCTTGTCGCCGTAGCCGGTTGACGTCATGGTTACCGCCGCCCACCAAACGCCATCAGCGATGCCGTGCGACGGGCGCGAGTCGAAGTGGCTTTTCTGTCGCCGCTCCAGCAACCAGATGAGGATACCCACGAAGAGTAGAAGTCCAAACAAGGCCGCTACCGCGACGACAAACTGATAGGTGAAAAGGCCAGTCATGGTTCCAGCCAAGCTACCTTGTGGCTCTCCACGCACGGCAATGCCAAGGCCGGCGGCGAAATACGGATGCGTGAAATCGAAGCGCGCTTCACCTTCCTGCGTTATTGGGATCGCCGCGATAACGGCATCGACCCGGCCGCGCTCAACGGCGTCCAGCAGGCCAGCGAGGTCGTAGTCGAACTCGCGAAACTCGAACGGAATCTTCAGTTCTTCTGCGATTCGCTTCCACAGATCGATGCTCAATCCACTCCATTGCCCGTCGTCGCTCCGAAGGACGAAGGGCGGCACGCGCATCGTGCCGACGACGATCTTTGCCCGCAGCTGGCCGGCGCCAGCGTCGGCTTGCAGAGGCGACGGGACGACGAAGGTCCAAAAAAGTATGGCGCAAAGAGAGAGTGGATGGGAACTCGCCGTGAGTCGTTTGATAATTCCTCTCATCAGCAAATCATCTCGCAGCCGACTGGACTTCGATGTATCCCGCCCTTTGAAACAAACCCTGTCCGCTTGCCGATAAGCAGAAATCGACAAAGGCCTTGGCGGTTGCCAGAGGATGCCCTGTCGTAACTAGGGAGAGCTTCCGGCTCAGAGGATAGCTGCCCGAGACGATCGATTCAGTTGTCGCCATCGTCGGCGGTGATTGCTGATTAGAACGGATCGCAATCATCCTCACCCGGTTGCCGACGCCTCGTAAGGCGCCGCGACCGGTATAGCCGATCGCGCCTGGACGTGCCGCAACTTCAGCCACTATGGCTTCGTTCGTAGACAGGTGCGAAACGGAAGCCGCAAACGAGTCCGCAGACAAAACGTGCTCCCCAAACAAATATGCGGTTCCGGAGCCGGCTGCACGGGCGAAAGGCACGATTTCTGTCTCGGCGCCGTGTAGCTCGCTCCAATTCCGGATCTTGCCGGCAAAGATGTCGCGGATTTGCTCGACGTCGAGAACCGTGATGGGATTTGCCTGATTGATGACTATTACAACGGCGTCCAACGCCAATGGGACCATCGATAGCTCGAGGCCCTTGTCGCTGACGTAAGCGCGTTCTCGCGGCGTCACGTCGCGAGACGTCATGGCGATATCAACCATTCCATGTAAAAGAGCGGCGATCCCATCGCCGGAACCGCCACCTCTCACCGTGATATCTGCCAGGGGATTTCTCGTCATGAAATCTTCCGCGATCGCCCCGATGGTCGGGCGCATCGATTCCGATCCAACCACCTGCACCAGTTCCGACAGCGAGGTACGCATTTCTTCGGCGCGGCCGATGTACAAGAACAAAGCAACGCAGATGAGGAGTGTCGGCAGGTTGTATAGCGCCAATCGAGCGCAGACCCGGAGCACCGAGAATTTGCTCGCCGTTTGCAATCTATCGCTCCCAGTCTGTGCGCCATTCGGCGGTGCGCTCGCGTCGAGACCGCAATGCCCGTCGCCAAGGCGCCGGGCGCTTATCTCGAAGATTCGAACGTGACGCCGGAAGCCGGATGGCCGGCGTTCCGGCCTGCAGAATGAGTTCGACAGGAAGCAAAGAGACGATGCCGAACGCCACATCGCCAGACGACGCCAATACGCCAGCGCGGTTGAACGGCCCCGACCCCACGACTGCGAAACCCGCTGGCAGCGAGCGGTTATAGACGATGGTCGCGACCGGGTTAGCGATATCGGGAAAGCCGTTCATGAATTCGAAACCGAGTGATCGGTAGCGCCGCGAAGAGAAGCGAGAAGGGTGCGTCGCTTTTTACTTTTTCGCCGATGGCATCGATATCCAAAGTAGGTATTGCGAGCAACAGGGAGTGGGACCGCGGCGATTGCGCCGCCAACAAGAATGGCGGTGATTGGATTAAAGCCACCGCTACCGTTACGCGCTGCGGGCTCAATTGACCCCGGTGACGCGGCTTCACTCACGAGACGCCCTCTTTAGCCGATACTGGCACTTTTTGATGTTTTAAGCTTGAGAACACGCTCTGCCTCGGCTTCGGTGATCCACAAAAGCCGATTTAGTGGGGCCCTATTCGCGGGAGATGACGAGGTCTCCAATCGCCGCAATCCCTAGAACCACGCCAGGCAGGCGTGGGGCCTCGAATGCCGCGGCCGCGAGTCCGGCGGCCGCGACGGTTGCAACTGTCACTACCATTTCGCTGGGATTTTCGCTTTCCGGGTTAGTGTCTGCTGTCTCTGTGGCCGCGTCTTCCGGCACGCTATCTAGGCGGCCCTTGCCTTCTCGTGCAGCGTTCTGCATCAAAATCTCTCCTCCTCTTAGCATACTTGGGGGTTTAAGGCCCCAAACACACCAATCGCCCGCACGGCTTCCAGCATTCCCGCTTTTGATGACATTTCGAAAACACTTGAACAGCGCCGCGCCCCCCTCCAAGCCTAAGGTCTGGTTCTTCGCACCACGGCGTTGCGGAACCGGAACCGCTCACGCTCGCTTTGAGCTTTGCTTCAAATTGCCGGCAAAGCCGATGCGGCGGGTCGGTCGGCATCAAATCGGCCGATCGAGGGACGTCCTTAGTGGCGCAACCAAGCGCACTAAGTTCGGATGGCGGATGGAAAACATTTTATGGTATCCCTGGCTGCTATCACGTTTGAGGCTAACTTTCTGTCGCTGCCCTGCGAGGATTGCAACAGATGATCGTCACCACATCGGCCATCGACGAGACACTTCTTGTTACGATCGATCGGCCACCGGTCAATGCGCTCGACCTGGACGCAATAGCTGCGCTTGAGCAGGTCTTTGCCGTTGCCACGCGTGAAGTCCCCTCGGGCGGCGTGGTCGTAACTGGACGCGGACAGGTCTTCTCGGCCGGTGTTGATACGCGCGCCTTCGCGGGCTACAGCCGCGACCAACGCCGGGCAATGGTGCGAGCTATCACGCAGATGGTGGCTCAACTGCTGGCGATACCTGTGCCGGTGGTGGGGGCGATCAACGGCCACGCTCTGGGCGGGGGCTTCGTGCTGATGCTAGCTTGTGACTACCGGAT
>Ga0126371_10002080_pt1 | contig 17156 bp, 14 predicted proteins | sample PanSoiMetaPlot_4_FD_110145 | JGI IMG/M metagenome (GOLD analysis project Ga0126371, IMG submission 110145) | Tropical forest soil microbial communities from Panama - MetaG Plot_4 | ecosystem: Environmental > Terrestrial > Soil > Tropical forest > Bulk soil | place: Panama | collected 2016-02-17 | reverse complement strand
GTGGTACTCGTCCCAACCCGCGCCCGTAATCCACTCCTTCGGTCCAAGCTCCTTAGCCTTGTCACGGACCTGCTGCTTTAGCTGTGCGAGCGATGTAGTCTCGTTCAGATCGATGTATCTGCGCGAGTGTCCGGCCAGGTGGATGTGGGTGTCATGGAAGCCCGGAATGACAGTACGGCCGCGCAGATCGATCATGCGCGCTGCAGTGTAGCGATTGCGCAGTTCATTTCCACCCACCGCCACCACGCGCCCGTCCTTGGCGACAATTGCCTGATGGATCGAGAACGCAGAGTCGACGGTAACGATCTTTCCATTGAACAGGATCAAATCAGCCGGCTGACCTTGCGCCACCGCATTGATTGCGGCGCCGCCGAGCGCCGTTCCGCCGATCGCACTCAAGAAATCACGTCTGGAAAAATTCATCGGTCCTCCTCGTTGTCTCACGATTATAAGCGTTATCGGCGGCCGGCTTGGATTGGGGCGGCCTTACCAGAGAGGGCGGTGTCGCGGCATTCCCGCCGGATGGAAGATCACAGATTCATTCAAGCCGCCCGAGAGCGACATCTCGACTTCGTCTTTGGCGCAAGTCAGCGTTAGCACGCACGGCACGGGCGGGGCCGAGAAAATCACCGCCGCGCCAAACCGCACCACTCCTTGCCCTCGCCGCCTTCTCACGATCGCGGCCGCGGCTTCTTTGACGCCGAATGAGGGAGACTTCCAACCGAAATCTCCTCCTTCGATCAATTCCGGAGCTTCATCGGAATGATCGAGCACCAACAGGCTCGGCGTTCTCGGCGTGGCGATTCGAAAACATTCGAGCGACTCCTGGGTTACCGGCACGCCAGGATGCCAGGCCTGCTCCGCCAGCCATGGACCGCCGTCGTCATTGCGGCATTCCACTTGATCCAAGATGAACAACATACCGGACTTGAGAAAAAGTGCCTGACGCCGATGGCCGCAGTCCCGATAACAGCAATCGGCGTCCCAATAGTCGGCCTTAGAAATCCATTGTCGAAGTCGCTACGCTTGGCGGGTTGCGCCAGGCAAATGGGCCCGCCGCCTCTGCTTGATCGCGCTCTCCCACACGGATCGTATTGTGTGCCGCAGTTCCACGAAAGAAGTTTCGCCATCCGGCGTCGCTGATATAGGTGAATGTGCCGGCGTCGATCAGAAGTTCACTTTCCTTGGAACGGGCCACGACACTCAGCGTGTCCGAGTGGCTGTGACCGGAGCGATACGCTCCGAAAGGTCCAGCGTCCATGATGCAGGAATAATCTCCGCACGTCATCACAGCTGTTCCTGCGCTTGGAAACAAACGGGGGTTCCCAGCGGAGCTCCGGCAAAGCATCGAGTCCCTCGAACACGCGCGGTCCCAACCACCATACTCCCTGCTCGTACAAATTCTCCTTCCCGCGGACCCAGCCCGGGCGATTCAGAAGGACACCACAACTAGCACCAGTGGCAAAGCCCGCGCGCGGGCCGTAAGGATGGAAGAAGAGGCCGCCATCATCGTCGCCAAGGAGCGGTAGCGATTGACCCACGCCAGCCAACGCGTCGAGGTACTCCGCCTTGCGAGTTAACGCGCGCAACCTTGCGGACGGCTTGGACACGATCGCGTGAAATAAGAACATGTCCAACGCGTACAAATGATAATAGGTGGATTGCTCGAAATGGCTGCCGTCGGGCCGGACTTGCCGATCCATCTGTTCGGAGACAGGCCGCCCTCCAACCGATTCCCACGTTTCATCGCGAAAGAGTAATCCCAGCGCGTGAAGCACCACCTCCCGCCAAGAAGGTGCGTGTTTCGGTGAAAAGATTGTCCGCAACATATAAACCGTGACGATAGAGTTCCGTCCCTATCCTGGCTCGCAGGGCATCGCCCAACTAGTCGCCTGCCAGGTGTAAAACGCAGATCCACGACAGCGTCCTGATAGCTACCTCGAGCGCGCCGGTCCAATTGATACCTTCCTGGAACGGATTGGCCTCGATCCACGATTCCAACTGCCGTGATATTTCGCTCGCATAGTCCGTAACACCCGTCAATGTGTACGCTTGCCCAAGCAAAATCAAATGCTGATGCCGGTTCAACTCCCAAATGACTTTATGATCCCCTACGCGCGAAAATCCAAGTAATGGATACGCCGAAAATATTGTGCTTCGCTCTCGGCAGCGCTCACATAGTCGCGCCTCCATCGGATTTCCGGCCCCGTTTCTATCTCCAATCCCAGGAAATCGATGATCGAGAATCTGTTTGGCGAGCGCAACGATCGTCTCCGCGTAAGGAGTGCCATGTACCGCTGCACAAACTTCGGCGGGATCAGGCAAGAACGATACTTGCGGCGCAAAGCGCGACAGCGGGAACCGGCGGCCTCAGGAACATCCAGTAATTGCGGAATTCCTGTTTCAAAACGAAATGCAAGCTCTTTGGCAGTCGCATGCGACCTATCTTACCTGCTGTCGCGAAATCGAGCGGGTAAATTAGGAATGGGGCCAATGAAAACGCGTGGGGAGGCCGATCTGGGCGCTGGAATGATCGATGCCGGCCAGTTTCGACTCGAAGAGGACGCTCTGGGCGACGTCAAAGTTCCAGCGCAGCACCTATGGGGGGCCCAAACCGAACGGGCTCGGCAGAACTTCCCCATCGGTGTCGAGCGCTACGTTTGGCGCCGTCCAGTGATTCGCGCCCTGGGCATTCTCAAGGAATGCGCTGCGCTCGCGAATGGAGAGCTGGGCCAGATCGCGAGCGAGAAGGTGGATCTGATTGTCCAAGCTGCGGAGGAAGTGATTGACGGAAAGCTGGACGGCGAGTTTCCGCTGCCCGTTTTCCAGACCGGATCCGGCACGCAAACCAACATGAATGCCAATGAAGTGATTGCCAATCGAGCAATCCAACTTGCTGGCGGAGTTGTGGGATCGAAAAAGCCGGTCCATCCTAACGACGACGTGAACCGCAGCCAGTCGTCCAATGACGTCTTCCCGGCGGTCATGCATGTTGCTACGGTTGAGGAGCTCGAGAACTCGTTGATCCCTGCGATCCGTGAATTGCGGGAAACGCTCGACGCGAAGTCTCGGGACTTCTCTCAAGTCGTCATGGTTGGAAGGACCCATCTTCAAGATGCAACGCCCATCACGCTCGGCCAAGTGATTTCCGGTTGGGTGGCCCAACTCGACCAGGCGCTGGAGGCGATCCGCGCGAGTCTGCGGGGTGTCTACGCACTCGCAATCGGCGGGACAGCCGTGGGAACTGGGCTAAATGCCGATCCTCGCTTCGGCGAGATCGTAGCTCGAAAGGTCGTCGAGCAGACCGGCAAACCCTTTGTGTCCGCCCCTAACAAGTTCGCCGCGCTCTCGGCGCACGACGCCATGGTGAACGTGAGTGCCGCGCTGCGCACGCTGGCGGGCGCGCTGATGAAGATCGCCAACGACGTACGATGGTACGCGTCTGGGCCGCGAGCAGGCTTCGCCGAACTGCGAATCCCGGAGAACGAACCCGGCTCATCGATCATGCCTGGGAAGGTCAACCCAACTCAATGCGAAGCGTTGACCATGGTGGCTGTCCAGGTTTTCGGCAACGACCACGCTGTGGCCTTCGCCGGCTCGCAAGGGAATTTCCAACTGAACGTGTACAAACCGGTCATTCTTCACAACGTCCTCGAGTCGATCCAATTGCTTGCGGAAGGGATTCGCTCGTTTAACGAACGCTGCGTCCTGGGCATCGAACCGAACGAGCAGCGCATCCGCGCGCATCTCGAAAATTCGCTGATGCTGGCGGCCGCCTTGAATCCGCACATCGGATACGAGAAGGCGGCCCAAATTTCGCTCGCAGCGTATCGCCAAGGACTAACGCTTCGCGAGGCGGCCCTCAGATCGGGCTACGTGACCGCCGCACAATTCGACGAATGGGTCCGCCCCGAAGACATGACACGTCCGCTCGATCCTAAGAAGATGCCGCCGGACTGATCCATCGCGATCGCACCGCTATTGTGCACTGGCTGCGCGCGCACTCCCATTGCTCGCTAGCAGGTCCGACGGAGCTTTAGCCGGTGTTCGCTCGAGCATCGCCTTCAACTGCGGTTCGAGGTCCTTAAAGATTTGCACGGCCAGTGCGCTGGTGAATCCATACGAGGCCGCCTTCGATCCGGGCACGAACGCGACGATAGTTCCGAAGTAGCGGTCTCCCACGAAGAAGACAAACGTGGCCGTGCGATTCACCACCTTCGAGCCGATGAGCGCACCATGCGCGCCGAAACTCTCGAGCCGATTGTCGCCGGTCCCGGTCTTGCCGCCGACCGCGAGCACTTTGGCGCCTCCGACCCTGAGCCCGCCCTTTGCCCTGCGGCCGGTTCCATTCTCGACAACACCGATGAGCTCCTTGCGAACCAGTTCCGCGATCTCTGGCGCAATCACGTGCTCTCCTTGCGACGGCGGACGACTGACGATGGTCTCAGTGGGCGTTGCTTGTCCGAAATGAAGCTGCGCGATGCGGCGCTCCGGATATCGGATTCCTCCGCGCATGATGGTTCCCACCAGCTCCGCCAGCGCCGCCGGCGTATCGCCTGAAACGCCGATCGTCGTCGCGTACGAAGGCACCAACGAATCGAACGGATAGCCTTGCCGCTTCCATGCTTTGTGAATCTCTTTGAACGCATCTTCTTCGAGCAGCGTGTAAATACGGTTGTTTTGGGCGCCGAAATGACCGGTCTTAAACAGCCACCAGTAGACGTCCTGACGTTCACTGGTGCTCTTGGCCCAAAATTCCCGCAGCTTCGCATTGGGATGTTCGTATTCGTAGTTCAACATCCACAACTCGAGCGGATGCAGATGCGCGAGATAGCCTCGATCGGCCAAGTTGAATTTGTCGGGGCCATATTTTGCATACATCGTCGCTGCGTCTTCCTTCATCGGCATGCCTTTGGGGAGGTGCGCGGTCAGGAATTTTGTGAACTGGTCCAGGCTCGCATGCGGCCGCACGGACCGATAGATCACTGCTGCGCGCAGCGGGGTCAGCATGATGCTCTTCAGTGCAGTATCGAGCGCCTGGTCCGGTGTTTGACCCTTGTACTTGGCATAGAAGCGTGAAATATAAACTTTGCCTTCCTGATCTGCAAAGCGCGCCAGGTACTTCTTGCGAGCCGGATCATTGCCCTGAAGAACCGCGGGCGTCGCGCCCGGAACGCGGAAGCGATAATAATAAACAACGTCCCGAAGCAGGCGAACGAAAACCAGGTTCACCGAGTTTTCGAAGGCCTGCGCGACGGTCATGTTCGAGTAATCTTCCCATCGCTCGAAATTGTCGAAATGATGAACGCCGCCGCCGGTGAAAAACGATTCGCCGGTGCTTCCCGAATATTTGCGATCGAGCGCGGCCTGAAGCATGGGTTTCAAGCTGCGGTCTTTCGCGGTTTCTAGATACTTTACGGCCCATTCGGTCAGATGGTCTTGATACAGAATCGGGACCTTCTGGAGTTGCGCCACCGAAAGCCCGGCGTATTCCTTGTGCAGGTCGGCGACAATTTCCAAGTAGTTAATCATCGTGCGCAGTTTGGCGGTGGAACCTAGCTCGAGCCGCGTGTTCTGGTTGATATTGAGCGGCTGATTGAGATTGTCGGTTTGGACTCGCAGCAGATTTGCGCCCGGCGCTTGCTCGTACACAGTCACGCTGTAGGTGACTTTGCTTGGATCGCCTTGTTCGAGGAGCTGATATTGGGTGAGATTGGCGGAAGCGGCCTCCTTGCGATCGGCTATTTTCTCGATAAAGTGCGTGATGTCCTGCTGCGCCTCGGCGTCGATGGTGGTCTGGACGGTAAGGTCCAGTCGGTCGAGCTCGTACATCGTGCCGACGCCGAGCAGCGGAAGCAGCGAAGCGCGGATCGCATTTTGCGCCTTGTTCTCGACGAAGTTCACCGGACGCGGCGGAGGGCCAGTGCGCCGCGGCTCAGTGTACTCGCGCAGCGCCAGATCACGCATCGCCGGCGAGATGACTCTCTTGGCAGCAAGCGCGCGCAGGTAACGATCGGTTTGCGCGCGTAGCGATTCCGGATGCTCCACCAGGTAGTAGCTCGGCGAGCGCAGCGCCAACAGCAACGAGAGGACCTGACGGTAGGCTCGGGCGCGGCTTTTCATTTCGGCTGAAGTCAGCGAGCGCTCTTTGGCCGACAACAGCGGTGCCACTCGATCTAGATCCGTTTCGTACCAGGCCCACAGGCCGTCGCCGAGTCCCTGGATGTCGCCATAGCCGGGCTGCGCGGCGAGCGGAATCGAATTGATGTACTCGCGCACAATGCGCTTTTGCGTATCGAGCGTCGTGAACCCTTGCTGATAGGCTGCAAGCGATGCCGAGGTCATCTGGCGAAGCTTCTCGAACGGTGAATGCGTTCTTCCGCCCGGCGAGTGGCGCAGCTTTTCAAGTTGTGTGGCGAGCGTACTGCCGCCGATCACCGGATGGCTGCGGTCGACCACATGAATTCCGTAATCCAAAAGCGCTTTGCTCAAACGATCCCACTCGACAGCCGGATTGTGGGTGGGATTTCCCGGATCGAGCATGTGCCGGTTCTCGATGAAGAGCAGCGTTTCAACCACTATGGGAGGAATTTCAGTGTAAGCCTGGTAAACATGCTCGGGACGTTGAAAGGAGTACAGGACGTTTCCCTGGGCGTCGACGATGCGGAGGCCGGCCTGGTCTTTCTGCCGGTAAACCGGATATACGCCGCCATGATTAAGGAGCGACGCCAGTTCCGACCCGCGCGTCTGCGCGTCGACGCGGTAACCGCCCGCTTGAAGATGCTGCAACAGCTCTGGAAGCCGTGCATAGCCGAGCGTCCAATCGTAGGGCCCGGCCTTGGGGTATTCGATGGTCTTGCTCGGCCCCTCCTGCAACTTGTAGGAAATATTGCTGTCGAGCGAGCGAAAGAACAGCGATTGCAGAAAAGATGTCTTCAATTCCACAACCAAAGCCAACACGGCCAGACTCGCCGCAAAAATTACAGAAAAATGTCCTTGACGCACTCGGTCCTGCACAACAACTCCCTAAAAATTAGATGCACGGAGTGCGCCGGCCGTTCGAGGTTACGGGTTTCTAACGATCAGGAGGCGGTACTACAGACGGTGCATGCCGCTCCAGCAAAGCTGGATGCCGAGAGAGATGAGCCAAATGGAGAGAACTACCCGAAAGATTCGTTGTGGAGTGATCGACGCCAGGTACGTGCCGGCAAACGCGCCGAACAGACCGCCGATTACCAGCGCGGTAAGAACGCTCAGGTCATAGTTGCCGTTGTTCAACTGGAATCCGCTTCCGACAATAGAAACGCAGAGGCCAAAAAACAGATCTGTGCCCACGACGCGTGCCGGTGATAGTGGCGTAAAGGCCATGAGGGCCAAGGAGCCAAGAGCGCCGGCGCCCGCAGAAGAGAATCCGACTTCAGCGCCGATTGGAAAGGCGAGAAACGGAAGCAACGGCGAACGATCGCGAGGTTCGCGCTTCTCGGGTACGAGCCACAAGCGATAGAGATTCAGCGCCGCCATTACGACAATGGTAGATCCGAGCGCGGCGTAGAGGATGCCTTGATTCGAGTTGGTGTTGAGCTTGGATAGGATCAGCGATCCGACGATGACACCAGGAACACCGCCCGCGACCAGGTATTTAAGGATGCGGAAGTCGATCTGCCTGCGGTAGAGCTGCATAGGAACGACGAGCAGTTTCACCACGACTCCGAAGGTCAGGGCGGTTCCTACTGCCTTGACGGGAGGGACGTGCAGAAAAAGAATCAGGACGGGCGCGGTGATGATGCCTGCGCCGACACCCGTCACGCCGATGGCGACCGCGATCAGGAATCCGAGGACGATCTCCATGGCGCTAATTCCTGGGAGTTTCGGCTGAAATATGGATACCACACTCGAGCTTGCGTCCGGCCCAGCGTCCCGAGCGGGCGTTCTCGGGATCGACGGGCGGCGTGGTGCAGGGTTCGCAGCCTATGCTGGTGTAGCCGCGGTCGTAGAGCGGCAGTACAGGGATGTTGCGGCGCTTCAGGTATGCCCAGACGTCGGCATTGGTCCAATCGGCGAGCGGGCTGACCTTCAGCAACTGCTTGCCGGTGGGGAGACGAAACTGATCGATTTGGCGGAGGTTGGCGCGCGTCGGCGATTGCTCGCGCCGTAGCGCAGTAAACCAGATGCCGTAGCTATTGAGGCCGGCGAAGAGTGGTTCGACTTTGCGAATTCCGCAGCAACGGTCGGGGGCGGTTTGATTCAGGATTCCAAATTGCGATTCCTGCTCGGCGACCGTGAGTTTGGGGAGCAGGTTGACGAGGTTGAGGTTGAGCTGGCGCGTCATCTGGTCGCGGTAGGCGTATGTTTCGGCGAAGTGATAGCCGGTGTCGAGGAAGAGAACGGGGATGTCGGGTTTCTGTGCGATCACCAGATCGACGATGACCATGCACTCGGTTTGGAAGCTGCAAGTGACGCAGGCCGGGTCGGAGATAGAGGCGAGGGTGCCGCGGATCAGGGCGGACGCGTCCGCGATTTTTGGGTCGAGTGGGGTCATTCGTGTGCTGTCTCGGCTGAGGTTTGTATGCGGCCCTGGCGTCGGCACGAGTGCCGACGCGGCACGCAGGAGTGGGTGCGCCGCATTAGATTCCTTCTCCGCCGGTGACGGATCCCTGGCTGAGGAGCGCGCCGGTTTCTTCCAGTTTGTTGATAATGCGGCGCGCCGCGGCTAAGTCGTCGTCGGGGAGGTCCCAGGCTGGTTCGGCGTCGGAGACGACTAGGACCAGGAGACCGGCATTTTCGAGAGCTTCGAGCATTTCGTCGGCTTGGTGATTTGCGATGGTGACGGCGCAGCCCCGGTCGAAGAGCTTTCGTTCAAGTGTGGTGGCGAGGCCGGAGCGTAAACCGAGCGGGACGATTGCACCCGAGTGGCGGTTGCGGGCGAGGCGCTCGGCGGGAGTGACCGGATCGGCTGAGATCACGAGTTGTGGCCTCGCCGACACTGCAGTGCTGACGGATGTGGTGATCATCGCGGCCGCCACCGTGGCGTTTGAAGCGGGATCTATAAAAACGAAGCCCCCGGTGATCCGGTTTTGCTTGTAAGTATCGAAGAAGATTGGACGAGCGGTCTCGATTTGGAGCGTGCCGATTTCGTTCAGTTCGAGGCTACGGACAGGCTCGCGATCGAGCGTAATGACGTTCACACGACTCTGGACTGCTTTGATCTCGGCCGGGATGGTCTGCGAGGTGTGCTTCAGTAAATAGGTCTTGGCCGGGTCCAACGGCTGCTGATTCATCCAAACTACAGTTGCTTCGAACTGACGCGCGACTTCAGGGACGTTTCCGGCCGCTGAGATCAGGTCGCCGCGGCTGATGTCGAGTTCGTCTTCTAGGACCAGGGTGACGGACATAGGGGCGAAGGCTTCGTCGAGCGGTCCGTCGAAAGTTTCGATGCTTTTGACACGCGAGCGGCGGCCGGAGGGGAGCGAAACTATGGCGTCGCCGGGGCAGATGGAGCCGGATGCGATTTGTCCGGCGTAGCCGCGGAAGTGCTGATCAGGCCGGATGACGCGCTGGACGGGGAAGCGGAAGGCCGTGGACCGGGTGCGATGGTAGACGGGGACGGTTTCTAAGAATTCGAGCAGGCTGGCCCCGTGGAACCAGGGCATCGCGTGGCTGCGGCGGACGACGTTGTCGCCTTGGAGCGCGCTGATCGGAATGAAATATGGATTCGGCGCGTTGAGGCGCGCGAGGAATTCGCGGAACTCGGCTTCGATCGCGCGGAAGACCTGCTCGTCGTAGCCGGTCAAATCCATTTTGTTGACGGCGATGGCGAAATTCGGGATGCCAAGCAAGGACGCGATGTAGGCATGGCGGCGCGATTGAGGAAGGACGCCGTTGCGGGCATCGATCAGGATGATGGCCAGGTCGGCAGTGGATGCGCCGGTCGCCATGTTGCGCGTGTACTGCTCATGGCCGGGAGTGTCGGCGATGATGAACTTTCGGCGCGCGGTGGCGAAGTAGCGATAGGCGACGTCGATGGTGATGCCCTGCTCGCGTTCGGCCCGCAGGCCGTCGGTCAATAGAGAAAAATCGATAGCCCCGGCGCTGCGGTTGACCGAGGCTTTGGTGATCGCGTGAAGCTGATCTTCGTAGACGTTTTGCGAATCGTAGAGCAGACGACCGATCAGCGTAGACTTGCCGTCGTCGACACTGCCGGCTGTGGAGAAGCGCAGCAGGTCTTTGGCTTGTTCCTGCGCAAGGAACTCTTCGATCGCGAAGGTGGACTCAGCGAGCGCGGCCATTTTAGAAATAGCCCTCGCGCTTCTTGATTTCCATCGAGCCTTCCTGGTCGTGATCGATTACGCGGTTTTCGCGTTCAGATCGCCGAAAGCAGATCAGTTCTTCGATGATCTTTGGCAGAGTGTCGGCGTCGGAGCGGATGGCGCCGGTGCATGGGCTGCATCCGAGCGAGCGCATGCGGCAGCTGACGATTTGAGGCTTTTCGCCGGGCAGAAGCGGGATAAAGGGCTGCTCGAGCGGGATGAGCGTGTCGCCGCGGACGAGCATCTCGCGGTCTTTCGCGAAATACATCGGCACGATCGGGATCTGTTCGACGTGGATGTACTGCCAGACGTCCATCTCGGTCCAGTTGGAAAGCGGGAAGACGCGAAGGCTTTCGCCAGGATGGATGCGGGTGTTGTAAAGATTCCACAGTTCCGGGCGTTGATTCTTTGGGTCCCATTGCCCCTTTTCGTCGCGGAAGGAGAAGATGCGTTCCTTGGCGCGGGACTTTTCTTCGTCGCGGCGCGCGCCGCCGATGGCTGCATCGAAGTTGCCGGCGCGGAGGCCGTCGAGCAGGGCTTTGGTTTTAAGCAGCCCGCAGCAACGTTGGGTGCCAAGGCGGAACGGATTGGCGCCTTCGTCGATGGCTTCCTGGTTGGTGTGGACGATGAGTTTCGCGCCGATTTTGGCGGTGTACCAGTCGCGAAATTCGATCATTTCGCGGAATTTGTAGGTGGTGTCGATGTGGAGGAGCGGGAAGGGGATCGCACCGGGGTGGAAGGCTTTTTGGGCGAGGCGGAGGAGAACGGAGGAGTCCTTTCCGATGGAGTAGAGCATGACGGGGCGCTGGAACTCGGAGGCGACCTCGCGGAGGATGTGAATCGATTCGGCTTCGAGGAGCCGGAGATGGCCGAGACGGGGCGGCGTCGCGGCCGAGGGGGAGTGCATTAGGGGCAGCATATCACGCTAATCTAGATGAAGTCCATCGGGATTGGGATGCTGAATAGATAAGTGATTCCTTTTTAGCGTGTTGGCGTCACTCAGGCAAAATACGTGGGCGCGTGTTTGGAGTTTCTTGATTGGCACGGGGATGCTCGTACGCTACGCCGGCTCCTCCTTGGGAAGCCATAGGCGAGTCTCCGCTGGTATTTCTCAGCTCAGTTCTCACTGTCGACGGTGGAGGATTCAAAACGTCGAAGATGCACGTCGATCAATCCTTCACAGGCAAGCCCCAACCGAGGTCGAACTGTTTGATGACGGCATGTGTGACGGCCCCCATCTTGAGGTTGGCAGCCAGTACTTGATGTACACGCTCCAATTGCTGACGGGGGCGATCCCTGCCGGGGTTGCACTCGCAGTCGCGCAGTTGAATACGCGGATGAAGAGCTAAAATTCCTGAAAGCGTTTGTCGCCGGCAAGAACAGCCCAGAGGTCAGCGGGACGGTCCGTTATCGGCCCGATGAGCCAGCTGACAGCCGACTCGGTGATGAGGTAGAACCCCGATGAACGACGTGTCGATCAATGATTTCGGGAGAGGCCGAATCCTCCGGGCGAAGACGGATGCTAGCGGACGTACTCGATTTCGAGCATTCCGCCTGGGAAATATGCAGTCAAAGGCCGAGCTCGCTGGCTACCGCACGAACTGGGTGACCGACGAGATTAAGCTTGCACCGAATGGCTGTGTGGTGGCGGATGCGCTCATGAAGTTTCGACCGACAGGTGGAAGGCATTGTTCGATCGAAAGACGGTCAGCTAGTGCCGGGCGCCATGGTGGAGATGATTCCCACAAAGGGCAGTTCGGAGCGATGGAAAGATCCAGTTCTGCTGGATATTTCGAATGAAAAGGGGTTGTATGCGATCGACGGCATTCCACCGGGCGAATACTATGTCGGGATCAACATTCGTTCTACAGCGACGAAGGAGCATCCTTACCCGCCGTCCTACTATCCGAACACGGGGTACGTGAGCAGCGCGATTCCGGTCACGTTTTCGATTGGCGCGTCGGTTCGTTCCTACGATCTCACTGCGCCGGCGATGCTCAGGATTGTCCGAGTGCACGGCCGCATCACGGACGTCTCGGGCCTTCTCCGCAGAATTATCCCCACGTTCGCGTCAAGGATCCGGGGTTGTATGGGCAAATCGAAAGTCACCCTGTGACCATCGATCCCGAGGGGCGTTTTTGAAATTGAACTGTGCAAGGTGGTCCGTTACTCGGCCGAAAAACATGACGTACAGCGAGCCGATCGAATTTACTGCTGGCGATACCGAACTGCACTTTGTTTTGAATAAGAGTTCGGAGGAGTTTTGACAGCTAAGCCGACAGCTCGAAAGACGTTAAGGTGCTGTTTAGAACAGTCCTTCTTTGGTTAGGTCGTCAATGAGATCGCGGCCGGCGTTGGCGGGGTAGCCAAAATCCCAGGGAGGGTCGCCGGGCGAGGTTTCCCAGACGCGGATGGTGCGGTTGGTGAGCTGGGCTTCGAGGCGGAGGTCGAGGTCGTGGACTTCGTGGTCGAGTTGGAGCATGGAGAGGATGCCGCGGAGGTCGAGGTCGTTGCGGTAGTCTTCGAGGCCGAGTTTGTAGCCGTGTTCGACTTCTTCGACGAATTTGCGATAGCGATCGATGAGGCCGGAGCGGCCAGCCCGGGCGAGGTGTTCGGGGTAGCCGTTGTCGCGGAGGTAGTCTACGATTTGGGCGTCGGTCATTTTAGGATCGCGGGCCCTTCGGGCGAGGGGACGCGAAAGGACGTTTGAGAGGTGATGTGTCCCCATGAGTGGGGACACGGCACGGAGGAGTGCGTGCGCCACGAGTTGCTCGGGCATCTCAGTTCACACAGGAGCATTTTGGTTCGGGTCGACGGTTTCGATTCAAGGTTAGTCATGGTTTAGTGTGGGCGGCGGGCTTGGCGCCAGAAGTAGCGCTCGCCGTCGTTGGGGATGAAGAAGGTTCGGATGGTGAGGTCGCGGTTGTAGGCGCCGAAGTAGCCGTGGCGTTTGTCGAAGCGTGAAAATTCACCATCACCTCGGCGCGTTTCGAGTATGGGTCCGCCCGAGGGGGCGTCGCGGAGTTGTTGGGCGAAGTGGAGATATTCGGATTTGGAGATGTGGCCGAATTCGGAGCCGTGTTTGTGGTAGTGCTCGTCGAGTTGGGATGCCGAGCGGAAGCCGGGGCCTTGGGCGAGGAGGGTGAGGGCGAAGAGAAGCGGAGCGAGGATGTACTTGGCTATGCGAGCCGTTGCCGTGGAGTTACGCTGAGAGCCCCCGCGTGAGCACCGTGCCATCCGATATATATTCTATGCGGGTCATCTTCTGAGTGAGGTGTTCACACGAGTCTGAACACGGCACGCACGAGTGCATGCGCCATGCTGATCGCCCATAGCTCTCTTCAGTGTCATCGTCGCGAGTAACCGGCCACGTTGCCGTTTCTTTCGTAAAGAACGAATCGTCGAGGGGTGAAATATCGGAGTAGTCGATATTGGGATCCTTCCTCTGATCGAGCCGTGTGAGGTCACTCTTGATGGATTTGTTTCTCCGTGATTCACTGCTGGATAGAGATGGAGACCATGTCGGCGAAGCCGTTGGTGGTTTGGATTGCCAATGGGACGGCGGCGCCGCCGGCGGCGGTGAGGGGGATCGTGAAATTGACTTGATACAAGCCGGCGAAGCCTGGGGTCAGGCCTTGGAACGTAACGTTGGACGCGTCGCAGTTGGGTGAGTTGGGGCAGACGCCGTTGAGGTAGATGGTCTGGACTGACGTGGTGGTGCTGAGCGGCTTAGATGGTGCGGCGGAACCGTCCGGCACCGATGGCGACACTGCGCCGAGGCCGGTCATGTAGAACACAACCGTTTCGCCGGGGACGGCGGGCGATGTAGGTGTGACGAGAGCGCCGCTTGCGTGCGTGATCGCTGCGGCGTTCAGGCCGTTTTGCGCTTGCGTCGCGACGCCGGGCGAAGTTGCGGCCACAGGGACCGTCACAGTGTTGGAGCTTGCGGTGCTGCCGTTGGTGAGGGTGATGGTCGCGGTCGGGCCGGTGATGTTGTAGGGGACCACAGTGTAGACGTGATTGGCATCGATGAAATAGAGCGGCGCGGCGGTGTTGTTGATCATGAGCTGGACGCCATTCAGGCTGTTTGGAAACGGGACGGAGACTGCGCTGCGCGGCGGGAGTCCGGTGCCGAAGATAACGATGAATTCGCCGGGCGCGATGGGGTTGCCGGCAGGGGCGAAGCTGAAGACGTTGGCGATGCCTTGCGGGTTGAGGAACATTCCCGTTCCAGTGATGGGGGGCGCGGTCGCGCTGACAGTGGGCGCACGGACGCCGATGAAAAGCTCGTAACGGTCGGTGCTCAGCGTGGTGAGACCGCTCCCTATGAAGACGGCGCCGTTGGCGGAGACGGCGATGTTGTTATCGAGGATGGCGCCGGAACTGTCGGAGTTGATCTTGTAGCCGGTGACAGTCGTGATGTCGAGCGCGCCGCCGGTTTCTTGAAGACGCTTCGACCAAGTCAGCGTGCCGCTTGCGACGGCGTCGGCTGACGCGCTGTAACAGGAGTAGACGCCGGAGCGCGCGTAGAGGTCGGCGCTCCAGTAGAGGCCGGTCAGAATGGCGTTGGTCGGGTTCGAGGCGGCTTTCACGCCGAGGATAAGGCCTTGGCCGCCGGCCGCGGCGCTTCCGCCGATGAAGAAGCTGCCGTCACCCGCGACGTACATTGATTTCGCGCCGCCGATCAGGTTTTGCGTGGGATCGCTCGAAGGTGGGGGAAGGTTGATCGAGCCGGTACCGTCGGCGTTCATATTGTAGGTAGCTGCGGCGATCGTTTGGGAGACTTGCGTGTTGCCTAGATTGATGGCTTCGCCGAGCGCCGTTGGGCTGCCGAAGCCTCCGGTGGAGTTGGCGGCCATTTGAAACAGCGTTTCACGCGCCAAGGCGGGATTGCCGTTTAAGAATTCGAGCGAGGCGGTCCAGTAGGTTCCGTTGAGAGTCGCGATGCTTGTGGGGGATGTGGGCGCCGGGATCGCGACGAAGATGCTGAACGAAGCAGGGCCTGCTTCAGTGTTGGATCCGATTAATGCAGTAGTGGAGAACCGCCCGTTGATCTGGCCGCCGGACTGGAGTGGGTCGCTGACGGTGGCAAGTCCGCTCGATTGGACGGAGTAGGTGCCGCTGGCGACGGTGGAGTTCGCTGGGGCGTTCGAACCGGAGAGGAGCTGGGCCGAGAGCGTGTAGCCGCCTTTCGCGTCGAAGGTCATGGTGCCGAACAGGGTTTGGACTTGTTGAGTAGTGGCGTTCAGGTAGACTTCGCGGAAGCCGTATTTTCCGGTGAGGGTGGCGTTGGAGAAGGGTTGAGAGAAAGCGGGGAGGGTGGTTGTTACGACGAGTGGGAGAAGGCGGAATGCTGAGGGCATGGAGTTATTGTAGGCGTTCACATGAGTGTGAACGCGGCATGCTGAAGCGTGCGCCACAAAAGCCACGGAACAGCACCGGTTGCAAGGGAAACGTTAGGGAACAATCCAGTGGCGCTTGATGGGGAGGCCGAAACGGGCGAGCGTTGCTTCGACGTCTTGCTCGGAGAGGCGAGAGGCGTCGTATTCGACGTAGATTTTGTCGAGCGAGGGCGCGAGCTGGACGCGCTGCAGGCCATACTGGCTGTGGACATCGCGGATGGCCTTTTCGTCGGCGTCGGTCAAGGAGCGGTGAAGTTCGTATTCGAGTTGGACTTTAGTCATCCCATATGCCGGGTCACGATCGAAATTCAGGATATCATTCACTCGGTCTCGGCGCGGTCGCGGCGGAGCTTCCACTGGATTTGGCGGAACATTCCCAGCCAGATTTCGGCGTCGTGGGCGGGGAGATCGAGGCGGCGGATGAGGCGGCGGATTTTGGATTCGACGCTGCGAGAGTGGACGTAGCCGGATTCGTTGAGGACTTCGGTGAGCAGGGCGGTGAGGCGGTCGAGGTCGCGCGCCGGGGCGCGTTTACGCGGTTCGGGTTTGGCGGTGGTGCGGCGGCGGGTGATCTCGTAGAGGCAGATGGCGGCGGCCTGGCCGAGATTCATGGAGCCTTCGGTTGAGATGCGAACGAGCCAATGACAGTAGGCCAGGTCGTCGTTCGAGAGGCCAAATTTTTCAGAGCCGAAGAGGAGGGCGACTTTTTCGGAAGCGAGACCGCGGCGGATTTCGCGCGCGCCGTACTCGAGTGAGCGCAGGGGATGTTGGAGCTCGCGATGGCCTAGCGAAGTGGTTCCGACGACCAGAGCGCAGTCGGCGATGGCGGCGCCGAGGGTCGGGAATTCTTTGGCGGTCCTAAGAATGTCGGACGCGTGTACGGCGGAGCGCGCCTCCTGATAGGCGACGGAGTAAGGATTGACCAAGCGAAGGTGGTTGAAACCGAAGTTGTGCATCGCGCGCGCGACCGCGCCGATGTTGAGCGGGTTGCGAGGGGCGACAAGGACGACGCGGAGATTAGACGCGCCTGCGTCGCTCACTGCTCCAGATAGGTGTAGCCGTTGAGGCCTTCTTCGTAGAAGCGCAGCAGGCGGCCCGACTCTTCGTAGCCGATGCGGCCATCGCGCAGAGCCGACTCGACGTCGCGGCGAAATTCCTCGAGCAGAGTCTTGGCACTGAACTGGACGTAGTCGAGCACTTCGCGCACCGTGTCGCCGCGGATCACGGTGTCGAGGATGACATCGCCGTTTTGGCCAAGGCTGACGTGGACGGCATTGGTGTCGCCGAATAAGTTGTGCAGGTCTCCTAGGATTTCCTGGTATGCGCCGACGAGAAACGCGCCGAGGACGTAGGGCTCGCCATTGAATGAGTGGAGCGGAAGCGTACGCTTGACATCGCGGCGATCGATGAATTGGTCGATTTTGCCGTCAGAGTCGCACGAGATGTC
>Ga0126371_10002079_pt1 | contig 17156 bp, 14 predicted proteins | sample PanSoiMetaPlot_4_FD_110145 | JGI IMG/M metagenome (GOLD analysis project Ga0126371, IMG submission 110145) | Tropical forest soil microbial communities from Panama - MetaG Plot_4 | ecosystem: Environmental > Terrestrial > Soil > Tropical forest > Bulk soil | place: Panama | collected 2016-02-17 | reverse complement strand
GTCATGGCGCTCAAGCTCGGCGCCGATGCCTACTTAACTGAGCCGTTCGAGGCTGCGGAATTGCTGGCTCGGACCGAAGCACTCCTCCGACGTGCGCCACCCTCCCAGATGTGGCAGTTCGGCTCGATCCGAGTTGACTTGGGTGCGGCAGTCGTGACTCGCGACGGGGTTCCCGTTCGTCTTTCCGCTCAGGAGGTCCGCCTTCTCAGCTACTTTGTGAGGCATTCGGGTGTCCTTCTTCCGCGGGAAAAGATTCTGCGGGACGTGTGGGGTTACGGCGTGGATGCCATGACACGAACGTTAGATGTGCACATCGCGAGCTTGCGACAGAAACTGGAGGTTGACCCCAAACGGCCAAGCCTCATTCGCACCGTGCGCAAAATGGGCTACAGATTCGAAACGAAGTCGCCAGCGTGACGTCAGGCTGCCGCGCTCACGACCTATCGCGCCCCTTCCGGCTCTGTCCAGCCTTCGGATCGGGACCGCTCGAGCAACCATTGCTGCAGTTCGTTCGTAAGCGCAGGATGCAATTCTTCAAAGCTCAATCCGGCGAGGCCGCCGGGACTGGTCCACGCCAGCTTGGCTTTTCCTTCTATCACTGAATCCGTGTCCGGCAGCTGAAATGAAATTTCCAGCGTCGCTCCGTGCGCGATTTCAATCGGACACTGCACCGCCACTCCCCCGGAACTCAAATTCACCGTCGTGCCTTCGATCTCGTGACCTTCATAGGTCAGCGTGATGGGAATCTCTACCGTCACGCGGAAATAGCGCTGCTGCTGTTCGCGCAACGTGCCTAAAGAGGCCGATCCCATCCCTGACTCTTTGCGGTACTTGTCGAGCTTGCGGCGCAGCGTCCGCGACGAAATCCCCAGTTGCTGCGCGGCTTTCACTTGGCTGTCGCCGTTCTGCGCCAACGCCTGCAGGATCATCTGTTTTTCCATCGCCTCCAGGTTCCCGCCGAAGACTACTGGCTGCCCCGAAAGCTCTGGAACACCACAGATTGCGGCGGGAAGATCGGCAGGCCGAATCTCGTGAGTGCCGGGCTTGGCATGCAGCGCTGCGCGCATGATGACGTTCTTGAGTTCCCGAACATTGCCCGGCCAGTGATAACGCTGCAGGGTTCGCATTGCTTCTTGCGTGAAGTGTGCGGCCGGCAGCTGCGCCTTTAGAAAATGCTCAGCCAGTGCCGCGACGTCATCTTTTCTCTCACGTAACGCCGGCACACGCAGTTGAAATTGAGTGAGCCGGTGAAACAGGTCGCGCCGAAACTTGCCTTGCTGAACTTCACCTTCAAGATCGCGGTTCGTGGCGGCGATCACGCGCACATTGACTGCAACCTTGCGCGCACCGCCCAGCCGATAGTAGGGAACTCCATCCAGCACGCGCAGAAGCTTGGCCTGCACTTTCGCATCGAGTTCGCCGACTTCGTCGAGAAATAGCGTGCCTTGATCGGCCAGCTCAAACAGACCGGCCTTCGTGCCGTCAGCTCCGCTGAACGCGCCCTTCTCGTATCCGAACAGCTCGCTTTCGACCAGGTGCTCAGGAAGGGCGGCGCAGTTCACATCCACGAAGCTTTTTCCGCAACGCAACGAGTGCTGATGGATCGCCTGCGCGATCATCTCCTTGCCGACGCCCGTTTCGCCCACGATCAGAACCGCGGCATCCTGTCGGGCCACCCGCTCGACCATGCTCATAAGCCTGTGCATCGCGTCGCTGCACACGACGGCGGTGCTTCCGTCCACCAGCTTCATGGCGACTGCCGGTTTCAAAGAAAGAGCGCCTCGGAACGGTGCTGGCCGGGGGCTGCATTCGTGCTTGAGGCTCGCACGACGCACTTTGCCGCACACTGCTTCCCGTACAGTCTTTAACAGGTTTACGGAAGGTGAGGTAGGTTACTGAAGTTTCAGGAATGATGCTGAGAGGCGTCAGATTGAGATAGCAGTGTGCGGCCTCTTACACTTGCTGGCGATCAGCTTACAACTGCCTACATCCGTTACGGATACTTGCGATCCGCATCGGGCCGGAGTGCCGGCCCGACCGGTTTGATCAACATATTTGAGTTCGTTATATGCATACGCTTCCTGGACGCAGATCGTGCCTGTTAGCTTCCCCAGACTGCTGAAGCCGCTGCCGTCAGGCTGCATACCACCACGCATGCCGCCACCAGGAACGCCACCACCGCTGCCTTCTTGATTTTCATTGTCACTCGTCTCCTAAACGTTGACCACCACTTTGCTTGCGTCTTGCCAGAGCTTGTTGTTGTGCCGCCGATCAGTCGGGGTCGGATCCGTCCGCCGCGAACGCTGTGTTTGCGCTGTTGCCCCAGATGACCGAGTTGCCCCAGATCACGCTGTTGCCCGTCAGCAGGGAATTTCCCCACACCACCGAGTTGCCCCAGATCACCGAGCTCCCGTTCACCAGCACGCTGTTGCCCCAGATGACCGAGTTGCCCCAGATCACGCTGTTGCCCCAGATCACCGACATGTCGTTGACCAGCGTTACATTGCCCGAACTGTCACGCGAGATCGCAGGCGACTTCGCGCTGCCCGGCGCCACGTCGGTGTTAGCCAGTGCCGCCGGAATGTTCAGGTAACCGGCGCCCACCGTGAAAATGTCATATTGCAGGTTGTAGGTCATGCCCGAAAGCGGCTCGAACATCGAATCCCACGACGGGAATAGCATCTTGTCTGCCGACTTCATCAGGCGCGCCTTCACCTGGTCGGGTGTCAGCGACGGATTCTGCTGCAGCAGCAGGGCCGCCGCGCCGCTCGTAACTGGCGTCGCCATGCTGGTTCCGCTCAGGATGAAGTAGAGCTTTTTGGCGTAGCTATTGAGGCCGTAGGCCTTCGGATTTACTTCATGATCGGGATGTCCGTTGTCGAGTGTGCTGTTCGATGCAAGCAACGATGCAATGTTGTTGCCCGGCGCAACCAGGTCCGGCTTCACCAGGTGATCGATCAGCGTAGGCCCCTTCGAGCTGAAGCTGGCCACGCGATCGTCATTCCTCGATGCGCTCTGCATCGTGCGCGTTGCGCCCACCGTAAGCACAAAAGGATCGTTGCCGGGCGCGCCGATCGTTCCATAACCGTTCGTGTTCATGCTGTTGTCGCGTCCGCTGTTTCCGGCTGCAACCACCACCATGATGCCTGCCTGCCATGCTGCTTCAACGGCCTGGCAGAGCGGATCCTGCGTGTAGCTCTCAAACACGTTGCGGCCCAGCGAAAGGTTGATGACTTTGATGTTGTATGTATTCTTCAGCGCGATCGCCTGCTGAATCGCCGCGATCACTTGCGCATCGGTTCCGGATCCATTCGCATCCAGCACCCGAAGGTTGATCAGCTTGACGTTCGGGGCGACGCCAAAAATCGCCGTCGCCGAATTCGCTTTGTTCTTGCCGTTGCCACCCGACGACTGTCCGTTGCCGGCGATGATTCCCGCGACGTGAGTGCCGTGACCGTACTGGTCGGTCGCATCCAGTCCGGCAACAAAGCTCTCGCTGTATACAACGCGCGAGGCGCCCGTTACGGGATCGTGAAGGTCCGGATGATCGGCGATGCCGCTATCGATGACCGCAACGCCAACTCCCGTGCCGTCCCAGCCATAGCTTTGTGCGGCGTCAGCGCCGACGGTCGCTTCATATTCATCCGAAGCAGTCAGCTTCACGCTGCGGTTCGGCGAAACGTAGAGAACGTCAGGATCGTTTTCCAGCGCCTTGATTGCGCTCAGCGGCAGATTGAACACGCCGCTCTTCACCAGCTTCAGCGTGCGAGTGTGAACGCCACCCAGCTTTCCCATCCGTTGAAAGTGAACCGACGTCGGTGCCTGGCGGAACTGTACGATGACTTCCATCCGCTGGTTAGCAAGGCTCTTCACCTGTGAGAAGGTCGTCAGCTCCGGCGACACTTTGCGCGGACGCGATCCGCCGCCCGTAACCACCGATGACTTCGGCATTGGCCGGGCTTGCCCCATCGCCGTACTGACGCCAACCGCGAGAACCCAGAGAAATGCCAGACAGCTCCACAGCCTACGACCCGCTTTTGTCACTTGTTTAGTCGACTTCATTCGAGTCTCCGCAATCCACTCCACCGGGGATCGTGGAAGTCAGGAAAGTTGCAGGTCGCAGGCCAGCCACTGGTTCCTCATAAATCATTCATAAAAATAGCCTTCGCGAGATTTCCTCTACAACCGACGAGGACAACTTGTCCGGTAGCGCTTGGGTATCGAAACCTGTGGCTCGACATAACCCTCCCGCCATCAGCCTCATAGCGGCGGCTGTCCGGTTGCGGACAAACTGTCCCTCCTCGTGACTGACGCAGTGCCGAACGAATGGTGAAATCGGAGTGTTCCCAGCGGTTACGAAAGTTTCCCCTTCGGCCTGTAATTGATTGGATTCACAGGCCTTAGCTGGTATCTCTTGTAGCGAGGCCCTCGTGTCTTTTGACTTCCCCTAAGACAAAAACAAGAGGGCTGGATGTGATCTGGAATGGCGAGCAAAGCACAGTCATGGCGCTCCATGACTCTTGGCGCGCGTCTGTACATCATTGTCGTCGTCGCCCTGGGGTCATTCGTGTTGGCGGTTGGGGCGATGCATCCCACCAGCCACCAGCCGGTGAAGTTCGCCTGCTATCTGGTGGTGGCAGTCGCCGCGTCACGATTGAAAGTCAATCTGCCGGGAATCACCGGCACGATGTCGGTCAACTTTCTCTTCATCCTTCTTGGCATCCTTGAACTGAGCTTTGCCGAGACGCTGGCGCTCGGTTGTTTCGCAATTCTCACGCAGTGTTTTTATCGAGACAGGCCTCGCGCCGTTCAAGTCGTCTTCAATACTTGTGCCACGTCGATCGCGATCGGCTTGGCGTACATCGTCTACCATGTCACGTTTTTTCATGTCCAGAACAACCCGGCCGTACTGCTGGTGGCGACCGCATCGACGTATTTCGTCGCGAACACGCTTCCGGTCGCGACCATCATCTCGCTGACCGAGCGCAAGTCGCTTCGCCACATCTGGTCCGACTGCTACTTCTGGTCGTTCCCGTACTACCTGGTCGGCGCTGGTGTCGCCGGTCTGGTCAGCTGGCTGAATCGTGTGGTCGATTGGCAGACCTCGCTGCTGATTCTTCCCGCCGTCTATCTGATCTATCGCTCTTATCGTCTGTATCTGGCCAAGCTTGAAGATGAAAAAGGTCACGTCGAGGAGATGGCCAGTCTCCACTTGCGCACCATTGAAGCACTCGCGCTGGCCATCGAAGCAAAAGACCACACCACGCACGACCACCTGCAGCGCGTGCGCGTGTACGCGGTCGAAGTCGCCAAGGAACTCGGCGTCACCCATGAAGAAATGGAAGCTCTGCAGGCGGCGGCTTTGCTGCACGATATCGGCAAGCTCGCCGTGCCTGAGCACATTATCTCGAAGCCGGGCAAGCTGACTCCGGAAGAATTCGAGAAAATGAAGATTCACCCGGTAGTGGGCGCGGAGATTCTCGAGCGCGTCCGCTTCCCGTACCCGGTCGTTCCGATCGTTCGTGCGCACCACGAAAAGTACGATGGCACCGGATATCCCTACGGCCTGAAGGGCGATGACATTCCGATTGGCGCGCGCATTCTGAGCGCCGTCGACTTCCTCGACGCACTTGCCTCCGACCGTCAATACCGCCGCGCGATGCCGCTCGAGGATGTGATGAAGCGTCTCGAGGGCCAGGCCGGAAAATCGTTCGACCCGAAAGTCGTCGATATTCTTCAGCGCCGCTACCAGGATCTGGAGAAGCTGGTCGCGAAAAAATCGCAGAGCGTGCAGTGGTCGAAGCTGTCCACCGACGTCAAGGTCGAGCGCGGAGAAGCTCCCGCCGCCGGTTTCGTCGCCACCGGCAGCAAGTCGACGCAGGAAGCTACCTTCCTTGCCTCGATCGCCGCTGCCCGCCAGGAAGCCCAGACGCTCTTCGAACTATCGCAGGACCTCGGCGCCTCGCTCAGTCTCGACGAAACGCTCTCCGTCTTCTCCGTCAAGCTGAAGCGGCTGGTTCCGTACGACTCGGTCGCGATCTACGTGCGCCGTGAGAACCAGCTCGTGCCCGAGTATGTCAACGGCGACAACTTCCGTCTCTTTGCTTCTCTCCGTATCCCGCTGGGCCAAGGTCTCTCCGGATGGGTCGCGCAGAACCGCAAGCCGATCATCAACGGCAATCCTTCGGTTGAACCTGGATACCTGAACGATCCCACCAAGTTCAGCACGCTGCGTTCGGCGCTCGCTCTGCCGCTCGAAGGCACCAGCGGCGTCGTGGGTGTGCTCGCGCTTTATCAATCGGAAAGCGATGCCTTCACAGCCGACCACCTGCGCATCTTGCAGGCCGTCACCTCCAAGATGGCCCTGGCCATCGAGAACGCGTTGAAGTATCAGCAGGCGGAGAGTTCCGCGACCACCGACTACCTCACCGATCTGCCCAACGCGCGTTCGCTCTTCCTCGCGCTTGACAAAGAACTCGCCCGCTGCAAGCGCGACAACACCTCGCTCACCGTGATGGTGTGCGACATGGACGGCTTCAAGCAGATCAACGATCGCTTTGGCCACCTTGAGGGCAACCGCGTGCTGCGCCTCTTTGCGCACACCGTCAAAGACACCTGCCGCGAATACGACCAGGTCGCGCGCATGGGTGGCGACGAATTTGTCGTAATCGCAGCCGGCCTCTCTCCCGAAGCGGCGCGCAAGAAGGCCGATCAGTTGCGCGATCTGGCTCGCCAGGTCGGGCAGGAAATCTGCCAGGAAGACATCCTTTCCCTCAGCGTGGGACGCGCTGTTTATCCCGATGACGGGCTCGACGCGGAAGAACTTCTCGCCGAAGCCGACCGGCGTATGTACATCGAGAAGCAGTTGCAGGGCAATCGCAAGAATCGCCGGCTCTATCCGCGCATCAAGGGCCGCATCACAGTCGAGTTCCGTCCCGAGGGCAGCGATGCCCCCGTGATCGGCAATCTCACCAACATCAGTCTGGGCGGATGCTACATCGAGACCAGCGTCATTCTGGCTCCCGACAGCCGGCTCAGTATCAACTTCTCGATTGACGGTGGTTCGATGCTGGCAGATGGCAGCGTGGTGCGTTCCGATCCCGGTATGGGCCTGGCGATCAAGTTCAAGGAAGGCAATCGCGACGATCGCGCTTACCTACAGACGATCCTTGAGTTTGTGCAAGACTCAGCCAAGACTTACGACAACGAATACCTCGCCAAGCTGGGCAGGAAATAGAGCGACGACTGGAGCCACTGCGTGACCGCATCCCGCCATCCCATGTTGTCGCGCTTCGCCCGGCACACGGCAAGAATCACCGGCACCTTGATTCTCGGCGGCTTTCTCGGTGCGACGCTCGTCCGCGTCACCCCCGGCTTCGGCGTGGATGAAGCCGAACTCGACTCCCGGCTCTCGAGCCAGAGCATCGAAGCCCTTCGCTCATCGCAGCCTGCCACGGAAAATCTCGCCGGGTTTTATTGGCACTACGTCTCGCGGATCGTTCACGGCGACTTCGGGAGCTCGCGCTCAATGCAGCGGCCCGTGGCTGAACTTCTGAAAGAGCGTGCACCCGAGACGGCAAAATCCGTTGCACTCGGTCTGCTTCTCGGATGGGCTCTTGGCCTCTCGCTTGCGATTGCCGTCGTGATCTTGCGATCGTGGGCGGTGGATCTTTTCGCCGGAGTCGTTGGCGGAATACTCCTCTGTCTTCCGGCTGCGGTGCTCGCATTACTTTTCCTGATCGCGCGCATGCCCGGCCGCCTCGTGTTGGCGCTCATCGTCTTCCCAAACGTCTTTCGCTATGCCCGAAACCTGTTGATCCGCAGCGCGGCCGCACCGCACGTATTGACCGCGAGAGCTAAAGGCCTAAGCAATTTCTCGGTTCTGTGCTCGCACATTCTGCGGCCTGCCGCACCGCAGCTGCTCGCACTCGCCGGAGTTTCCGTCAGCATCGGCTTCACAGCGGCGATCCCGGTGGAAGCACTCTGCGATCTTCCTGGGCTCGGACAACTTGCATGGAAGGCCGCGTTGAGCCGCGACCTCTATCTGCTTGTTACCCTCACGATAATAATCGCGTTGGTGACGCTGGTCGCGAATTCGATCTCCGATCTTCTGGCCCAGGGTCTGACGCACCACAATGCCGAGGTAGCCGCGTGAGGTGGGCGCGCATCTTCGGGATCGGCTTTCTGCTTACAGTCACTCTCGCCTGCCTGCTGGCGCCCTTGGTTGCGCCCTCGTACGCGCACCAATTTCGTGACGAACCCGACGCCGCGCCTTCGCGCCAGCATCTTCTGGGCACCGACGATCTCGGCCGCGACCGCTTCGCGCGTGTTCTGTACGGCACCCGCGTTTCCTTGCTGCTCGCACCCGCGGCGGCGCTGCTATCGAGCTTGCTCGCGGTGTTGATTGGAGGCGCCGCTGGGTTTCTCGGCGGATGGGTCGCGAGCCTTGTGATGGCGGCCACTGACCTGTTCCTGTCGCTGCCCTGGCTCTTCCTCTTGATTACCGTTCGTGCGCTGCTTCCCCTGAACGTTTCGCCGATCACCTCCGTAGCAATCACCTTCGCTCTTCTTGGATGTCTCGGCTGGGCGGCCGCCGCTCGCGTCGTTTGTGCCGACGCGCGCTCGCTGGCCAATTCCGATTTCATCCTCCTCGCCCGTGCTTCCGGCAGCAGCGGCTTTCGCTTGCTATGGAAGCAAGTCGTTCCGAACCTGCGCCCCATCGTATTCGCCCAATTCTGGATCTCGATTCCCGTCTTCATCCTGACCGAAGCCAATCTCGGGGTGCTCGGACTCGGTGTCGCCGAACCCCTGCCGTCCTGGGGAAGCCTGCTGCGAGAGCTGCAGAGCTACAGCGCGATCACCGGACAGCCATGGCAGTTCGTTCCCCTGATTCTCTTTGTCGCCGTTGTCAGTTGCTTTCATCTTGCCTTGCTCGAACAGGAGTCACCTGCATGAGTCGCAAATTCGCCGTCCACATCCCGGCGATCGCCGCGCTGTTCTCGCTGCTCGCCTCGGCGCAGTCCAACCAGCAGCTACGTTTTTGCCTGCACTCGGACCCGAAGACCTTCAACCCGCTGTTGGCGGAAGAAGATTCGTCTGAGACGATCCGTTACCTGACTGGTGGCGTGTTAATGCGCCTGAACCGGCTCACCCAGGAACTCGAGCCCGAGCTCGCGACCGCGTGGAAAGTCTCCGACGGCGGCAAGTCGATCACGTTCAAGCTCCGCAGCGGCCTATCGTTCTCCGACGGAACGCCCTTCACTGCGGACGACGTCGCCTACACCATCCAGCAGATGATGGATCCGAACATGCACTCGCCAACCGGCGACGCCTTCCGCTCGGGCGACGGCAAAGTGCAGACTCGCGTCTTCGACGCCGAACGCCTCAGCGTCACGTTCCCGGCGCCAATCGCCGGCCTCGACAAGCTCTTTGATCAAGTCGCGATCATGTCGGCGAAATCACCCAAGAAAGAAATGGCCGTCCTCGGCCCGTACGCGGTTGCTGAATACAAAGCCGGCAACTACGTCCTGCTCGAGAAGAACACCAACTACTGGCGCCACGATTCCACAGGTCGCCAGCTGCCTTACATCCAGAGCGTTCGCCTCGACATCCAGTCGAACCGCGATAACGAAATGCTCAAGCTCGTCCACGGCGAGATCGACTTCATCAACTCGCTCGACGCCGAGTACTACGACAAGCTGATGCAGCAGAACCCCGCACTCGTGCACGATTCCGGAGTCTCGCTGGACTCCGAGCAGATGTGGTTCAACCAGGTCCCGACGTCGCCGCTGCCCGACTACAAGAAAGCCTGGTTCCGTTCCACCGCGTTCCGCCGCGCCGTCTCGGAGGCGATCAACCGCGAAGATCTCGCCCGCATCGTCTTCCGCGGACACGCGCACGCAGCGTACGGTCCGTTATCACCTGCAAACAAATTCTGGTTCAACACCAAACTGCAACTGCACCCGTTCGACCAGAAGTCGGCGATGACGCGCCTCACCCAGGACGGCTTCCACATGCAGGACGGCGTGCTGAAAGACCGCGATGGCCATGCCGTCGAGTTCTCGATCATCACCAATGCCGGAAACAAGTATCGCGAGCGCATGGCGGCCATGATCCAGCAGGATCTCTCGGGAATCGGCATCAAGCTGAACGTCGTGACGCTCGACTTCCCGTCGCTGATCGAACGCATCACGCGCACTTTCAACTATGAAGCCTGCCTGCTCGGGCTGATCAACAACGACCTCGATCCGAACTCCTCGCAGATGAACGTGTGGATGAGCTCGGGCGAGAACCACCAGTGGAATCCGAGCCAGAAAACGCCAGCCACGTCTTGGGAAACCGAGATCGACCAGTTGATGCACGAGCAGGCGACGAACCTCGATCCCCGCAAGCGCAAGGCCGCTTTCGATCGTGTGCAGGAAATTGTCTGGGAGCAGGAGCCGTTCATCTATCTAGTGAATCGCAACGCGCTCTCAGCTATTTCGCCGAACGCGAAGAACGTGCATCCTGTCGTGCTCCGGCCGCAGGTCTACTGGAACATCGACGAGATTTCCATCTCCAACGAAGTGGCGAGGAACCGCTGATCAATATGTTCCTGGTCGGTTTACTTATGAATTGATCAAGGTGTTCTTCGGTTGGTTTATCCATGGATCGTCAAATATGAGGAGTCATCCTCCACAACATGTCATCCTGAGCGACGTGAGGCGTCAGCCGAACAAGTCGAAGGACCCCGTCACCGTCGGGATTGGCATCGACTACGAAAAGTTCTCCACCACGGAACAGGGAATGAATCGCTGGGAGCCCCATCCTAACGTTGTGTTCTTTGCAACGTCAGGGTGGGAACGCAATTGCTTTTCAAAATGAACGCACCTCTCCTCCAACTCGAAGTCTCCGTTGACTATCCTGGCAAGCCGGGCGTCCTGCGCGACCTGTCTCTCGAAATCAATCGCGGCGAAATTCTCGGCCTGGTCGGCCAAAGCGGATGCGGCAAGAGCACCCTGGCTCTCACCATCCTGCAATTGCTCTATCTGAAGAAAGCGAAGCTTGCGGGCTCAATCCACTTCAACAACCGCAACCTCATGCAACTCAAAGAACGCGACATGCGCACCCTCCGCGGCAAAGAGATCGGCCTCGTCCTGCAAAGCCCGATGTCCTCGCTAAACCCCACTCTTCGCATCGGCAAGCAACTGGAAGAAGCCTGGCGCGTTCACAAGCAGGGATCGCACGATGAATGCCGCGCCGCTCTCCTGCAGGCGCTCGAAGACGTCAGCCTTCCGCCCGATGAAGACTTCCTGCGCCGCTATCCTTCGCAGCTCAGCGTCGGGCAAGCGCAGCGTGTGCTGATCGCCATCGGCGCCATCCATCATCCCTTGCTCTTAATCGCCGACGAGCCCACCAGCGCCCTCGACATCATCACGCAATCAGAAATCCTCACGCTCTTCGCCACGCTCAGCCGAAAATTCGGCATGAGCATCCTGTACATCTCGCACGACCTGCTCTCCGTCGCGACCATCAGCCACCGTGTCGCTGTCATGGAGAAAGGCCAGATTGTGGAATGTCGTGACACGACCAATCTCTTTCAGCGCCCCGAACATCCCTACACGCAACAGTTGATTGCAGCTTTACCGTCATCCCCAAAGTTCGCTACCGCCTCAGCCGGAAAGTAACTCCATAGGATTTGACCGAACGCGACAGAAGCGCACGCTCCCTGGTGCCGCGCGCACTTAACGTTTTATGTGTGACCCAAGCACAATACGATTTGTCATCCCGACCCCATGTTGACTTGTCATCCTGAGCGCAGCGAAGGACCTGCTTTTTGACGATCGAAGCAGCAACTGAACAGCCCAAATCGCAATGCGGACGCCTCGCTCACGGACTGTCATCCCGAGCGAAGTGAGGCGAATGCCGAACGAGTCGAGGGACCCCATGTGTACTAATCCAACCACCTGAACGAATCCCCTTACGAAGCTCGTCCTCTGTGCCCTCTGTGTCCGCTGTGGTAAGAGCTTTCCTCGTCGCGCCCACACCCTCACGTCCTGAAATCAGACTTTTCCGCAACGAGTGGAAAATTAAGAGAAAGCGGCTATCGCCGCCCGGGATGAGCTTCGCCACGCTGCGAGAACAGCGAATACGGCCAGTTCTTCTTCTTGATCGGATCTTCCGCAGGAGCTACAGGCGCCGCTGGAACCTCCGGCATCGACCAATCCTCTGGCGCCTTCGTAATGCCCCAGATGTTTCCCGGCTCGTCCAGTGCCAACCCCAGCAAATACCACTTCCCATCGTTGCCAAGCGCCAGGCAATTCGCCACCCGGGCCGTAATCTGCACATCGCCCGGCAGTCCGTCAAGCAACACACGCGTTCCCGGATCGAGCGCGCGCGACAACTTCACGCCGCAGCCCTGCGGATTCACGACGAGCGTATGCGTGTCTTCCGCGAACAGCGCCGCCGGCGCAATCGTCGCCAGGCGCAGCGGGATCTCCACGCGCACGCGCGTCATGCGCCGCGGAGATTCGGAATGTGTAGGCGCGGTACCCATGGCTCAAATCGCGAGGCCGCAAAGCGGCAGCTTCCAACTTGCTAGTGTGCCAAATTCCAGCAGGCATTCGCGCGGATATCACGCAATAAGAAGGTAACGAAGGTAACCGACCTTGCGTGCGCCGGAATCTATGCCCAGATTAGCCTTTCAACAACGAACGCGAACCCGGGGCACCAGGACCTAAGTGTGTCCCGTTCGACGGCCCTCCAACAAGGCTAGAGCCGCGAACCGTTTCGCTGATCTTGCGATATCGATTGGTTTCTGTCCAAATTCGTTCGCTATGGTGAGGCACGATCCAGTTCCAGAAGGAAACGGATGGCATCCAGATGGCCTTCGGAGTGGCTTCAAAAAACGACCTGGAATTAGGCCGGGCGGCCTAAAGATCCAGGTCATGTTGGGGCAGATTTTAGTGTAGGCCGGTGGGCGGCGAAGAGCAGCACGCAGAAGTTCATCCACGCACTAACGATTAATCCACCGAGTCCTTCCGGATTTACCATAGTTACTAGACATAAGCTGCCTCTCGGACAGGTAATTTATGTCTAGCGACCGGCCGGTGTAACCGCACCGTCCGGTCGCGTCCATTTCGAGCCGGCTTTTCCTCCACGACTCCCACTTACCTGCCTGTGATTTTTCTGCGTGATTCTTCTGGAGGATCTGCAGCGCAGCGATTGTGAGTGACTGCGCACGATGCGGCCGGCTGCATCTACCCACACGTTTCCAAAACGCGCAAATGTGCATTTCAAGCGGGCCGGCTCAGGTGTGGGCATTCAGCCCAGAGCGAGTGCCTGCAGCCAATTTGCCGTTGAGCTTTCTCATCTTGGCCAGCAGCTCCGAATCTTGCGAGTTCGCACAGTGGGCAACCAGCAAGAACAATTGCTCGTTCTGCCGGATGATGATTTCGTGCGCGATTAGTTTCTGCAGCAAGGACTGTACGTCCATAATGCCCCTCCCGCGCTCTATAGCGCGTCGCCACTGTCAGCATAGACCCGTTGGCCTCTACGATTTCATGATTTGCTGGCCTAGTCGGTGACGTAGATCAAACACGATGGCCAGCAAAAACGAAGCCTCATGTGCTGTCGAACGCATCAGCAAGTTGTTTTGGATGAGGAAACTCAAGACGTGAGAATCGACCGAAGGCGTACCGGAGGCCGCTTCTGCTCGCTCTCCACAGATTCGACGCCGTTCTCCGGTTGGTGCAGCGCCTTATCCAGGGCGTTCTCAAGCACTCCGAGAGTTCTGACCAGTTCCGCCATGCGGACGCAGGTCATGTAAATTGCCTGTTGCAGTTCGACTTCCACCGGAAGTCTCTGTGCCTTAGCGAGATGGAGACCTTCGCCGATCGGCACCACACTGGAATGTGTTTTTTTGGAAGGGGGCTTCATCGCGATCCTCCAGCAATCCTGACCTCTTGCACGAGCCACGTAATCCGCCATCGGCGGTTGTCGTACTCTTCTGCTTCGTCAGTCGTCTTGCCCAGGAGGTGGCAGTTTTCAGCGCTTCGGTCTGCTGTCCTCAGCCGGTCGATCTTTCCCCTTGAGTTGACGCAGCGCGCCCGAAAACCTGACGGTTCGCGCCCCACCTCAAGACGCTACCAGCTATCGCCCATGCCGCGACACGCCAACATGCGCCGCCCGGCCGGCATAAGTACCCACAAGTACATTTCGGGCGTGACGAGCGACAGCGACAGCCACCGCCTGGCATTGCGACCCTCGGTCCGGTCCTGCTTCTCGTTGCGCCCTTTGCGTTCTATTCTTTGCGATCTTCGCAGTTAAGATCTTTTCTCAGCGCTTCCCGCGAATGTGTGGCGCGCACACTCCTGTGCGCGAGTCAACTGCGTGATCTCGCGCGTAAGCCATCCCGACCGCACGTCTCGAGAGCAAAACCCAGGACCTGAACCCACCCACCTGACACCGCCGTCGTGGGTCCCCATCACCCCGACACGGCCTCCTACGCGGCCTTATTCTGGCGAGCCGTAATTCTTCCGACACTGAAGGGATCGCCGATCAACCATCGCCAGGTGCCGTCCGGCTGGCGACGCGCGACTTTAATGGCGTGCTCGGCGATCGGCTCCGGCCCTGATGCTGTCCAGTAGGTATGCGTCAATGCAATGTCGTCTGTCTGGATGACCTGGTCGATCCGATATAAAAAGTTGACCTTCGCCGCGGCCATGGGCGCAAGTTGCTGACGAAGTCCCTGGCTGCCGCGCTGCAGCTCGCGCGACCGGCCCAGAATGACGGCCTCCGCATCGTAGAGGCCAACAGCGACTCGAGATCGCCCGCGGCCATAAATTGCTGAAATAAACGACAGATCTCCTTCGGACTTCTAGCTGGCATCCCGTTCTCCTTTATAGAAGTGGATGACGGACGCCGGACAACGGGTTCAGACGTAGAGTAGGCATTCGCGTTTCTCCACCGCCGTGCTTCCCATCTTGCAGGAAATCGTGTGGCGCGCTCACCCTTGTGCGCGGATTTTATCTACCGTCCCTGAAGGAACTCTGGCTCCTTAACGCCGCCCACCCTTCTCGAGTTGACGCCGGAAGAAATCAAACGTGTTCTGCACCCGCTGCCTCGGCGCACCTTAACGACGCGGGACAAGTTACCGGTTACTATGCCGACAAAAACTTCCCCGCCCACGCTTACCTGCACGACACCAACAGCACCTTCACGACGTTAAACGAACCGGGGCAGGGGATCGCAAATGCCATCAATGCGTCCGGCAACATTGTTGGCGTTGACGGTGGCAAGTACTCCGGCAGGAAAGACGGCTTCCTCAGAGAACCGAACGGCACCTCGGTCAAGATTGAATACCCTGGCGCCAGTACAATCATTCAGCAGCACGATTCCGGAAGACATCAATCAGTCCGGAGTGATCATGGGTCGATACCAGCTCACCACCAACAGCGGCGGCGACACCAGATGGCACGGCTTCATCGTTACTGGAGTCCACTAACTGAGTCTTGAACGAATGAACTGGTCATGGGGTGCCCATAGTATCAACGGGGTCTACTCAACTTGGGCGCCCCAGCGCTTGTGTGGCGCGCACACTCTTGTGCGCGAACTCTGCACGGGATCACTATTGCGACATGCGATAAGCGCCCACGCTTTGATCCGACACTTTGATTGAAAAAACACCCGAAACCGTACCACTCCAATCTCCTCTCTGTGCCTCTGTGCCTCTGTGTCTCTGTGGTGAAGGGTGTTGGTTGGGTGGCCCAGACACTGTGGGTACCCGGGCAGACGAAACGGTTCCCCACGCAGTCTTGCTGACTGCTGACAGCCAAGTTACTCCGGTAATTACCTCCCACCTACCTTTTCTGCCTACGATACCCCAAACAACTTAGTGCGGCTGCGGCAACCGCGGCCCGGGGGGCGTCTATGGCTATGGGGGCAGCTACTGCGGCGATGGCGTATGGCGAGCGCCGGTTTGGAGCATCGTATTCGGCGCGAATCGTGACGGCGTTGGTTGTGCTCGGATTTCTCGCAGGGATCTGGGCATCGCAACCCGACCCGCGTCCGGCGGCGCATCCAGCACTAATGTGGGTGTCGCTCGGAATTCTCGGTGCGCTGGCGGCGTTCTGGATTCTCTTCGGCAAAAGTGCGCTCACGATCAGCGACGCGGGCATTCGGCGCGAATCCATGTTCGGGCAACAGGAAATGGCATGGAGCCAGATCACCGAGACGCGCTATCGTGTCACGCCCGTCAATGTGTATGCGCATTTCGGCCTCGTGGGATACATCATGGCGATGTCGTCGGGCAAGGCAGGACGCGCGCAGCTCTCGCTTGAGCTGCTCAGCGGCGATGCCAAGAAGCTAAAAGTAACGTCAACCTTCCGCGACGCAGCTGACGCGATTGGGCTGATCTTGGCGCGAGTCCTTCCGCCGATAGTGCAGAACGTCAAAACGCGCCTGCAGCGCGGAGAGACCGTACGCTTCGGCAGTCTAGGACTCTCAGCAACCACGGTCATGTGGAAGAACCAATCGATTCCCGTCAGCGAGGTCACGAAAGCCGAACTGCTGCGCACCAATCTCATTGTGAAGCGGCAAGGAAAATGGCTCGCGGCGATCAGCGTGCGCTCCGACAAAATTCCAAACGTGTTGGTGTTCCTCGAAGTGCTGGAGTCACTCGCGCCGCAGGTGAAGGCAACAGGAGTCGATCCGCTGGCGAGAGTGAGGATGTAGGAAATCCGCTCGCAGCTGTCAGCTATCAGCTCTCAGTTCTCCGGAACAAGCAACGTCCTGTGTGCGCGCACACACTTGTGCGCGGAGCATCGTCGATGTGAAACACCGTTGCGCGGAAGCTTGCGACAATCCTCTGTACATTCCAATCAATTGAGCGCGAATGGCGGTGACGATCGTTAGGTAATCTTCCTAACACCAACCAGTAACCTAGTCGCAACTCTTACTCGGAGACCGTGACGCCTGCTCTACCTTTCGCAGCCATATGTCTAACATCTGACACCCGCGGCCGCTGGAATATTTCCCGCCTCCCCTAGTTCTATCTCATAACGGCGGTTTGCGAAAAGTTGCTGGACTTTGTCTGGCACGACTTTCGTCTCACCGATGGGTTACAGAGCAAAAGCAATACGTGGCCAAAGTAAATCCGTCTCGGTCGAAAACTAAAT
>Ga0126371_10002078_pt1 | contig 17157 bp, 16 predicted proteins | sample PanSoiMetaPlot_4_FD_110145 | JGI IMG/M metagenome (GOLD analysis project Ga0126371, IMG submission 110145) | Tropical forest soil microbial communities from Panama - MetaG Plot_4 | ecosystem: Environmental > Terrestrial > Soil > Tropical forest > Bulk soil | place: Panama | collected 2016-02-17 | reverse complement strand
TTGTGCTCGCCGACCTGCAGACCGCGCAGGAGGAGCAGGCCGCCAACCTCGCCGAGTTCAACCGGGTCGCGACCCCGCAGCAGGTGAACCTGTACCAGAACAAGGTGCAGGGCAGCCTGGTCGACTTCGCCAGGTCCTATGAGAACCAGGCGATCCAGGTCGGCATGGCCAACCAGAAACTGAATGTGTCGCCGATCACCGCCAATGAGTGGTACGGCGCCATGTCGACGGGCACCATCGCCGGCATCCGCAGCGTCGAGCAGGATCTGGCGGCCGCGACGATCGCCCGGGTGTCGGCGCTGCGGCAGAGCGCGATCATTACCGCATCGGTCATCGGTGTCGCGATCCTCATCGTCCTGCTGCTCGTCCTGCTGCTGACCGCCTTGGTCTGGCGGCGCACACTCCGTCAGCGCCGAACCCCATCCCTACGCACGACAGCACTGGGGTAACGCGATGATGCGGCCCCTGGGTGGCGGGCCCTAGGGCCGGCTTGCGTGCAGCGATCGCACGTCGATGGTCTCGGTCACGGTCACGGCGTCGGCGAGCCGACGGTCGTGGGTGACCAGGATCAGTGCGTGGGAGTAGCTCGCCAGGGCCTGCTCGAGCTGCTCGATGGCCTCGATGTCGAGGTGGTTCGTGGGCTCGTCGAGAACGAGGACGTTGACGCCGCGGGCCTGAAGCAGGGCGAGGCCAGCCCTGGTCCGCTCGCCAGGCGAGAGCGCGTTCGACGGCCGGAGCGCCGCGTCGCCGCGGAGTCGGAACTTGGCGAGCAGCGTGCGGGCCTGTTCCTCGCTGAGCCCGGCGGCGGATCGCACCACCTCGGCCACCGGCGCGTGCGTCGAGAATTCCCGTCGCGTCTGGTCCAGTTCCCCGAAAACGGTGGCCGGTCCGGCGTAGCGCTGTCCGGCCTCCAGCGGTGCCCGGCCCAGCAACGCGTCGATCAATGTCGTCTTGCCGGACCCGTTGGGGCCGGTCATGCGGATCCGGTCGGCGGGCCCGAGAGTCAGGCTGGTCGGTCCGAGCGTCACTTCCCCGCGACTGATCACCGCGCCGGTCAGCGACACCGCCACGTCCCCGGCCCGGTGCGCCTCGCCGATCGACAGCCGTAGCTGCCACGGCTCGCGGACCTCGCCGGGGGCATCAGAATCCAGGCGGGCGATCGCCCGGTCAATGCTGGCCGCCCTCGATCCGGTGTGCTGGGCCATGCCAGCGTGGAAAGCCCGGCTGAACTTGTCACGGTCCGCCCGGTACTGGCGCGCGCTGGTGGCGCGCTGGGCCCCTGACCGCGCCCACTCTCGCTGGCGCCTCGACTGCTCGGTCAGCCGGTCACGCTCGCTCTCGTAAGCCGAGTACGCCTCGACTGCGTGCCGTCTTGCGGCCTCCCGCTCGGCGATGTAGGCATCCCAGCCGCCGGCGAACATCGAGCCATGCCGGGTGAACTCGTCCAGCTCGAGGATCTCGCCCGTGACCGCCGCCAGCAGCGCCCGGTCATGGCTGACCAGCGCAACGCCGGCCGGAGTCCGGCGCAGCTGTGCCTCGAGCAGGGCCAGTCCCGCGTCGTCGAGGTCGTTCGTGGGCTCGTCCAGCAGCAGGATGTCGGGCTGCGCCAGCAGCACCGCGGCCAGGCCGATACGGGCCTGCTGACCGCCGGACAATTCGGCCACGTTCCGGTCGAGCAGGTTCTCCGTGAGGCCGAGCTGTGCGGTGACCTCCGCCATGCGCTCGGGCAGATCCGCCCCGCCCAGCGTCAGCCAGCGCTGCAGAGCCGCGTCATAGGCATCATCAACGCCCGGCTCGCCGCGGGACAGCGCCTGCGTCGCGGCATCGAGGTCCGCCTGCGCGGCTTGGACCTGGGTGCGCCGGGCGAGGTGAGTGGCCAGGGACTCGGCGGGCCTGACGTCGGGCTCCTGTGCCAGCCGGAGGACTGTTGTCGTCGCGGGCGCACGCAGAACAGTGCCGGTATCTGGCTCCAGCTCACCTGCCAGCACCGCGAGCAGGGTCGACTTGCCGACCCCATTCGGGGCGACGATCCCGATGCGGTCCCCGGCGCCGATGCTGACGCTGACGTCGTCGAGCACGACGAGGCCGCCGATGCTGACGCTGACCTGGCTGGCAGTCAGCCTGGACATCAAGCCCCCATGACCTTCGGCCCGCAGCGAGCGGGCCGCGCTATGCCCAGGCGACGCTCCGTCGGCGGCTCAAGCCCTCGAGGGCGAGCCCGCCGCGGACCCGGCGCTGCCCTTCGGGGCGTTCGCCGGGGTGAGACGAGTACCTAGGCGCTCTTAGCGAGCTGTTCCGCGCGCCGAGCGATCGCCGACTTGCGGTTGGCAGCCTGCTTCTTGTGGATGACGCCCTTGCTCGCAGCCTTGTCCAGCTTGACGGACGCGGCCCGCATCGCGGCGGCCGCAGCGTCGGCGTTGCCGGCGTCGGCAGCCTCGCGGAATTTCCGCACGGACGTCTTCAGCTCGGACTTGACCGCCTTGTTGCGCATCCGAGCCTTCTCGTTCTGCTTATTGCGCTTGATCTGGGACTTGATGTTTGCCACGCGAAATGCCTCGTTAGGTCTGGGTCTTGGTCGTCTGGCGGTGCCGGCCCGAGCACTGGGCGCGAGCCAGGGGCAAGCGCAGACGCGGGGCATGCAGACAGCCCAGACAGGATAGCCGAGATCGCGGCCAGCGCCCAAACCGGCCGGAGGCCGTAACGGCCGGTCCACAGGTCTTGGTGCCCGGCCCGGCAAGCCGTCGGTCCTGGGCACAGCCGGGACATGCGACCATAGACGGCGTGCGCCCAGGTACTGAGCAGCCGACCGTGCCGCGCCCGGCGGCAACCGATCAGGCGGTGATACGCAACTTCTGCATCATTGCCCATATTGACCATGGCAAGTCCACGCTGGCCGACCGGATGCTCCAGCTCACCGGTGTGGTCGATGAGCGTCAGATGCGGGCGCAGTACCTGGACCGGATGGACATTGAGCGCGAGCGCGGCATCACGATCAAGAGCCAGGCGGTCCGGCTGCCCTGGCGCGGTAACGACGGCGCCCAGTACGTCCTCAACCTGATCGATACTCCTGGACACGTCGACTTCAGCTACGAGGTGTCGAGATCGCTCGCGGCGTGCGAGGGCGCGATCCTGCTGGTGGACGCAGCCCAGGGGATCGAGGCGCAGACCCTCGCCAACCTGTACCTGGCCCTCGACGCCGACCTGCACCTGATCCCCGTGCTGAACAAGATTGACCTGCCCGCTGCCCAGCCAGACAAGTACGCGGCCGAGCTCGCGAACATCATCGGCTGCGACACCGCCGACGTGCTGCGCGTCTCGGCCAAGACCGGTGAGGGCGTTACCGAGCTGCTCAACGCCGTGGTCGAGCAGGTGCCGCCGCCCGCGGGCAATCTGGCCGCGCCGGCGCGCGCACTGATCTTCGACTCGGTCTACGACACCTACCGCGGGGTGGTCACCTACGTCCGGGTGGTCGACGGCCGGCTGAGCCGGCGCGAGCGCGTGCTCATGCTGTCCACCAAGGCGGTCCACGAGACGCTGGAGATCGGGGTGATCTCCCCTGAGCCCTCGCCGTCGGATGGCCTGGCCGCGGGCGAGGTCGGCTACCTCATCACGGGTGTTAAGGACGTCCGTCATGCACGCGTCGGCGACACGCTGACCAACGCGTCGGATCCCGCCAAGGAAGCGCTGCCCGGCTACGCCGATCCCAAGCCGATGGTGTTCTCCGGGCTGTACCCGGTCGACGGCGACGATTACCCGGAGCTGCGGGATGCGCTGGACAAGCTCCGCCTCAACGACGCCTCGCTGGTCTACGAGCCGGAGACCTCCACCGCCCTGGGGTTCGGCTTCCGCTGCGGCTTCCTCGGGCTGCTGCACATGGAGATCGTTCGCGAGCGGCTGGAGCGCGAGTTCGACCTCGTGCTGATCTCGACCGCGCCGAACGTCGTCTACCGGGTGGTGACCGAGTCCGGCGACGAGTCGATCGTGACCAACCCCAGCGAATTCCCCGAGGGCAAGATCGCCCAGGTCTTCGAGCCGGTGGTGCGGGCGACGGTGCTGGCGCCGTCCGACTACATCGGCACGATCATGGAGCTATGCCAGAGCCGCCGCGGCATCCTGCTCGGCATGGAGTACCTGTCTGCCGACCGGGTCGAGATCCGCTACACCATGCCGCTCGGCGAGATCATCTTCGACTTCTTCGACCAGCTCAAGTCCCGCACCCGCGGCTACGCCTCGCTGGACTATGAGCCAGCCGGCGAGCAGGAGTCGAGCCTGGTCAAGGTCGACATCCTGCTCCAGGGCGTCCCGGTCGACGCGTTCAGCCAGATCGTGCACACCGACAAGGCGCGCGAATATGGGCTGGGCATGACGGCGAAGCTCCGCGAGCTCATTCCCCGGCAGCAGTTTGAAGTGCCGATCCAGGCGGCGATCGGCGCCCGGATCATCGCCCGCGAGAACATTCGCGCCCTGCGCAAGGACGTGCTGGCCAAGTGCTACGGCGGTGACATCACCCGGAAGCGCAAGCTGCTGGAGAAGCAGAAGGAGGGCAAGCGCCGGATGAAGGTCATCGGCCGGGTCGAGGTACCCCAGGAAGCTTTCGTCGCGGCGCTTTCCACCGAGCAGACGCCGGACAAGCGGCGCTCGTAAAGATCGTCGGGGAACGGGGACACACGGGCCGGTGCCGCCGCCTCGTGGCAGCCGCGAGGCCCTGGTCAGCCCGATGAGCGCCGGGCGAAGACGATGCCGAGGATGACCAGCCCCAGGAACAAGACGAACAGCACGATGCCGACGATGCCCAGGACGAGCCCGGCTATCGCCATGCCCCTGCCACGCCCGCCACGCTCGCGGATCTGCCGCATGGCGATGGCGCCGCAGATGACCGCCGGGACAGCGAGCAGGATGTTTCCCAGCAGCACCACGAAACCCAGCACCTGCGCGATGCCGCAGACCAGCGCCGCGATGGCGACCGGGTTGGTGGGGACCGCGGCCGGAGCGAAGTGGGCCGACTGGTAGCCGTAGGGCCCGGTCGGCTGGTAGCCGTAGGGCCCGGCCGGCGGGGGTCCGAATTGCCCGGTCGGCACCGCGCCGGGTTGTCCAGCCGGGGCTTGCGAGGGCTGGGGATCGGCAGCCCCGGGGCTGGCGCCATTTCCGGCCGGCTGCTGCCCTGCTGATTCGTCCGTAGCGGGCCACGATGCCGGCACCGGCGCGGTCCACTCCGCTGGCGCTGACCAGGCCGATGGCGCCTCAGACGCGAAGCTGCCGGGCTCGGACGTCGGCGGGGCTGGCTGGGTCGGCTGCTCCGACGGGGCTGGCTGAGTCGGCTCGTCCGGGGTCGGCTGGGCCGGCGGGGCTGCCTGGTCCGAGGAGGCTGGCTGGCCCGGCTGGGCAGGGGCTGCCGTCTGGCCGGGCTGGCCGAAGTCGGCCGGTCGCGACCATGGATCCTGCGCCGCTGCTGTCTCGTCGGCGTTGCCTTCGCCGGGACTGCCTGCGCTCATCTCGTCGTCCTCATCGCACGGGTGCAGGTGTTCGGCCCAGTATGGCCGGCGCCTGAGCGCCGCACTGGCTATCACCGCCGTTATGCGTTCGACGGTCCACGCCATGTCGGCTAGCTTCGGGGACATGCCAGGAGCTCGCGTTATCTCGGTAAACCGTGGCCAGGAAGCCGATCTGCTGATCGGCGGGCGGCCAGCCCGATCCGCCATCGACAAGCGGCCAGCGAGCGGCCCGGTCGAGGTGGGTCCGCTCGGGCTCGACGGCGACACGGTCGCGGACAAGGTCAACCACGGCGGTCTCGAGCAGGCGGTCTACACCTACGCCAGGGAAGATCTCGACTTCTGGACCGAGCAGCTCAGCCGCGAGCTGCGAAACGGGATGTTCGGGGAGAACATCACCACCGCAGGGATCGACGTGAGTGCCGCGCAGATCGGGGAGACGTGGCGAGTAGGCAGCGTCGTGCTGCAGGTCACGGCGCCGCGCATTCCGTGTACGACGTTCAAGGCCTGGATGGACGAGGAGCCTGGCTGGGTGAAAAGGTTCGCGGCGGCCCGCCGCCCCGGCGCCTACCTGCGCGTGCTCACCCCCGGTACCCTGACGGCTGGTGACGACCTTGTCGTGCTGAGCCGCCCGGACGTGGCCGTCACGGTGGCCGAGTCCATGCAGGCCTACTACGGCGACCGCGAACTCATGGGCAGGCTGGTTGCGGTCGAAGGGCGGGGCGCAAAGTGGGACGAGATCGCGGCTGCCGTGCTCAGCCCCCTGTGAGGCTGCCCAGGGGAGCAGGCTGACGGTGGCGGGACAGCCACCCGACGGTCAGCCGGTAGCGGCCGACGGCAGCCTGCCGGAAATGTCGGCGGACCGGCTTGGAGCCGCGCCGTTCGGCGTCTACGTGCACGTGCCTTTCTGCCTGACGCGGTGCGGTTACTGCGACTTCAACACCTATACAGCGGCCGAGCTCGGCTCGGGCGCCTCCCGCGACAGCTACCCGGCGCTGGCGATCGAGGAGATCAAGCTGGCAGCGCGGGTGCTGGGCGGGAAGGCCGGGCCGGTGCAGACGGTGTTCTTCGGCGGTGGCACGCCCACGCTGCTGCCGGCCGGTCAGCTGGCGGCGATCCTGCGGGCGATCGATGCTGAGCTTGGCCTCGCGCCTGGCGCCGAGGTAACCGCCGAGGCCAACCCGGAGACCATCGATGCGCGAAGTCTGGCGCGGCTCCTTGAGGGCGGCGTGACCCGCCTGTCGATCGGGATGCAGAGCGCGGTCCCGCACGTACTGGCTGTTCTCGAGCGGGTGCACGAGCCGGGACGCCCTGAGCAATGCGTCCCCTGGGCCAGGACGGCGGGTTTCGCCCGGCTGAGCCTCGACCTCATCTACGGCACTCCGGGGGAGAGCGACGCCGACTGGAGTGCCTCGCTGGACGCCGCCATCGCGGCCGGCCCGGACCACATTTCGGCGTACTCGCTCATCGTGGAGGATGGCACCAGGCTCGCGACGAGAATCCGGCGCGGCGAGCTGCCGGCCCCGGACGACGACGTGCTGGCTGACCGGTACCTGATGGCCGACGACAGGCTGAGCGCAGCGGGCCTGGCCTGGTATGAGGTGTCCAACTGGGCCGCGGGCCCTGGCACGCGTTGCCGGCACAACCAGCTGTACTGGACCGGCGGCGACTGGTGGGGCGTCGGTCCGGGTGCTCACAGCCACGTCGCCGGGACCCGCTGGTGGAACGTGCGGCATCCGGCCGCTTACGCCCGGCGCATCAGCGCCGGCGTGAGCCCCGGCCAGGGCAGGGAGATCCTCACCGAGGCCGAGCAGGCGACCGAGCGGATCATGCTGAGCACAAGGCTCGCGGTTGGCTGCCCGGTCGCCGAGCTCACCCCGGCGGGCCGCGAGGCGGCACGCCAGGCAGCTGCCGACGGGCTCCTCGACGAGTCGGCTCTGACGGAGGGGACAGTCCGGCTGACGCGCCATGGGCGCCTGCTGGCGGACGCGGTCATTCGCGCGATCACCGACTAGTGGCGGTCGCGCCCGCGGCTGGAACGGGCGAACCCCGGCTGCTCGGCACGCACAGCAACCGTGACGCCAGATGCCGGGGCGCGGTCTCCGGCGCCCGCTGCCGTGGATGCCGGATTGGTGGGGCCATAGCCCCACTAGATAGGCACCATGCGACCGAACCGGCCGGGCAGCCGCTGGCGGCGCATCCCGCCGACCGCAGCGATCGGCAGCGACGTCAGCCGACCCCGGCGCTCGGCAGCGCCGGGGAGACGGCCGCCAGTGAAGCCGGGCCCGTTCCCTTATGTCGGTTTTTTCTCTTGGCCCGCTGATCAGGCGATAAGTGCCGCCACGCTGAAACGGCCCTAGACTTGGCACTCAGGACTTGGGAGTGCCAGGGAGGTGACGCGTGCTCGACGACCGGAAGCTCGCGGTCCTGCGCGCCATCGTGGAGGATTTCGTCTCCACGAACGAGCCGGTCGGCTCGAAGTCCCTGGTGGACCGCCACAACCTGGACGTGTCCCCGGCCACGATCCGCAACGACATGGCGGTCCTGGAAGAGCAGGGCTTCATCGTCCAGCCGCACACGAGCGCGGGCCGGATCCCGACCGACCAGGGCTACCGGCTCTTCGTCGACAAGCTGTCCGGAATCAAGCCGCTCTCCATGGCGGAGCGCCGCGCCATCGAGTCGTTCCTGATCGGCGCCTACGACCTCGATGACGTCGTGTTGCGAACGGTGCGGCTGCTCGCGCAGCTGACCAGGCAGGTGGCGGTGGTCCAGTACCCGTCGCTGACCAGGTCGACGGTGCGTCATATCGAGATGGTCCAGCTGACGGACCGGCGGCTTCTGCTCGTCCTCATCACCGACACCGGCCGGGTTGAGCAGCGGACCGTCGAGCTTCCAGCCCGGATCGCTGACGATGCGATCACCCAGCTGCGCGCGCTGCTGAACGCGTGCCTGGATGGTCGCAAGCTGGCCGACGTCGCCTCGATCGTCGCCGAGCTGCCCGACCGGGTGACCCCGGTGGACCGGCCGAATGCCGCCGCGGTGTTCTCGGTCATCGTGGAGACCCTGGTTGCCCGGCACGAGGAGAGGGTCGTGGTCGGCGGCGCCGCGAATCTCACCCCAGCGGATTTCTCCCGGGGATTGCGCGAGGTGCTTGAGGCGTTGGAGGAACAGGTAGTCCTGATGCGCCTGCTGGGTGAGTCGGGTGACCAGGAAGCGGTCACGGTGCGCATCGGGTCGGAGAATGATGTGCAGGAGCTGCAGAGCACATCGCTGGTGGCAGCCGGGTACGGGACAGGCGACCGGGCGCTGGCGAGGCTCGGAGTCCTCGGTCCGACGCGGATGGACTACCCGACGGCGATGGGAGCGGTGCGCGCGGTGGCACGGTATGTGGGACAGATCCTGGCGGAGTCATAGGAATGCCGGTGGCGAACGACTACTACGGGATTCTCGGTGTGCGCCGGGATGCGGGCCCGGAAGAGATCAAGAAGGCGTACCGCCGGCTGGCCCGCGAGCTGCATCCCGACGTGAACCCTGACCCTGCCCTGCAGGAGCGGTTCAAGGAGGTCACGCAGGCGTACGAGGTGCTGTCCGACCCGGAGAAACGCCAGATGTACGACCTCGGTGCCGACCCCTTCGCGAAGGCAGGCGCTGGCGCCGGCGGGTTCGGCGCGGCCGGCTTCCCGTTCAGCGATCTCGTCGACGCGTTCTTCGGCGGCGGGGCCGCGCCGCGCGGCCCGCGCAGTCGGGCCCGGCGCGGGCGCAACGCGACCATTCGGGTCGACCTGGACCTGGCCGAGTGCGCATTCGGCACGACCAGGGAACTCGTCATCGACACTGCTGTGGTCTGCCCGACCTGTTCCGGCGAGGGCACCGCGCCCGGCACGCACGCGGTCACCTGCGACATCTGCCATGGTCGTGGTGAGGTCAGCCAGGTCACCCGGTCATTCATCGGCCAGATGATGACGTCTCGGCCCTGCCCCGCCTGCGGTGGCTACGGCACGGTGATCCGCAAGCCGTGCCCCGAGTGCGACGCAGACGGCCGGGTCAGGACCCGGCGCACCATCAAGGTCCGGATCCCGGCCGGGGTCGAGGACGGTACGCACATCCAGCTCGCGGGCGAGGGCGAGACCGGTCCCGGCGGCGGGCCGCCGGGGGACCTGTTCCTGGAGATCGTGCAGCGGCCGCACGCGATCTTCGAGCGGCAGGGTGACGACCTGCACTGCACCGTGACGATCCCCATGGTGGCGGCGGCGCTCGGCACGACGCTCACCGTGAACACGCTGGATGGGCCTGCCGATCTCGATATCCGTCCGGGGACGCAGTCCGGCCAGGCAATCCCGATGTTTGGGCGCGGCACCGAGCGGCTGAATAGCACTGGTCGCGGGGACCTCATCGTCCACGTCACCGTCGAGACGCCCGCCAAGCTAGAGCCCGAGCAGGAAGAACTGCTGCGCCAGTTCGCCAAGCTCCGCGGGGAGGAAGCGCCGCCCGGCAAGTTTGCGCCGGGTCAGCAAGGCTTCTTCTCCCGGCTGCGCGATGCGTTCAACGGGCGCTAGCGGCCGCGGCACCCCGCGCGACCGGGCTGGCGCGCCCTGAGGCCGCCGGTCTTCCTCGCTCAGACGGCCGACCTGGCCGCCGACCGGATCGTGCTGGGCGGTCCGGAAGGCCGCCACGCGAGCATGGTCCGGCGGCTGGCCGCCGGCGAGCGGGCCGACATCACCGACGGCGCCGGTCACGTCGCTGAGTGCGTGGTCGCGGCAGCCCGGCCTGGCGAGCTTGATCTGACCGTGGTCGCGCGGCGGACGATGCCTCCGCCGCAGCCGCGGCTGGTGGTGCTCCAAGCGATTCCCAAGGGCGACCGGGGCGAACTCGCCGCCGAGCTTCTCACCGAGGCTGGGGTCGACGTCATCGTGCCGTGGGCGGCCGACCGGTGCGTCGCTGTCTGGCGCGGTGAGCGCGCGGCCAGGGGACTCAAGCGGTGGGCCGCAGCCGCGCAAGAAGCAGCCAAGCAGAGTCGGCGCGCGTGGTTTCCCGAGGTCACCGTGCAGGCGGATCTCGCGGCGGCGGTCGGCCGGATCCAGGCCGCGGCGCTGGCGATCGTGCTGGACCCGGACGCTAACCGTGACGCTGGCAGCCTGCAGCTGCCCGCGAGCGGCGACATCGTCGTGGTGGTCGGTCCCGAGGGCGGCATTACGCCTGCCGAGGACGAGTCGATCCGGGCGGCGGGAGCGGTGGCGGTCGCCCTGGGGCCGACGGTGTTGCGCGCCTCGACGGCCGGCGTCGTCGCGGCCAGCGTCGTTCTCAGCCGTACCGCCAGATGGCAGTCAGACGCCACGCTCTAGCGGTTCGAGCAGTCAGCCCGCTGCCCGATGAGGCGGCCCGCGGCGGCACCGAGTACGCCGATCTGTTGGCATGCGTAACAGTTGCCCGATCTCTGCCGTTTGGATAGATAGGGGACCGGTATGCAACATCGTCTCTGCGACGCAGGAGGAAGCTGCATGATCACCGTTCCAAAGCGAGCGCGGCGGGCCCTCATCGCCAGCGCGGCGACCGGGCTAGCCATTGCACTGGCAGCCCCGGCAGCAAGCGCGCTAGCTGACGGTCACGGCGCGACCGCGAGCCAGAGCCAGGGCAAGCAGGGCAAGCACGTCGGCCAGGCTCCCACGCCCAAGGCTCACAAGTCCCATCTCAAGGTGACGGGCTGAGCAGTTGTTGGCCGACGTGAGGCGGCTGGTGCGCGGCCCGTTCACGCGCATCGGCCGCCGCGGCCCTCGTGCCGGTTCTGGCGCACTAGCGGCGCTGTGTGCCGGTGTGCTGGCTGTCTCGGTTGCCGGGTGCGGCGCGCCTGGGCAATCGGCGGCTGGCGCGCGGGTCGTCGGGCCCGTTCGGGTGAGCGGGGCGGAGCTAGCCCGGCTGCCGCGGGCGACGACGTATACGAAGATCCTGGCGGCGCCGCTGGACTCATCCCCGTCGGCGGTCACCGGGGGGCTGGTCGTACATCCGCATGCCGACGAGGTTCTGTACGCCGGGCCGGGCAAGCCGCCGGTCGGGGTGCTCCCGGCCACCGAGCTGGGCAGCCCGACCTGGGTGCCAGTAGTCCAGCAAAACCCGGGGTGGGACCGGGTGCTGCTGCCCGACAAGCCCAACGGCGCTACCGGGTGGATCTACACCGGCGCGTCCGGGCCGCGGCTGGACACTGCTCGCACCGGCTACCTGGTGCGGATCTGGGTCGGCGCCCGCAAGCTCAGCCTCTACGACAACGGGAAGACGCTCGGCACCTGGACGGTTGCGGTCGGCGCGCCCGGCACGGTGACGCCCACCGGACGGACCTTCATACTGGCCCTGCTGAGCCCCGATCCCCCCACCTACAGCCCGCTTATCCTGCCGTTGGGGTTCCACTCCGCCACCCTGGACACCTTCGGCGGCGGTCCCGGCACGGTCGCCTTGCACGGCTGGCCCGACCCGTCGGTTTTCGGCCAGGCAATCAGCCACGGCTGTGTCCGCGTCCCCGCCACCGCACTCAGCGCACTTTCCAAGGTGCCCCTTGGGAGCCTGGTCCTGATTAGCTCGTAACCGCACGCAACATCGCCTGGCTCAGCCGTCGAAGAGCGGGCCTTGTCGGCGCAGCCGTCAGGGATTATCAGCGACGGCTGCGCGTGGCGGAGGGCGTCTGCTTCGTCAGCAGCCCGATGTCTTGGTCAGCACCGGGCCAGGGCTGGGGCTGTTGACCGGTGGCGGTGGCGGTGCCAACGACGGGGCCGGACTCACCGGAGCTGACGTCGTGCTCGCGTCGGGGGACGGCGATGACGTGTCCGTCGAGGTGGATGAGTCGCTCGGGCTCGGAGCCGGGCTCGTGCTGGTGCTCGCACTGACCGGCGGCGGGGGCGCGGACGTCGGCTGTCCGGGCTTCGGCGACTTCGGCTTGCAGGATGGCGAGGGAGCCGAACTCGAATTTCCGGAGCCGAGTGCCGACCGGGTCCCGCCGTTGTGCTGGGCACCGATACCCGGCGCGCCCGAGTGGCCACCGTTCCTCGGGCCGCCGCCGGACGGTGAGGTCGACGAACTGCTCGGGAAGATCGCGGTCGAGGCGTCGATCGCCACGTACGTGCCGGCCGCGACGATGAACATCACGACCGCCATCGCCGCCAGTGGCCGGAGCAAGCCCTGCGCGCGAGAGCGATGCCGACCGGGCGCCTGCGTCGGCGCGAACCGCTCGCCGACGAGCCGGAACCAGTCGGCCACCCTGTAGAACGCGTCCTGCAGCCAGGCTGGCGCGTGCATGATGACGTCAGCAAAGGCAGCCTGCGCCCACGCGCGAGACGACCTGGGCTGCCGCAGCCTGGCACGGATGCGTTCGAGTCCGTCACCATGCGGCTCTAGTGAATCGGCCGCGGCGTGCAACGCAGCCCGCAGGCCTGCCTCGTACTCTGCGTGCGCGCTCATGCGTCGCGCTCCAGAACTGTTCGCAGCGCCTGCATGGCCCTGGCAGTGTGGCTTTTCACGGCTCCACGGCTGATCTGCATGGCCTCGGCGATCTGGGCTTCCGACATATCGGCGTAGAACCGTAGCACCAGCGCCTCGCGCTGTCGCGCTGGGAGTGATCGCAGGGCGGTAATCACGGCCGAACGCTCGAACAGGGCAATCGCACCGTGCTCAGCGCTGGGCATGTCGGGAGGTGGCTTCGGCAGATTCCGGTCGACAACAAGGCGATGCCGCAGAACAGAACGTGATCGATTGACTACCGACTGGCGTAGGTAGGCGAGCGCCTTCTCGTTGTCACGCAGGCGGTGCATGCCGCGATGCATGGCAACGAACGCGTCCTGCACCACTTCCTCCGCAGTTCCTTGATCACGGACAAGGAGCGCCGCGAGCCGTACCAGCGACCGGTAATGCGCGCTGTACAGCTCCGTGACGGCCCTGTCGGCATCCGCCAACTCCCTGTCGGCATCAGCGCCGACGGTGACAGAGACCAGCGGGATTGGCGCCACCAACGTCTCGGTCACGTCAGTTGGACGCGCAACTACGTCTGATGGTTGACTCGCGGTTATTCGCGAGTGTTGCGACAGTGCGTCGCTAAACCCTGCTTCCAAGCCGCTTCCATTCCCCCCACACCCACTTAGCCGCGCGCGAGCGCGCGCGCGCTACCAGTCCCTGAGCGACGGAATGCCAGCAGCTGGCGGGGCCCTGCCCCAGGGGGGAGCTGCACGCGGGTTCGCAGCATTGCAACCATATATGTCCGTGACCGTCATAGGGTGCAAGACGTTAAGATCCCTCCGTGCCTGATTGCTTGTTCTGCGGTATCGCGTCGGGCGATACACCCGCGACGGTCGTATCCGCAAATTCCCGCACAATTGCCTTCCGCGATATCAATCCGCAGGCGCCGGTCCATGTCCTGATAATCCCGAGAGCCCATCACGCGAACCTGGCTGAGCTGGGGGCAGCAGGCGATGACCTGCTGATTGACCTTGTCGCCCACGCCAGGCAGGTGGCCATTGATGAGGGCGTCGCCGACACCGGCTACCGAGTGGTCTTCAATACCGGTCCGCAGGCTGGCCAAACGGTCGAGCACGTCCATGCCCACGTCCTGGGTGGTCGGCCGATGTCCTGGCCGCCCGGCTAGCCCGGAGGCCAGCCCGACCGGGCTCGGCCAGCCATTATCATGGCGAGCGGGCCGGCCGGCTCGGCCCACGGCAGGGAAGGACCATTGACGGACAACGTGACGCAGGCGCCCAGTGCTGGCCGACCCAGGGCCAGCCGGCCGGGCAATGGTGCCAGCAGAGCGGGCGGCACGGCCGCCAGGTCAGGTGGCATGGCCGACCGGGCAGAAAACGGCGCCGGGGGCGCTCCAGGCCGCGCTAGGGGCGGCGCGAAGGCCAATAGCGGGGGCAGGGGCGTGTCCGCTCCTGCCGAATCTGGCAGTGTCGAATCGGGCACGGTCGAATCGGGCACGGTCGAATCAGGCAGGCCGGTGTCCGACCGGCCTCGGAATCCGCGCGGGAATGGCACTGTGTCTGACGGAGCTGCCCCTGGTGGTAGCGGCGACAGCGCCCAGGTCCGGATTGTGATCCCAGACGAGCAGTCCATGGTCAGCCTGCTCGGTTCTGGGGATGAGCTGCTGCGCGTGATCGAGGACGTGGTCAGTGCCGATTTCCACGTTCGCGGCAACGAGATCACCATTACCGGCCCGGAGGCCGAGGTCGCGGTCGCGTCGAGGCTGTTCGAGGAGCTTCTTCAGCTCACCGGTGGGGGAGCCCAGCTCACCGCCGACTCGGTTGAGCGGAGCATCTCGATGCTCCGGCGGCGCAGCGGCGTCCGACCCGCCGAGGTGCTGAACCTCGACATCCTGTCCAGCCGCGGCCGGACGATCCGGCCGAAGACGCTCAACCAGAAGCGTTACGTCGACGCCATCGACCAGCACACCGTGGTGTTCTCGATCGGACCGGCCGGAACCGGTAAGACCTACCTGGCGATGGCAAAGGCAGTCAAGGCGCTGCAGGCCAAGGACGTTAACCGGATCATCCTGACCCGGCCAGCCGTCGAGGCGGGTGAGCGGCTTGGCTTCCTGCCTGGCACCCTGTACGAGAAGATCGACCCTTACCTGCGACCGCTGTACGACGCACTGCACGACATGGTCGACCCCGAGTCCATCCCTCGCTTGCTAGCTGCGGGAACGATCGAGATAGCGCCGCTCGCGTATATGCGGGGCAGAACCCTGAATGATTCATTCATCATCCTCGACGAGGCGCAGAACACCTCGCCAGAGCAGATGAAGATGTTCCTGACCAGGCTCGGTTTCGGGTCCCGGGTCGTCGTCACCGGGGACGTCACCCAGGTTGACCTGCCCACCGGCCAGACCAGCGGGCTGCGGCAGGTACAGGACATCCTGGATGGCGTGGATGATGTCTATTTCTGCCGGCTGACCAGCCACGATGTGGTCCGCCACAAGCTAGTGGCAGACATCGTCGATGCCTACGAGCGATATGACGCGGCCAGGCTGGCGGCGGAGCCCGGCCGGCTACCGGCAGGCAGGTCGCGCCGGGACGGGTACCGCGGCCGGTGACAGCCGAGCTAACCGGCCACTGACGGGGGCCAGATGAGTATCGAGATCGCCAACGAGTCCGGCATCGACGTGAATGAGGGGCTGCTGGCCGGGCTCGCCCGGCACGTCCTGGACGACATGCGAGTGCACCCCCTCGCAGAGCTGTCCGTCCTGCTTGTCGACGAGCCTGCCATGACCGAGCTGCACGTCCGCTGGATGGGCGAGCCTGGTCCCACCGACGTGCTGGCGTTCCCGATGGACGAGTTGAGAATCCCGCAGCCGGGCGGTCCGAATTCCGACCACGGGTCGTCCGGCCCGGACGACACCGACGTCCTGCTGGGCGACGTGGTGATCTGCCCTCAGGTCGCCGCGATACAGGCGGCCGAAGCCGATCATGACATGCAGGAGGAGATCGACCTGCTCTGCACGCACGGGATCTTGCACCTGCTCGGCTATGACCACGCCGAGCCCGACGACCACGCCACCATGTTCGGCCTGCAGGACAGGCTGCTGGCCTCGTGGCGCGCGGAGCGTAGCCCGGCACCCGGCGAACGGGACGGGCAGCACGAGGCCGGGTGACCGATGATGGGCTGGCTTCTTGTCGCGGCGTTCGCGCTGATGCTCGTGGCCGGGTGGTGCACGAGCGCCGAGACGGCGCTGCTCCGGCTTTCCACCGCGGGCGCGAAGGAGCTGTCTCGAGCTCCCGGTGAGCCCGCGGAGCCGCTCCAGGCCGTGCTGGCGGACGTACCCCGTTACCTGGGCTTCGTTTTGCTCGCCAGAGTTGCCACAGAAATCTGCGCTGCCGTCCTGGTCAGTGCCGTTCTGGTCGAATGGCTGGGGATTGGCTGGAAGCCGTTTCTCATCGCAGCCGGGGCGATGACGGTGGCGAGCTATCTCATCGCCGGGGTGATCCCGCGCAGCATCGGGCGGCACTACCCGGTGGAGGTCGCGAGCAGGGCGGCCGCGGTGCTTCGGCCGGTTGTCCGGCTGCTCGGACCGCTGCCACGGATGCTCGCGGCCGTCAATGCGGCATTGACGCCCTCACGGTCGCGCGCCGACGGGCAGACCGGCGCGGAAGAGGACCTGCGCGGGCTGGTGGACCTGCTGGAGCAGCGGCAGATCATCGAGCCTGGCGAGCGGGCCATGATCCACTCGGTGTTTGAGCTGGGCGACACAATCGTCCGGGAGGTCATGGTGCCGCGCACCGACATGGTGTTCGTCGAACGAGACAAGACCCTGCGCCAGGGGCTGTCGCTGGGGCTGCGCAGCGGGTTCTCCCGCATCCCGGTCATCGGCCAGAATCTGGACGACATCGTCGGCATCGCCTACCTCAAGGACATCGTCACCCGGGTCCACGAGCATCCGGACGCCGAGTCGGTCGAGACGGTCGACTCGATCATGCGGCGGGCCACCTTCGCGCCGGATAGCAAGCCGGTGGATGACCTGCTCAGGGATATGCAGGCCAGGCACGTGCACATGGCAATCGTGATCGATGAGTACGGCGGGACGGCGGGGCTGGTCACGATCGAGGACATCCTCGAGGAGATCGTCGGCGAGATCGCCGACGAGTACGACCGGGAGCGCCCGCCTGTGGAGTGGCTGGATGACGGCAGCGCGCGGGTCAGCGCC
>Ga0126371_10002076_pt1 | contig 17164 bp, 9 predicted proteins | sample PanSoiMetaPlot_4_FD_110145 | JGI IMG/M metagenome (GOLD analysis project Ga0126371, IMG submission 110145) | Tropical forest soil microbial communities from Panama - MetaG Plot_4 | ecosystem: Environmental > Terrestrial > Soil > Tropical forest > Bulk soil | place: Panama | collected 2016-02-17 | reverse complement strand
TGCCAGCCAGCCTTTGTGCCGCAGGGAATGAATAATATGGTCCGCGGCCTTGGGGGTGACTCCAAGTATCGATATCACCTCGGCGCGATCGAACTCGCGGCGCCCCTGTTCCGTGAGTGACAGAACGACCCGGCTTTCCTGCGCGGACAGTGATCTGATACTGAAATCCATCGGCATCCTTTGAAACAAAACCCCATCGAAAAGGGGGTTCTGTTGTCAGGATCGCATGATATGAACGCTTTGTCAAATCATTCATCAAAACCCCGGTTGGACCGGGGTTTTGAGCGTATTCCGGAAAGCCACATAATTGAGGACACGGGCTTTACGCAGATTTCGTGACGCTTCTTGACAACGTACACATATGAAGACGAAACTGGATTTGTATCAGTTGAATCAGTCACTTACGCGATGGCGGAGAGAGAGGGATTCGGACAGTCGAGGGGCTCTTAGATTCGCCAAGTTGCAGATCTTGGTTGCTCTACCTGCCATTATTGCCACTGATCCCGTAAACCATTGCACGCTATTGCACGCTGGAAAACGCAGGGATATTGATTGGGAGTGTGTGCATGGCCAATTAACAGGATCAAGCGGCTATCGGAGTTTGGTACAAGCCTCGACAGTGCCTCCGCCATTTATACGAACCGAGCCCAGTTGGAGACAGCTCCTCCTGCAGGCGGTTCCGGCAGGTGCCCTTCCAGCAGCCCCGCATGCGTTCGATGGCCGTTATAGTAATGTTGAAAATCGATTAGCTTCGCCTCCAGATCGGCTGTGGTCCAAAATAAGATGCGGTCGAGAAGCTCGCGGCGAATTGTGCTGATAAGTCGCTCTACGAAGGGGTGCGAAAGCGGCACGTAAGGAACAGTCTTGATTTCGGTTACGCCGAGGATCCGAAGATTAGCCTCCCATTAGTGGAATCGATACAGCGGATCGTGATCCGAGCTTGAATATTTGGTCCCTTTTTTAGGAGGGCGACAAAACCCCCAGGTCACGGCCAGGTCCTTGACATCACTTCGAGGACGTGGTAAATCTCTTCGGCAACGCGATTGTAACAAATTAACTTAAGTCGGAAGTTCTTGAACTACGTCGTTTGAGGCCCGCAGAGTTGCGGATGGGGTGTTGTTTCTTGTGCAAGAAAAAAGGGCACATGGAAAGACGCGAATAATCAAACGGGGAGAAAACATGAAAACTACCAGTGGAGCAGTAAAGGGGTTCGTTTCCTGTACGTTCGTCAGCTTGGTTGCCTTGGTTGTAGTCCTTGCCTTGAGCGGAGCGGTATCTGCCCAGTCAATCTATGGCAGCGTTCGCGGATTGGTCACCGATCCTTCGTCTGCTGTCGTTGCTAACGCGAAAGTGACTCTAACTAATGAAGGAACGTCGGCTCAAAGAACAGCGCAATCGAACAACCTCGGAGAATATGTTTTTAGTCAAGTGATTCCCGGTTCATACAGCGTGGCTGTGGAGACGCAAGGCTTTAAGAAAGTCGAGCGGAAAGGAGTTGTGCTTGAAACGCAGAATAATCTTACTGTCGACCTACAGCTCGAAGTGGGCAGCGTGGCGGAGAGTGTGCAAGTGACCACGGAAACTCCGTTAATCGAGACCGCGACTGCGTCACAAGGCCAAATCATTGACAATCAGAAACTCGTGGATCTGCCAAACATAGGCCGCAATCCATTCATGATGTCGAAGCTGGCTCCCAATATCCAGCAAGTCGGCAATCCTGCCTATATGCGGATGCAGGATCAATCCGGTTCTTCGCAAATCTCCTTCGCGGGCGGGCCAATCCGCGGCAACAATTACCTCCTGGACGGAGTGCCGATTACGGATATGAGAAATCGCGCCGTCATCATTGCCTCGCTCGAAGCGGTGCAGGAAATGAAAGTGCAAACGAATACCTACGACGCTGAAATCGGGCGTACTGGCGGTGGGATGTTCAACGTCCTGATGAGATCGGGAACCAATGAATACCACGGGAGCCTGGGTGGGTCGATGCGCAATACAGACTGGGAGGCCAATGCATTTTTCGCAAATCGCTCCGGCATACCGCGGACGGATCAGCCCAATCGTACTTACTACGGCAGCTTCGGAGGAGCCGTTTGGGTCCCGAAAGTCTATCAAGGTAAGAACAAAACGTTTTTCTGGGTCGCGTTGGAGGGATACCGCGATACGCAAGGAAACTCCGGACAGACGAACGTTCCCACGATGCTGGAGCGCGGCGGCGATTTTTCGCAAAGCTTCGACGCGAGTGGCCACTTAGTAATCCAATATGACCCGAGCCTGCCCCGCGACGCCAACGGTAACCGTACGCCCTTCGCTAGCAACAAAATTCCTATGAGTCGTATCGACCCGGTGGGTCTGGCGATCGCGGCGACATTTGCTAAACCCAGCTTCGCAGCTCCGTTCGGCGCCACGAACGTTGGGTATTCAGGCGTTTTACCTAGCAAAGCTGGACAAGGAACGGTGAAAGTGGATCATCGTCTCACCGACTGGTGGAGCGCAAATGTTTCTTTCCTTCGCTATCACAGCAACGAACCGGGTGAGAACTGGTTTCCTGGTTTACCCTCCAGCCCTGAGCAGTGGCTTCTCGACCGTCGAGTCGACGCAACTCAAGTGAACAATACGATCGTCGTCAACCCCACAACCGTCCTTGCCGTTCGCTACGGTTTCAATCGTTTTCCCAATTATTCCTACGCGCGCAGCCAGGGGTTCAATCTAGGATCGTTGGGCTTCAACCCCGGGCTCGTCAGCTCGATTCCTTCGCCCCAGTTTCCCATCGTCACGTTTCAGAACTACTATTCAGGAGACCAAATGGGAGGAGGCGCACCTGGAGGCGGTAATAACGGCTATTTTGTTCCCTATTCCAGAAACTTAGTCGCGAGTGTCGCCAAATATATCGGGCGTCACAGCCTAAAGGCAGGTGCAGACTGGCGAAGTATCAGCGACGATGGAATCGACTATGACGGCGGCAACGGTGCCGTAGCGTTCAACTTCGATGATCGGTTTACACGCCAGAATGCAGCTATGTCTGGAGGTGGATCGGACCTTGTCAGCCTCCTCATTGGCGCTCCCTCGCTCGCGACAGCCTTTCGCGGCTCGAAGCTTTTTGACTACATTGAGTACACGGCGGCATTCGTGCAGGACGACATCCGCATCAATCCACGACTCACCTTGAACGTCGGCCTGCGTTGGGAGCATGAAACCGGGTTAAAGGAAAGAAACAACAACTTGATTGTCGGATTCGATCCCAACGCCCTGAACTCCCTTAGTGCTAAAGTCGGCGTGCCTGTGAAGGGGGCCGTCGAATTCGCCGGCCAGAACGGCTATCCCAATCAAACTGGAAACTACACGTATAACAAGTTTTCACCGCGCTTTGGCGTTGCGTATCAATTAAACACAAAGACTATCGTGCGTGGCGGTTGGGGTATCTTCTGGGCTCCCCCGCTCGCCATCAACAGTCCGTACACGCCGGAAGGGGCAACTGCGACAACCACGCCCCTCGTTACCAATGACGGATTCAATACCCCCATAATTCAATTGAGAAATCCGTTTCCAAGCGGGCTCACGCTACCGGCTGGCACGTCGAACGGCGACGCGACGGGGCTCGGGATCAGCCTCTCGATCTTCGACCGCAATGCCAAATCGACGTATATCGAGCAGTTTTCATTTGATCTCCAGCGGGAGATGCCTTTCAACGTCGCGGTTTCAGCCGCATATGTCGGCTCCCGCAGCTACCGCTTGATGCTCGGAACACCCAACTTGAACATTAACCAGCTGGATCCCAAGTATTTCTCGTTAGGAACCGCAGCGCTAGCACAAAGCGTCCCCAATCCGTACTACGTGGCCGGAGGCCCTGGCATAATCGGGAGTAAGTCCATCTCCCAAGCACAGTTGCTTCGTCCGTTTCCGGCCTTTGGCGACATCAACCTGATGTTTTCCGATCAAAACAAAGCCCAATATGATTCCTTCGTCTTTAAGGCGCAAAAGCGCTACTCGAACGGGTTAACGTTCCTGACCGCCTACACTTGGTCGAGAAATTATGATCGCAGTTCGAGCGGCTCCTCGGGCGGTAATAGCGATATCAACGGTGGCGAGAAACCTCCGCAGAACGTCTATAATCTGACGTCTGAATGGGGCCTATCCAGGGTGGACGCGACGCATCGGCTCAGCCTAACCGGAATCTACGAGCTCCCCTTTGGCCGGAGCAAGCAGTTCTTGGGTAATGCCAACCGTGCCGTGGACCTGGCGGTCGGTGGATGGGTACTCAACGTGGTGAGTGTGATCTCATCAGGATACCCGTTGCAGATTTCGCAGAGCTCCAACAACAACAGCGCGTATTTTGGCGGTGCGAGCCAGCGCCCCAACGCGACGGGAGCTTCTCCAACTACTCCTGGTGATGTCGGCCAGCGGATCGACAGTTGGATTAGCCCGGGGGCCTTTTCGACCGCGCCGGCCTTGACCTATGGGAACGTCAGCCGGACAATTAGTGAGCGTGGCCCCGGCATCTTTAACTGGGATATTTCTCTTTTCAAGAATTTCGCAATTTACGAGCGGTTCCGAGCCCAGTTTCGCGCGGAGGGTCTAAACGCCTTCAACACCCCGCTGTTCCGTTCGCCGAACACGTCGTTCGGCAGCAGCAACTTCGGCAAGATTCTCTCTCAAGGTAACTTTCCCCGCTTCGTACAGCTCGGCTTGCGGCTCTATTTCTAAGGAAAATACTCCCCGCTGGCAATCTTGACCCGCGGTCGCGGGGTCGACTATTAGATATTTCGTGCGTGAGGTACGTTAACGCCTTTCGATTGGCCATCTATTGACATATTGTACTAGTTTAATGGTACAAGTCAAGAGAAGAGTGTGAGTTTTGAAAAACCGCCGGAAGATTAGTCGCTCCGGCAGGGTTGAGGCTGTGCCGATCACTTCCTACTCGACAGCTTTCCACTCACCACTCGCAACCAGCGGACAGGCGGCCGCGACAGGGCGGAGTATTTCGGACGGCTGATTTCAGTGGGATCAGTCACTTACATTATGGCGGAGAGAGAGGGATTCGGACAGTCGAAGCGTTCGATTCGTTGAAGATCATGGGTTGCTGCACGTGCCATTATCACCATTGATCCCGTAAACTATTGCACGCTGGTCGAACGGCTAAAGCCAGAAGAACTTTGACCGCCTTATCAACGGTGACGATGACGAGCGCCTTTTCCGCATGAATTTCAGCGTTCGGGCGCTTTCCAGGCTCTCTGCGGGGGATTAGTCCCAACTGTGAACGCACGGCCTATTCTTCGTCGTTCTTTCAAACTGAGCGTCGGTAAATCGATCACGTAGGCGTGGCCACCTCGCGATGTGCGGGCTTCGGCCTGGCGTAGCAATCCGCCGTCCTTGGCTTTGCCAAAACCATCAGCTTTTGACGTCCGTACTAAGCCGCCCGCTCGGCCTCATCGATTCATCGAGAAAAGCCTGATTGGCGGAAAGTTTTTGGCACTACCGGACCGACACACTGGTCAAGTGGACGTACCACCCGGAAGATGTAGGTTCCGGACATAGCTTCCGATAAGCTGTGGGAACAGCCAGCACGTTTTTCATTTTGAGCGCTTCTCCGGTTTGTTCCCCTTGATTAGTGAAGCGTTGGAAAGCGGGGCGTTACCAGACAAACTTCAGCGCAAATTGAATTTGTCGCGACGTAGTCGCCGTCGATGTGAGCGCTCCCGCGCTCAGAATCGGAGTCAAGTTCGAATTGAACAGACTCACGTTGGTCGAATTCGGCGGATTGAAATTGCTGTGGTTCAGGATATTGAAAAGCTCGGCGCGAAACTGTACGTTGACATCCTCCGAAAACCAGCGGACGCGGTTGTTCTTGAAGAATGCCTGGTCAACATTAAACAAGCCGGGCCCGATGGCGATATTGCGTCCGGCGTCGCCTAGACGCGTGGCGGGGACAGGTGCCGCGAAACAGGCCAAATTAATATAGTGATCCGGATTTCCGGGATTCACTGGGTTGTTGCATTGCCGCAGTGCCAGCCGGTCCGGCTGATCGAACGGGAAGCTAGCGATCTTGGTTCCCAGCGGGTCGCCCGACGTTGAGATGATCGGCGTAAATGGGAGGCCGGAAGAGACCTGAACGATTTCGCCTAACTGCCAACCGCCCGCTAGCCAGGTCACGAACCCCGAACCGGTGTGTGCCGACGGGAGTTCCCAGAGCACGTTCGTTACGAAGTTATGGCGAATGTCGAAATCCGACAACCCTCGCCTCAGCCGTGGGTCGAACAGAGGCAGGTTCGTAAGGGAATTGGTGAAGGCCGTAGTAGTTGCTTCGGAATTTGTGTCCAAACTCTTGGCTAGCGTGTAGGCGCCTTCTACGCGAAACCCATGGCTCATGCGTTTTGAGACCCGAGTCTGCATGGCGTCATAGGACGACGATACCTGCCACAGCGTGGGTGTGATGATTCCGAAGTTCGGATTGGCTATCATTCCGCTGCCTGCGGGCGTTGGCCATATGTAACCTTGCGGAGTCGCCATCGGCGGCACGATGTTCGCGCTGGAGGTGGTGAAGGGCAGATGGACGCCGTGGGTACCGGCGTATCCTATTTCGAACACGATGGCCTTCCACAGGTCACGTTGGATATTGAAATTCCACTCGAGGACATAGTTCCGCTTCGGATTTTGCTCGATCCATTGCGTCCGCAGTGAACTTGCGGTCAGATTGCTGAGCAGACCGTTGGGAAACGAGCCCACCGGTAGGGTACTGTTTGATCCTTGCTCCAAATATGGTGCGCTTAAGAGAGACGACAGCAAGTACTCGTACACCAGCGGCAAAACGTCGTACTGTCCGAACGCTGCCCGGACTGCCGTTTTTCCGTTCTTGAACGGATCCCACGCAAAGCCCACGCGCGGTGAGAAATCGCGAAGCGTCGGATTATGGAACAGCGGTGAACCCAGATGCAATGCCGGCGAGGTGAGATTGGGCAGAGTCGCCAGGCGGTTGTGCTCTTCGGTCGGCACGGCGCAGACTTCGTAACGCAGGCCCAGGTTTAGAGTAAGATTCGGCTTCAAGTGCCAGTCGTCTTGCACGTATGCCCCGACGACTGTCTGCCGGTACCCGACCTCGCTGCTGGTTCCCGGAATGTTTGCGGTGAACGATCTAGGCACGTCGGTGAGAAAGTTCGCCAGCGATCCGAATGAGACATTCCCGTCGGGTGTTCCCCCGGGCACGCCATTGGACTGATTTCGTTCGATGGCGAATCCGAATTTCAATGCGTGGTTGCTTTTTGTCCAGAGTAGATCGTCATAACCCTGGTACGAGTTGTAATGATAAATGTACTGGCCCGCCGAGCCCACGCCTCCCTGAAAAACCGTCAGACCGGCAACGGTGATGCTTCCTACCGGGTTGCCCGGGACGAATCCGAGGCTTGGATCGCCTGCGGCGGGATCGATAGCGCCGAACGGCTTTACCGCGTCGGAGACGGCGCGGTTGAATCCCACTCGAGCAATGTTGACCACCGACGGCGAGAAGATATGGTTCTCCTCCAAGGTCGCGGTGCGGCGCTGCGATAAGATCCCAAGCTGCACGACGTCGAATGAATCCGGACCCGTAGTTTGAGAGTTGTCCCATAGAAACACTCCGTGCAGTTGGTCTTTATCGGAGAAGTGGTGATCGAGCCTCGCAGTGACGAAGTTTTCTACCGAAATCAGTTGACTGGAGAAGGAGTACGTTCCAATATCGCCGGTGACAGCGCCGTTCGGTAGTGGAAAGAAGCTCAGGTACGGCGCGACTTTGGGACTCACCGTCACGTTGCCGGTGCTCAAATGTCCTGTACGCGCGGCCGCAGAGGGAACGCTGATGACGTTGCTTTGACCCAGGCCCTGCCGCAATCCTTCATAATCGACGAAAAAGAAAGTCTTGTTGCGGCGAATCGGCCCACCCACCGAGCCGCCAAACTGATTCCGCTTGAAGGGCGGCGGGGATGTCGTCGGATCAAAAAAGTTGCGCGCATCGAGCGCGCTGTTACGGAGAAATTCAAACGCCGTGCCGTGGATCTCATTTGTTCCCGTGCGCGTCACGGCGTTCACCACAGCGCCCGCGTTCTTGCCATAATCCGCCGGAGCATTTCCGCTGACGACGGAGAACTCCTCGATCGCATCCACGCCGATGGTTTGACCGAGCGAACTGGCCGGGCTGCCACCGTACTGATCATTGACGCTGATCCCGTCCAGCCTGTAATTGTTCTGCTGCGGACGGTTCCCGTCGATCGTCATTTGCGTACCTAGACCGCGATTGGCGCGATTTACACTGAGCGCCTCGGCGGTATTCTCGGTTCGGATGACGCTTACACCCGGCTCTAAAGCAGCAAGCGAAGTCCAATCGCGGCCGTTCAAGGGAAGCTGACGCACTGTCTGCCCGCCCACAACTGCGCCGATGGAAGACGTCGCCTCATCAATCTCAGGAGGTGTGGCAGTCACTTCGACCGTTTGTTGCGTGGCGCCCAGCGGAAGTTGCAAGTTGATCACAACCTCGGAGCCCACGGACACGGTCACGTTGCTCTGCAAAATGCTGGAGAATCCTGAGGCTGAGACTCTAATCTGGTACGTTCCTGGGGTGAGATTAGCGGCCCGATATAGTCCGTTCGGGCCGGTTGTGACTTGGTGAACTTCGTTGGTAGCAGTATCGTCGATGGTAACCTGCGCATTAGGGATCGCCGCGCCGGTTGGATCGCTTACGGTTCCGCTGATGGTGCCGCCGGCTAGCTGGCCACTCACCGGCCGAGGAATGATCAGAGCGAGCGCGAGCGAAACCAGCCCAATGAAATGACCAAGGGAACACCGCGTTCGGAAAATGATTTGAGAGCCGCCGGCCGCCTGCGCGCCGAACCCGCCCAGGAATTGACCGGTGAAGGCTCCAGCACTACGGAGTACATTCCTCATGTGACCCTCCTAACTCGCGAGTTGGGGCGAGCCCCTCTCACACCTTTAGAGGAGCCTATCAAGGTCGAGATGAACGTACTATGAACGAGCCGGAGGGCTCGAAGATCGGGCATTGGCTATAGAGAATTCAACGCCAGTTGCTCCCTAACGACCCTGGTCGGCAGCGGAAGGTATCCTCCCTCCGACATTACGTCCTGCTGCCCATCCTCACTCAGGATATAAATCAAGAACTCTCGGAGCGTCGCGTCCAAGGGCCGATTCGGAGCGCGATTCACGAAGAGATAAACTGCTCGCGTGAGTGGATAAGTCCGGTCTTGGATGCTTTCCTTGGTGGGCGCGACGAACGGCCCCGCATCTTGCACGGCCAGGGACAAGGCCCTTACATCCGGGCGAGCGTAGTGCAGGTTCGAGATGGCGATCCCGTAGCGATCCTTAGAAAGCGCCTCCAGGATCAACCGGCCGGCGTCGACTCGGGAACCATCGGCAGCCTGGCCGTTCGCGAATCCCTGGATGTTGCAGTTCCAGCTCTGGTTGCCGTTGAGCACCATGTCGCGAAAGAATCTGGAACCCGCATTGTCCAACAGGTACGCGTAGCCGTTGATCGGCTTATCGGCCCAGTCGCCTTTCAATCCTAGATCTCCCCATGAGCGAATATTCCTCGCTGCTGTGGTTTGCTCCGCGCTAAAGATTGCCCCGAGCTGAGATAGTGTCAGCCTTGAGATTGGATTATCTCGGTGAACGAAGACCTCGAGCGAGTCCGACTTAGTAGGGACATCGAAGCTGCCCGTTGCTACCTGGATTGCGGTGGGCTTGTAGCCGAGGACCTGTTCAAAGGCCATCGTTTCAGTTGGCCAGATCTCGCGACTTAACGCTAAATCCGCAACACCGGTGTAGACGCCGGCGACTGCCGACAACGCGCCCAGCATGTGATTTTCAAACTGAACGCCCGGCTGGTATTTGTGAAAACCTTTTTGCCAGCGCTCGATAAGATCAGACATCTGTGCGCTTCCCCAGACGCGAACTCTCCCGGTTGCTTCGCCTTTAGGCTGATACCTGGGAAGAGAATCAAATTGCTGCGCGCCAACATGACACGCGGCCAGCGCCAGGACGATCGCGCCACAACACCACAATGGAATGCCGTATCGCACGGTACTTACCTTCTTGCGGGCGGTTCTGCCTAGCTAGAGTTTCCCCAATTCTTCTTTAACCATTGCGGTCGGGAGAGGGAGGAAAATTCCTTCTTTGACGACGTCGCCTTGGCCCTTCGCGCTCAAAACAAACTTGAGAAACTCCTGGACCTTGGGATCGAGCAGCTTGCCGGGCGGCTTGTTGACATAGATGTAGATCACTCGGCTGAGAGGATATTTCTGATCGAGCACTTCTTGAAAAGTTCCCTTATAGTATGGCCCGGCATCCTTCTCCGCCAAAGCTATGGTCTTTACACCCGGCATCGCGTTGCCGAATCCTGCATAACCAATTGTGTAAGGATCTTTGGCAACACCTTGCGTGATGGCATCCAAAGCCGCTAAAGAGCCGACCGTAGTGCGTTCTTCAATTCCGCTCTTCCATGAGCCGCCCAGGAGAATGCGGCCCTCGAGAAAATGTGCGATTCCGTTTGGCCGAATCAAACCCCAGAGATGGATTGGCTTGTCCGCCCACTCGCCTGTCACCCCGACGGCACCCCACTTAGTTGCTTCTCTGTAACTGCGTTTTCGCGTGGTGGAAAAGATCGCGTCCAGCTGTGCGAAGTCGAGCTTCTCAATCGGATTCTTCTCGTTTACAAAAAAGGCAATCGCGTGCGTCTTGCCCGGCGTGCGATAACTTCCTCCCGCCACACGGACGGCATAGGGAGCATAGCCGAACTTTTTCTCGAACTCCTGCTCCTCGGCTGGCAGCATCTCGCGCGCCACCGGACCTAGGTCGGCTTTCCCGTTCGTCAGCGCTGGTCCCGCCGTGCCCGACGCTTTTGCTTCCATGTCGATTTTAACGTTGGGATAGATCTTCTGAAAGTCCTCGATCCAAAACTTCATCAACGTCTCCATGGTGTCGGCGCCGACGCTCTGGAGGTGTCCTGAGAGCGAGGCCACGGGCTGATAGGCTGGAACTCCTGTAAAGGGCTTCGCGTGGTTCGGTTCTTTGAATTCGCCTTTTACGGCGTGCTGCGCCTGTCCGTGCGAGGCCAGCAGAATCGCGCCGAGGACGATTGCTGGCACTTTGCGCATCGAGTGTGTCAGTGTTCTCATGGTTAGTTCACCGAGTAAATCAGTACCTTCGCTCCTGTTTTGCCGTCCCCTGGTGATACCGACACGTACAGCCGGCTGCTATCCGGCGATAGTAAGGCGGTTTTTGCTCCTGGTGCACTGACGACAGGAGGCAGAGGTTTGAAATGGTCAGCATCGATTTCTTCGTAGGTATAGATCTTTCCTTCGCCGGCCGCTACATAAATCCTGTGATGTGTTTTGTCGAAAATCGCCTCGTCGGCGCGGGCGCCGGTCGGGAATTTGCTTATGGACCGGCCAGTCTTACTATCCAGAATTACCAGCATTCCGGGATCGCGGCAGACCACAAAGAGCCTCTGATTTGCTTCGTCGAACGCCAGTGGCGAGTTTTGGCGGGCCTCCGCGATGCGCCACTGGCTGGTAATCTTTCCGGTGCCGCGATCAATCACGGCCAGGTAATTCTTGTCCGTTACGTTTACGAACAGCCGCGACCCGGATTCTTCTAAAGCCATAGCTTCCACGTGCACTGCGTCGATGGGAATCTCGCGGATCAATTTTGCGGACTTGGTGTCAATCTCCGAGATGTCTGAATGCGGCAACGGAACATCTTTCCCTCCGGTCACCGCATACAACAGGTGATTCTTGCGATCCACGCCGATCGAATCCGCGCCCGGCGTGGTCGGGATAGTTCTCTTCACCGCGAAGGTCTTGCTGTCGAGCAATTGGATTGCATTGGACCCGTCCGCGATGTAGAGCTCCGATTGCTCCGGAAGATACAGGATGCTGTGCGGGTTTTTGAAACCTTTAACCGTTCGCTCCAATTTTCCGGTCTTGAGATCGATGACGCGCAGCGTCCCGTTATCTTCCGCAGCCACGAACAGTCTTTGACCGGCGGCATCGATCGCGAGATGATCGAGATCTCCCTCGATGCCGGGGAGGTCCGTGGTGTTGATGAGTTCCAGAGTGGCGGCTGCACCTAAAGGCGCGCAACAGAGTCCTAAAGCCAGAATTGAATGTATCGTTCGAAAGCACATAGCAAGACTTCTACCGTGCGGGCTCGTTCAGTTTTTCCACCGATGGGATCTGCTTCTCCACTTCCTCCCGGACCCGTTCGGCCTTCTTGTGGAGCGCTTCCTGATCGTCGCCTTTTTTGTAGTTGTACACGCAAGCGACGGCGCCGATCACTTTCTTCGAAGCGTCGTGCAGTGTCATCTCCACTTCAAAGTGGTTTCCCGTCGCGTTCACCTCGAGGTTTGGCTTCCCGGTATGAATCACCCGCAGATCGTCTTCGTCGGCTTTTTTTCCGTAGCGGCCGATGTTGGAAGCGATGATCGGATAGTCGGATCCATCCGGTGAAATCACATGAAACACAAAGATCACGAGGTCCGGGTGTTTCGCAAGCTCCTGGTCCACTAACTTCTGGGCGTAAGTATCGGGCTTTGCGGTGGTACTGGTGCTCTGACCGACAGCCAGACCAGCCGTGGCCGCAAAAGCGCAAGCAAATATCGAAAGGCGTAGCATTCGTTTCTCCGTCGCGGATGTTATCAAAGACGAACTTAACGAACTATTAATGGCTGACCGGATGTTGCGGTGAGTGAACTCTTTGCGAGCGGCTCGCTGTCTTGGACATTCTTCTTCCGGGTGAAGAACACCGCCGTCAGCCCCATTGCGGCCGCGAAGCTCAACCATCCGCCTGGAACCGCGCGGTCGCCAGTTTCGTGGATCAAGTAAGTACAGATCGCGGGCGTGAAGCCTCCAAAGATCGCCGTCGCGAGACTGTAGGCGATTGAGAAGCCCGATGCGCGCACCTCCGCGGGCATGATCTCGGTGAGGAACACCACCATTGCGCCGTTGTAGCTGCCATAAAGGAACGAGAGCCACAGTTCCACTGCCAGCAGCCGGCCGAAAGACGGACTACTGATCAGCCACGAGAGAGCTGGATAAGCCGTCAGCAGAGCCAGAACGGTGCAAGCGGCCAGCAATGCGCGCCGTCCCACCCGATCCGAGAGCGCGCCCATAACGGGCAGCCAGAATAGATTGGACACACCTACGCACAGTGTGACCAATAGTGTGTGCTTGCTAGCAAGGTGCAGCACAGATTGGCCGAAGGTCGGGGTGTAGGCGGTGATCATGTAAAACGAAACTGTCGTCATGGTCACTAACATCATTCCGAGGATCACGAGGCTCCAGTTGCTCGTCAGGGATCGCAGAATCTCCCCGATGGACGGGTGGTGCTTTCGTGTCAGGAATACTTCGGTCTCAGCGAGCGATCTTCGAATGACAAAGAGAAACGGAATGATCAGGCAACCCACCCACAGCGGAACACGCCAGCCCCAGCTGGTCATCTGGGCTGGAGTCAAGGTGGACGTGAGGGCAACGCCGAGCATTGCTGCGAAGATGACCGCGCATTGCTGGCTGGCAGACTGCCAACTCACATAGAACCCCTTGTGTCCTGGAGTGGCAATCTCCGAGAGATAGACCGACACCCCGCCCAGCTCTACCCCCGCCGAGAACCCCTGCAGCAACCGGCCAATCACCACCAGCAAAGGCGCCAGCAGCCCGATCGTGAGGTAGCTCGGCACGCATGCGACGGAAATGGTTCCAATGGACATCAACGCGAGAGTCACGATCAGGCCCCTACGGCGTCCGTTGCGGTCGATGTACGCTCCCAGGACAACTGCCCCGATTGGCCTCATGAGAAAACCAACCCCAAACGTGGCCAGAGACAGCATTAGAGATGCGAACTCACTATTCTTCGGGAAGAACGTCCTGCCGATGGCAGCAGCGTAGTAGCCAAAGACCATGAAGTCGTACATTTCCAGAAAGTTTCCGCTGGAAACGCGAATCACTGATTTGGTCCTTTCCATACGTCCCGGTTGCATCGTCATCGCGCATCTCTCCTCAAGGCGTCGCTGCGACCTGACACGACGCTAGGACTTTAGCATTGTCTACTTAAACGCCAGATGAACGCGAGCTGAAGACCCGCGCGAGGTGTTCCGTTAATAGTACGTTAATGAAGCTCGGATAAACTATTGGCGACCTCCGGGTGTGAAGCGCTGGTGCGACTCTCAAGTCAAAAATGCCTAAGATACTACTCATTCCGTCGGTTCTCCTCACGACAGGCGTGTTGCTCTTCAGCCAGACCGCTGATCGACCAAAAGAGAAAATGGTCGAGTGGCTCTCTCCACCTCTGCCTCCCAACCATCCGCAGACGCCTCAAGACGAAGAACGGGGTCGGGAATTGGGGCGCGCCGAGCCAGCTTTCGAGTTCCTGCAGCCGAGCCTCGATCCTGCACTGCCCGCATATCCACCTCGCAAGGATCTGGCGATCTCTGGAAATTTCAAGGCGGCTTGTTCCGACGTGTTGCCAAGGCTGGTGAAGGCTTGGATCGCGGGATTCCGCAAGTTGTATCCGAACGTAAATATCGATGTGGCACCTCCCTACGCGGGTAGCCTGGGAGCGATAGAACTAGTGAGAGGGAACTTAGATTTTGTCTTTGTCTCGCGCGAACTGCGGCCGGAAGACATTTCCGCCTTCAAGGCCAAGTTTGGATACAATCCGCTGAGCGTTGCCATTTCGGGCGGATCCTATCGACACTTCGGATTTCTAGATGCGATCGGGTTCTTCGTGAATAAAGAAAACCCGCTGGAGAAGATTAGTTTTGATCAGCTCGATGCGATTTTGTCGCGCACCCATGATCGCGGGGGCGAACCGATCACTAAGTGGGGCCAGCTAGGATTGTCGGGCGAATGGGCGGACAAGCCGATCCACACTTACGGCATCAAGCCATGGAACGGTTTTGAGGAGTTTATTCGCCAGCGAGTGCTGAGTGTTGACGGGCGTCGCGGCGAGTGGCGCGACGACATCAATTTCGACAAGGTCGTCTTTCCGGTCGCGGGGCGCGTAGAAGCGGACCGCTATGGGATCGGATATTCCGGCCTCGCCTATATCGACTCCGCAGTGAAGCTCCTTCCGCTCAGCCAGCATGACGGTGGCCCTTACTATTCCCCCAGTTACGAAAACGTGGCGCGTGCGTTTTATCCGCTCAGCCGCGTTCTCTATTTCAACATCAAGAAGGAACCTGGCAAGCCGTTGAATCCTACGATCCAGGAGTTTCTACGCTTCGTGCTGAGCCGCCAAGGACAACAAATCGTCCTTGACGAAGCGCTTTTCCTGCCTTTGCGCGCGAGCCAGCTGGAGGCTAGCCTAAGGCTGCTCGAGCAGTGACTTATGTGGAAGCGCATCGCCGCGGTTGGCCTGATCTGGGCCTTTGGGGCACCAGTGACTTGGGCGCAATTCGACCTTTCCAGTCTGCCCACTTACGTTTCGCGCCCAACAGCTCCTCCCAAGAACGCGCGATATCTGTTGCGCGACGGCTCTGTCGCCATCGTTGGCTACAATGACATGAACGAAATTCTCGCGAGTCTGGACGCGATCTTCATCCAATCGCATCCTGGGTTCAAATTTCATCTGCAACTCGACGGAAGCGCGACTGCGGCGCCCGCGCTGACGCTTGGTGTTTCGGCGTTCGCTCCGACCGGTGCGGAGTTCTCGTCGATGGAGGTGGCGGCATATCGGTCTTACGCAGAGACTGATCCCGTTCCCATACGTGTTGCGCACTGTTCATTGGATCCACGTGCGTTGTCCGCACCGGTCGGCATTTTCGTCAACCTTAGAAATCCGCTCGACAAGTTGACCAGCGGGCAAGTTGCGCGCATTTTCACCACCGGCAATCTTGGAGGAAACATTACGCACTGGGGACAGATCGGGTTGAAAGGCGACTGGGCTGCGAAACCGATCCATCCATGCGGGATCCTGGAAGAAGCGGCGGCTGGCTTAGCGGCATTCATGCTGAGGAAGATGGGAGGGCGCCCCTTCACGCCGCTCTATGAAGGGTTTGCCCAGTCTACCCAAGTGGTCGAGCGCGTTGGAGAAGATCCGATGGCGATTGGTTTTGCATCAGCCAACATTGTTAGGCCTGGGACCAAACTACTTGCGATCGGTGAGAAAGACGACGGCTCATTTTCGTCTGTGACGGCGTCGGAGGTCGTAAGCGGGAAGTATCCTTATGACCGGTATCTCTTGATTTATATCCGCCGCATTCCTCGCGAACCGATCGATCCCTTCGTAAAAGAGTACCTTCGGATGGTTCTCTCCCTGGAAGGCCAGCAAGCGATTGCCACCGCACTACCGAAGTACCTTCCGCTAAACGCGCGCGAGATCAAAGAAGAGTTGGCAAAGCTTGAGCGATGACACGCGCGGTTCATCTGGTGCTCTTGTTCAGTCTTGCTGCGAACGCTCAAGCCGATGAACTCCCAGCCTATCAACCGCGGCCAGTCCCGGTACCGATTGATGCAGCTTATCTCGCCTCGGATGGTTCGGTTTTGATCATTGGCAGTGAAGCGACCGGAAGCCTGCTGAAAAACTTCAACGAACTCTTCGTTAAAATGCACCGTGGTTTCAAACTTATGCTCCAGGCCAGAGGCCTGCCTGCGGTCGCAGCGTACGGCATCATCACCGGGATCTCCCCCTTCGCGTTGATCGATCGCGAGATTTGGCCGCTCGAGACGAGGCCGTTCCGTCAGATCTACGGCTACGAACCGATCGGCATTCGGATCGGTTACGTCGGCTATTCAGCACCGGGCCGCGCGAACCCGCCGGGTATTTATGTGAATGCCAGAAATCCCATACGCGGACTCACGATCGATCAGGTGGCACGCGTCTTCACCACTGGCGCTGGCAGCGGCGACATCACCGTCTGGGGACAACTCGGGTTGCCGGGCGAATGGAGTAAACGTGTCATTCACCTTTATGGCCCGCGCGACGATGGGAGTTGGCCGTCCGCGATCCGGCATGCAAAGATGGGCGGATTTCCATTCGCACGCGGGTACGAACCGCAGTCCAGTTGTGCTCAGATCATCCAAGCCCTGGCAGACGACCTGTATGGCATGGCCCTCGCGGGTTTCTGCGATATCGGATCGCTGCAGGTGCCAGTAAAGATGCTTCCGCTAGCCGAGAAAGAAAGCCAAACGTT
>Ga0126371_10002075_pt1 | contig 17167 bp, 15 predicted proteins | sample PanSoiMetaPlot_4_FD_110145 | JGI IMG/M metagenome (GOLD analysis project Ga0126371, IMG submission 110145) | Tropical forest soil microbial communities from Panama - MetaG Plot_4 | ecosystem: Environmental > Terrestrial > Soil > Tropical forest > Bulk soil | place: Panama | collected 2016-02-17 | reverse complement strand
GTGGGACGATGATCCTGCGCATCGAGGACACCGACGCCGAGCGCAACAAACCGGAACTCGTCGCCGGCATCATCGACGGGATGAAATGGCTGGGCGTCGATTGGGACGAAGGGCCGTTCTACCAGTCGCAGCGCACGGATTTCTACCGTGAGATGGGTAAAAAGGTGCTGGCCAGCGGCCACGCGTTCCTGTGCTATTGCCCACCGGAAAAATACGTGGGCGGCGACCATGCCGAAGAGGGCGCCGAAGGCGGAAAAGTGCGCAAGATTACGCGCTGCTCGTGCCGCGACAGGAAGCCTTCGACGCCCGCAACGAAGCCGGCGGTGCGCTTCAAGGTGCCCGTCGGCGGCACGACGAAGTTTTACGACGCCGTTTTCGGCGAGCGCGAATTCCAGAACGACGAGATCGAGGATTTTGTCCTGCTACGTTCCGGGAAAGAGGGCGAGGAGTTCGGCCAGGCCATGTACCAGATGAGTGTGGTGGCCGACGACATGGACATGCGCATCACGCACGTGATTCGCGGCGCAGACCATATTTCGAACACGCCGAAGCAGGTGCTGCTCTATCGCGCGCTGGGCGCGGAACCGCCGATTTTCGCGCACGTGCCACTCATCTTGGGGGCGGACAAGTCGCGTCTTTCGAAGCGCCATGGCGCCACGGACGTGAACATGTACCGCCGCGAGGGCTTTCTGCCCGAGGCGTTCCGAAACTTCCTGGCGCTGCTGGGCTGGTCGCCGGGCGGCGACAAAGAGTATCTGCGTACGTCGGAGCTGCTCGAGAAGTTCTCGCTCGAAGGCGTGAGCCGCACAAACGGCGTCTTCGACCGCGCGAAGCTGGAGTGGTTCAACACGCAATACCTGCAGAAGCTGCCGATCGAGGATTTGCTGCCGGAGGTTGCGGCGCAGCTGAAACAGGATGGCTTGTGGAAAGAGGAATGGGCCACAGGCGCAGGACACGAGTGGTTCTCAAAGACCGTGGATCTGCTGCGGCCGCGCATCCGGCTGCTGCCCGATTTTTCGAGGTGGTCGCGTGCGTTCTTCAGCGATGAGTTTGCGATTGACCCGGCGGCGAAGACAAAATTCTGGAAAGACGAGAAAGTGCCCGGGTTGCTGGCGAAGCTTGCCGATGCGCTGGCCGCGTTGACGGAGTGGAATCACGATGCGTGCGACCACGCTTCACGTAAGGTCGCAGAAGATGGCGGCGTGAAGGCGGGCTTGCTGATCAATGCGACGCGTGTGGCCATTGTCGGTCAGGCGGTAGCGCCGCCACTGTTCGATACCATGGTGGTATTGGGACAGGAAAGAGTCGTGAGGCGGTTGCGAGAAGCACGGAAGGAATGGCAGTAAAGGACACGCCTGTCATTCCGATGGCGGTGTTTGCCGTGTAAGGCTTGCTTCGCTCGGAACGACAGTTCGCAGGTTACTTCACTGAGAAAATATCGGGATTGGCGGGCTTGGCGGCAGAATGATTTGCGGCGACGTTGATTGTCGCGTCGACATCTTTCGTAACCGGTGGCAGGCAAATTTCGTTGCTGCAGGCCTGATAGTGCAGCTTGATCGCCAAATGCTGGGGGCCGAGCGGCGCGCTCGCAAAAACGGTGAGCGGCAAGCGAATGACAACACGATCGGTGTAAACGTTGAGCTGCTTGTTTTTCGCGAAGCTGAAGGTCTGTAGCGTTCCCTTGGGATAGGAAATCGTGCCGAGCTTGAATCCCGCTGGCAATTCGGCCCGCAGATCGGTTGGGATCAGATAATCCTCGGTAACTTCACGCGCGTTGACGTGGAAGCCGGGCCGAATCTTCATCACCACGGCCACTTCGAACGACATGCCGCGCGCTACAGGATCGTGCGAAGCAAAAGCTTCCGGCGCCACCACGTCCTTGCCCGAAGGTTGCGACTGCGCATTCACCCCCGGCGCAAGACATAGTGCGGCGGCTAGCATCCACGCAAAGAAAACTGCCAGCGAGCGACTCATACCGTCACCTGCGCGCCCAACTGCTGCGAAACCACGCGGCTCATCACGGCGAAAAGATCCTCCCCGGTTTTTTCCAGTACAAAAGCGTTGCGCGCGTCGGACCACCCCAGCTTGAAGCTGGTTGAAAGCGCGGAAATCCAGATTTCGCGAATCGGCGTGTTCGGTGAAACCACGAACTTCGCCGGTTCCGGCTCCTCGAAAATCACTTCGAGTTTTCCGCTTTCGCCCTCGACGTCAAAGCCGTGCTCATCGCCGAGCTTCAGCAGCCGCTTCTTCAATTCCTCGAACGCGAGGTCGGCTCTTTTTTGGAAATCGTGTTCCGAGAGCATGCGGGCGCTTCCCTAGAGTTGCGACTCGATGGCCTGCTGGAGTTCTTCCTCGCTCTTGAGGCCCTCGAACTTGGTGACGATTTTGCCGTCGCGCGAAATCAGGAAGCTGCTGGGGTAGCCGAGGATGCCGCCAAACTTTTCGGAGGCTTCATCGGTGCCAAGAAGGATCGGATAGTTCATGGGCAGTTGCTGGCCGCCGACGTCGAAGCGTTCCTTTTCGAGGAACGGCGCCACGGCGGTCTTGCCTTCTTCGTCCATAGCGATGCCCACTACGGTGAAGCCCTTCTCGCCGTACTTATTCTGCATGGCGATGAGCCAGGGTATTTCCACGCGGCAGGGATCGCACCAGGTGGCCCAGAAATTCACGAACACCACCTGGCCCTTGAAGTCGCCCAGGGCGACGTCTTTGCCGTTGAGGTCCTTGAGCTTCAAGTCGGGTTCGGGCTTCCCGGCCATCTTGGACTCAGCGCGCTTGGCTCCGGCGCCGGAGACGCGCGTTGCCTTGTCCGCGTAAATGGTGAGGCCTATGAGAGCCGCCACCGTGAGAATAATAATGACTACTTTTTTCATGAGTGCGATTCCATCCCTTACATCGAAAAACGATTCAAGAAGGTTAGTTTACCCGAGAGCCAGGTCAACTTGTTAAAGAAGACCAGGCCGCCGACGAACAAAAGCAGCGCGCCGCTGAAGAGTTCGACGGCGTGCAGGTATTTGCGGAAATTCTTGTAAAAGCGGAGGAATTGGCCGAGGCCGACCGCCGTAAGAAGGAACGGAACCGCAAGGCCCGCCGAATATACGGCCAGCAGCAGGATGCCCCGGGAAACTGTTTCGCTGGCGGCGGCGAGGGTCAGTACGGTGGCGAGGATCGGGCCAATGCAGGGCGTCCAACCAAAGGCAAACGCGAAACCCAGCAAGAAGCCGCTGAAGATGCCGGGCTTCGTGTCCTGATTGCGAAGATGTACGTCACGATTCAGCCAGCGCGCGAGTTGCGGGCCGAAAAAGCCGATCAGAGAAAGCGAAAAGAAGTGGCTGGCGCCAAGTCCGGCAAAGAGCGGGCCGTGATGAATGATCGCCGCGATGCCGAGGCCGACCAGCACTAAACCCAGCACCAACCCGGCGCGCAGGTTCATGCGCATCAAGCCGCCAAGCAGGTGCAACCCGAAAAGAATGATCAGCGCGCCGGCAATGGGCGCGAGCAACGCGCGATTCTGCCGCAGAAATCCGCCGACCGCGCTGGCCGAAGCGCCAAAACCGATAAACACCACGGAAAATCCGACGACAAAAGAGAGAGCGGAGGAAAACAGCCCGGACTTGGGCTGTTCGCCCTGGCGAAGCTGCTCGACACCAATGCCCGAGAGCATCGAGATGTAGCCGGGAACGAGCGGCAGTACGCATGGAGAAAGAAACGAGATAAGTCCGGCGAGAAAGGCGCCAGCCAGAGAGACGTCGGTCATATTTGGGGAACTCGGTTCAGCAAGATTTGAAAACCCGGCGCGGCAGACCGTCCGGCAGCCCCTCGAGTCCATTCTCGCACAATCAGGCAGCGGAGAATATTGGGGAGCCGTGACGCTCCTGTTCCTTAGACGCACCTGTTGGAGTAACGGGGAGGGCGACAGGTTACCGGGACAGTTGGCGGAATTCGCTGACGGAAATCTTCAACACACGCTGCGCATCTATCCGCAACTTTATGAAATAACGCAAGTTGTCGCGGTTGGGCCTTGGCCCGGCGTTTGCATTGCCTTTTGGCAGGAGAATTTCCCTCCCCATGCGCATGACCTGGACACCCAACAAGGTGACGCTGTTGCGAGTGGTGGTGGGGTTCCTCGCGGTCAGCGCGTTTGGGCACGGCGCGTGGATGAACCTGCTGGGCGTGGCGCTCACTGTGGGCGCGATTGCGCTGGACGGGCTCGACGGGCACCTTGCTCGCAAGAAAAAGATGGCCACGGCGGTTGGGGCGCAGCTGGACATCCTGGGCGACCGCATCATCGAGAACATGTTTTTCACGTACTTCGCGGTGGTGGGCATGGTGTCTCTCTGGCTGCCGATGCTGTTTTTCGCACGGGGCGCGGCTACGGACTTCCTGCGTGCGCTGGCGATGAAAGCTGGTCATTCGGGATGGGGCACTGGCGCGATGCTGCAGAGCGGCTTGGCGAGAGCGCTTGTGGCATCGCGCTGGAGCCGCGGTTTGTATGCGGCGATGAAGTGCGTCTGCTTCTGCTACCTGGGATTGGAATTGGCGCTCACGCGCGGGCCGGTAGCGCTACTGGGTCCGGTTTCGCTGGACATGCACGCCGCGATTCGCGCCGGCGCGGAAACACTTGCGTGGATGACGGGAGTATTTTGCGTGGTGCGTGGCTTGCCTGTGCTGGTGGGCGGTTGGAGATTTTTGGCAAGCAATCTTGCAGCGGGAAATAGCGGAGAAGAGATTCGAGGAGATGCCGGATGAGCGGCGAGGAGGTTCAGCAGAGGCAGGCCGCAGCGTTTTTCGATATTGATGGAACGCTGGTGGCGGGGCCGTCGCTGGAACGCCGATTGTTCCGCGAATTGCGGCGCCGCGAGGTGATTTCCTGGATCAATTACGCGCGCTGGGGAATGGAGGCGGTACGGTTGATGCCGCGCGGGCTTGCGGCGGTGACCGAGGGCAACAAGCGCTACCTGCAGGGATTGCGCGTAGAAGAGTTCCTCGACGCCGTGGAACCGATTGTGTTTTTTGAGGAAGGGATCGCGCGCGCGGAATGGCACGCGAAGCGCGGAGACGCGATTGTGCTGGTCACGGGAATGATCAAGCCCCTGGCGCGTGTGGCGGCCATGGCACTGGAGTGCGAGTTGGAAGCGCGAGGAGTGGAACAAGAGGTTTTTGTCAGCGCAACGAGGTTGCAAGAACACAATGGAATCTTTACCGGGCGCGTGCTCGGTGAAGCGAACTTCGGTGAGACGAAGCGAAAAGCCATCGGAGCCTTCGCCCGCGCCATGCAGATCGACCTGCGGGAATCTCATGCCTACGGGAATACACGGCGAGACCGTCCGATGCTGGAAGCCGTGGGCCACGCGCACGCAGTGAACCCGGGCCGGGAATTCGCTCAACTGGCCAATCTTTGCGATTGGGCCATATGGCACTGGCATCACGAGAAGAAATTCGCAAGCAAGGATTCCTTAAAGGAAAAAACAAAACTCCAAACAATAGGGACTCATCCATGAATGGAAAGCCTGCACAGGAAGCAACACGTGAAGCGGCCGCGCAAGCACTGGTCGTGCCGCGCACGTATCATGCAGAAGCGGCTTATTGGAGCGCAAAGCAGAGGATGAACGCCGTCGTTTGTGGGACAATCCGGCGAGAGGTGGCTGCGGCGTGGGCCGCCTGCGGCGCTTTTGAATGGATGGCGCTGGGCTACTTTGCCGCCTCGGGTGTGCTGATCGCGCTGTTCGCGGAGCATATCCAGCACCCCTTGCGGCTATTCGCGGTGCGCTCGCTGCTGGTTTGCATCGTGCTCGGGTTGTGCCGCATCCAGTCGCGGTCGGCTGAGCGCGCGCGGACGCAAGGCTGGTCGGTGGCGTCGCAATGGTGGCATTTCTGGCGCCACTGGTATCCGCACCTGTTTTTCCTTTTTTGTTTTGAAGAGCTTGCACAATTAATGACCCTGATTCAGCCGCGATGGCAGGACGCGAAGCTCGTTGCCTTTGACCACTGGCTCACCGGCGTGCATCCTTCGCTTTGGCTGGAGCAATTCGCTACACCCGGGAGAAACGAGTTGATGCAGCTTGTATACTTCACTTACTTCGCCTACCTGCTGGTTCTGGGCGGCATCCTCTATTTCCGCCGCGAGTGGCACGCTTATTGGTCAGTCATGACGTATTCGATGGTCGGCTATTCCATTGGGTATTTCGTCGCCATGTCGTTCCCGATTGAGAGCCCGTGGTTCGCGATGGCCGGATGGTGGCAAGCGCCGCTAAAGGGTGGTCCCATCACCGCCATGATGGGTTTCATCGAGCACTATGGACGCGTGCGCGGCGCGGCGTTTCCCTCGCAGCACGTGGCGGGCGCGGTGGCCGTGTTGTGGGGCGCATGGCGCTTCCGCCGTTGGCTTTTCTGGGTGATGACGCCGCTGGTGTTCCTGATGTGCGTATCCACGATCTGGGGAAGGTATCACTACATCGCGGACATTTTGGGGGGCATTATCACCGGGACGCTGGGCTATTTCCTGGGGCGGCGCGTGATGCAACGCAAGGGCGCGGTGACGACGGATGAAGCCGGGATGTACGAGGAGAGTCTATTCGGTAGCGCCCAGGCGCGGCCGGGCGTTTAGTGGAGAAGCCTGTTCGAAGCGCGCGGCAAGTTCGATGAGCAGCGGCTCATCGGTTACGCCGGCCATGAATTGCAAGCCGACGGGCAGGCCTTGCATGGTTAGTCCGCAGGGAATCGAAATAGCCGGGATGCCCGCGAGATTTGCGGGACGGTTGAGTCGCAATAGCAGGGCCCGTGTGGAATGTTCCTTTCCGCCGATCGAAACTTTTTCTTCGGCGATGCGCGGGGCGGGGATGGGAGTTGTGGGCGTCACGAGGACGTCTACCTGGTTTTCAAGCAACGCCAGGTGAAAGCCCGCGATGAATTTCTCTCGCAGTTCCAGGGCTTTTAGATATTCAACGGCAGTGACCTTTTCCCCCATCTCGAGACGCGCACGCACGTCTTCGCCGTACTCGGCGGAGCGCGCGGGATACCAGCCCGCCTCCTGATGGTAGAGAGTTGCCTCGGCCCACGCGATTTCGTTTCCTGCCTTCTCCGATTCCTGCAGATAGGGCAGAGACACTTCCTTCAATTTTGCCCCTAATTTTTTCAACGGCACCAGCGCGGCATCGAACGCTTGCTGGACCTCGGCGCTCACCACATCAAAGAAAAAGTGTTTGGGAACGCCGATGCGCGGGCGGCGGCGGGGCGAAGGGACGCGGCTTGCGGAGGGACGGCGTTCGTTTTTGGCGCGCGTGCCGATGGCTTCGAAAAGCAAGGCCGTATCCCCGACGTTGCGGGCCATGGGGCCAACAAAATCCAGCGTGGCCGAAAGAGGAATCGCGCCGTCAATGCTGACGCGCCCGATTCCCGGTTTGAGTCCCGCGATACCGCAGAGCGATGCAGGAATGCGAATGGAGCCGCCGGTGTCCGTGCCAATACTGCCGTAACAAAATCCTGCAGCGAGCGCCGCTGCCGAGCCTCCGCTGGAGCCGCCGGGAATGCGCTCGAGATCCCAGGGGTTGCGAACCGGCCCAAAATGCGGGTTGTTACTGGTGACGCCGTAAGCGAACTCGTGCAGGTTCGTCTTGCCGAGAAGAACCGCCCCCGCGTTTTTCAGCGAAGCGACCACCGCCGCGTCGTGTAATGGAACAAAATCGCGCAAAATTTGCGAGCCACCGGTCGTGCGGACGTCCTTGGTATAGAGGTTGTCTTTCAGCGAAAGGGGAATGCCGTGGAGCGGGCCGAGATCGCGGCGTGATTTTTTGCGCGCCTTGACGCAAAGCGCGGATTCAGCGGCTTTCGCTTCCAGCAAAGCAGATTCCGCACTCACGGTGAGGTAGGCATTGATTCTCGGATTCAAGCCCTCGATGCGCTGCAACATGATTTGGGTAAGTTCGACGGGGGAGAGCCTCCGGCTGCGGTAGAGCCTTCCCACTTCGGCAATCGAAGCGAAAGCTAGATCGGCATCGGGACACATCAGTAGATACGCTCCTGGCGGCGCAGGTTTCCGACGGTGCCGAGATTCGCAAGGATGAACGCGAAACGATACTGGTTTTCGTTGCGCACGGAGCCGAAGTTTAGCCGGCGATATTCAAAGCTGAGGCCGCAGCAACCACCGTTGTAGCCAACCTGCGCGAATTGGTCCTGCAGTTGGCCGGCCGCAATGTCGTAGCTCAAACCGCCGGAGACGCTCAGGCCTTTTCGGGTGATGTCGCCGTAGCCGAGGATAGCGCGAATCTGCTGCGACTGTGGCTGCACCACGGGATCCCCTTGCAGCCGGAAATGCGCCACCGTGAAATAGAGCTGGCTATAGGGCTTGAGCTTCAGTAGCGTGCCGAACGTGGAGATTTTGTGGAGTTGGGTATCGTATTCGATGATCTGCTCTGCGTCGAAGCGCCCAGCGGGCGTGAATTTCAGATCGCTAACGATGGGCGACCAGTTGCGGGGAGTGGCGGCGAAGGCGAATGGGGTAATCGAGTCGAGGGCCTCGAAAACGTTGCGCTGCCCTGATACTAGCGCTCCGCCGAAGGTGTTGTCGAAGAAGTGTTTCTGCACCAGGTTCCAGGTCAGAAAATCGACGGGCTGGTCTTCATCGGATTTGACAAAGAGGCGCTGGGTGATGCCGTACTCGATTTCGTTGGTGTTGGTTAGCGTGGCGTTGCTGTCGAAGCGGATAAAGTCCGCAAAATCGTGGACGCCGATGACATCGCGGTAGGTGGCGAAAGTTTCGACGGTGTGTTTATAGCGGTGGCGTGCGTGGGGACGGCCATAGATGCGTTCGAGGGTCGCGGGACGAAATTCCACGGCAAACTCGCCGGTATTGCGCGTGATGGACTCTCCTGTGAGCAGAGACATGGAATTGAGCGAATCTCCGTAGTACGTAGAGCGAAACGCGGCCGATGCAGTAATTCCGAACAGGTCGCGAAAATGCAGTGGGATTGCGACCTTGGGGGAGATTTCGGTGCGCGGCACGAAGCCGGGGGTGTTGAAGAAGGGGTCCTCGCGATGGACGGAGCCAACGAAGCTTTCGAATGAGAGATAAACGGGCAAGTTTTGGAGCGGCGCGCGCTCCACGGAGCTGAAACGAGCTTCAGGCGCGCTGCGCAGGAAGATGCTGTTGGGAGGAGTAAGCTGCAAATAGCTGCGGTCGCTGAGGCTGGCAATGTCAAAGCTGAAGCCGTGGAAATTGTTGCCCAGAAAAACTGAACTGCGGATTTCAGAGTTGATGGCCTCGCCGTAGGTGTCGGAAAAGGCCAGACGGAAGGTGAGCGAAGAGAGTTCGTTGGCGTCGGCGACGAAACGCCAGCCGTGGCTCCACAGCGACTGCACTTCCACTGTCTGCTGATGGCCACCCTGCTTGATTGGTGGGCCCACAGGCTGCGGGACGCCGCGGTCGATGACGCCGAAGTAGTCGTAGCGAATCGAAGTGTTCTCAAAGGGTCTGGCGCGGAATTCTCCGCGCTGTGCGGTGCCGCGATTGCTGAAGTAGTCGAAGCCGAGCGTGGTATCGAGCCACGTGCGCGGGGCCCAGTAGAAGGCGTCGCCGAACACAAATCCTTTCTGTGTGCTGTTGCCAATCAGCGGTAGCAGAAAGCCCGATTGCCGGAGGTGCTCGCCGGCCGGCGCGGTGGCATAGGGAAGCCAAAGCAGGGGCACACGGTATAGCCGAAAATTGGAGCTCACTAGCGCGACGTGTTTCTGCAGCGTGATTTTGGCCTTGGGCGCGTAAAACTGCCAGGTGGGATGGACCGGGTCGCAAATGGTGACCCAGGAATGCCGCACCACGTAGACGTCGTCGGAGACGCGCTCCACTTCCTGCGCCTCGAAATAGAGCGGATTGCGGGAAATCAGCAGGCGCGGGTTGGGACGGCGCTCGAGCTTCAGAAACCCGCGAACGTTTTTGAAGGTGCCGCGGCCGGTGGCAATGTTGAGATGGCCTTCATCGCCCTCCAGATGCTGGTTTTCGAAATCAAAGATGACATGGCCCTTCGCGGTAGCTTGCGAAGTCGCGTCGTCGTACTCGACGTGATCGGATCGGAGGCGCATGCCGCCGTAAGTGATGTCCACATCGTCGTCGGCTATATACAAGCTGCCCACGCGGCGCTGGGCTCCACGCGCGGTGATTTCGGCGATGCTGCCGGAAGGCGGGTGCTGCGGCGCCTGTTGCGAAAAGGCCGGTGCGGGGAGAAAAAGAAAGAGCAGAGCAAACCAGCAGGTTTCGAACTTGCGGACGATTATAAATTGGGGAAGGAAGCGGCTCACGCGGCGAATCAGTCCATGAAAACGAAGAGTTAGCCTAGCATGCGGTCCGCTCAAATTGTAGCAAGGGAATCAGGCCATCCGGATTTGCAGAACCCAAGCACGGGAAGAGGGTGCTACTCGGCCGCTTTTTTGGCCTGCTGCTCCTCGCGCTGAGATTGATACCACACCAAGGTGCGCCGCAGGCCTTCTTCAAAGTGCACGGCCGGTTCGTAACCAAGAAATTCCCTGGCTAGCGTGATATCCGCCAGCGAATCGCGGATGTCACCCTCGCGCGGGGCTTCGTATTTTGCTTCCAAAGGGGTACCGGAGATTTCACCCAGCATTGCCAGCACTCTGTTCAGCGATATGGAGCTTCCCGTGCCGATATTGTAGGTTTTTCCTCCGGCGCCGGGGGCTTCGCAGGCGGCCAGGTTGGCGGCCACGCCGTTGTCCACGTAGGTGAAGTCGCGGGTTTGCTCGCCGTCGCCAAAGACCGTTGGCGGCGTGCCCTCGAGGAAAGCCGTGCAGAAGCGGGAGAGCACTCCGGAATAGGGGGAGCCGGGATCCTGGCGAGGTCCAAAAATATTGAAGTAGCGCAGGCTCACCACTTCCAGGCCGTAGCACTTTCCAAAACTCTGCGCGTACAACTCGCCGACATATTTGGAAACGCCGTAGGGAGAAATGGGGTTCGGTGGCATGGATTCGGACTTCGGAAGGGTGGGCGTGTCGCCGTATGCCGAAGAAGAAGCCGCGAACACCACGCGCTTCACCTTGTTATCGCGCGCGGCCACCAGTACGTTCAGGGTGCCGTCTACATTGATGCGATTCGTTTCAACAGGATCCTTCACCGAGCGTGGCACCGAGGTACGCGCCGCCAGGTGAATCACGTAGTCCGCCTGGACCATGGCCTTTTGCAGGGCTTCCAGTTCGGTGATCGAGCCTTTCATGAAGGTAATCTTGCCGCGCACATCGGCAAGGTTCTCCTCCTTGCCGGCGGAAAGATCATCCAGGACAACGACACTGTGCCCTCGCCGCACAAGTTCGTCCACCGTATTTGAGCCGATAAATCCGGCGCCCCCCGTGATCAGGTAGCGCATGGGTTGCGTCCCCCCACTGCAAACTAGAGAGTATTGTACGATGGGAGCGGCGAGTGAATGGGGCGAAAAACGGGAGACTCCCACAAAAGTATGGCCAAGAAAATCGGCGTTGTGCTGCTGGCGGTGTTGATCTCTTTTGCGGCAGGTATGTGGGCTTACCGCCAGTACCAACTGCGCCACGCACCGGATTTCACGTCCCCGGCGGTGGTAGCGCCTTCCCACGCGCCGTTTGCGGGCCGACCAGCGGCCCCGAGCCCTCCCGGAAGCACGGCGGCACCGAACAAAGAAGCTGCGGTTGAACCAGCGCCCTTTTCGCCGCGCACGGGTGAAGTGCTGAATTTCGCAGCCAACGTAACGAAGCTGAACAGCACGGTGGCGAATCTGCAAGTGAAAGTGGGAGACCAAAAAAACATTGCCGGCAAAACGGCTTGGCACCTGCAAGCGGTCGCGCATACGGAGAATCCGTATCGCATGGTGTTTCAGCTCGATGATCAGTTTGATTCCTACAGCGAAGTCGGCAACCTGACGAGCCTGCAATACGAGATGCACTTGAACGAGCGGGAGCAAAAAGTGGATACCGTGGAACGCATGGTGCCCTCGGCCAAGGACCCTGCGCCGCCCGATGCAGCTGCGGCGCGCGTGTTGCCCGGCACACGCGATCCCATTGGCATGCTGATGTTTCTGCGCGGCGTAGACTGGGATAAGACACCGCAAGTGCGCTCGCCCGTTTATGACGGCCACAAGTTATACGATGTGCGCGCGGTGCGCGTGGCGCGTGGGCAAACGGTGAGCTTGGTCGCCGGCAAGTACACTGCCAGCAAAATCGAGATTCATGTGCTGGAGAACGGTACAGAGATGAAGGACGCGCACTTTCTGCTGTACATCTCGGAACGCGCGGACCGTTTGCCCGTGTTGATGGAGGCCGTGCTGCCGGTCGCCACAGCCACGGTGGAATTGACCAAAGTTCACTAGGACCGTAAGCCCTAGCAGAGAACGATCTTCGAGCGGTTGCGGATGACGCGGCGCGTGGCGTTGCGTGTGTCAATCACCAGCTTGGCGGCATCCACAATGGCCGCGTAATCATAGCTGGAATGATCCGTGGCGATTACCACGGCGTCATACTTAGGCAGAGTAGACGCGTTCAGGGGCACGGATTCCATCTTTGAATAATCGTAGTGGCGCATCTTGTGCAGCCGCGCAAAGTACGGATCGTTGTAATCGAATTCCGCACCGCGCTTTTGAAGAATTTCCATGATTTTCAGGGTCGGTGATTCGCGCAGATCGTCCACATCTTTTTTGTAAGCGACGCCAAGGATCAGCAGGCGGGAGCCACGCAGGCTCTTTTTCTGGGTGTTGAGAGCTTCGGCGATCGAGTCGACCACGTGATAGGGCATGGCGGTGTTCACTTCACCGGCCAGCTCGATGAAGCGCGTGGAAAAATCGTACTTGCGCGCTTTCCACGACAAATAAAAGGGGTCAACGGGAATGCAGTGGCCGCCGAGGCCCGGGCCGGGATAAAAGGGCATGAAACCGAAAGGCTTGGTGTTGGCCGCGTCGATCACTTCCCAGACGTCCACGCCCATGCGCAGGCAGAGCAGCTTGAGTTCGTTGACCAGGGCAATATTTACGCAGCGAAAGATGTTTTCAAGCAGCTTGGTCATCTCCGCTGCGCGCGTGGAACTGACCGGCACAACGCGCGCCACCACCTGCCCGTAAAGCGCCTGCGCCGCGCGTCCGCTCGGCGGGTTCACGCCGCCCACGACCTTGGGAATCTGCGCCAGCCCAAATTGCTTATTGCCGGGGTCTTCGCGTTCCGGAGAAAAGGCCAGGAAGTAGTCGAGCGGGACGTTTTCGTTTTCCGGGCCGGAAGCAACCGGGCATTGCAAGCCGCTTTTAGCGAGAATCGGCAGCAACAGCTCTTCAGTTGTGCCGGGATAGGTCGTCGATTCCAGCACGACTAACTGGCCGCGAACCAGGTGCGGTTGAATGGACTTTGCGGTGTTCTCTACATAGGTCAAGTCCGGCTCGCGATATTCGTTGAGGGGCGTGGGCACGCAAATGATGACGGCGTCGGCTTCTTTCAGTTTGGAAAAATCGGTGACGGCGTTGAAATGGCGGCTGTTTACGAATTGCTGGATTTTGGTCTGTGGGATGTGCTCGATGTAGGATTTCCCGGCGTTCAGCATTCTTACCTTTTCGGGATCGGTGTCGAATCCGGTGACCTTATGGCCGGCCTCCGCAAAACGCAGTGCCAGCGGAAGTCCCACGTAACCACAACCGATGACGGCGACTTTGAGTTGTGTGCCCTTGAAAAATTCCGGTCGTCTATCTGTTGGCATAGGAGGGAAAAAGGCTCCTCGTCTTTATTAGGTATGTGGTGAAGGCTGGTGGGCCGGAACGACCAACAGCCATAACTTACTATATCAGTTTCCTGAACATCCCCAGAATCGGAGCGCGGCGTGTCGCGAGACTTTTACATTGAGCGCATAGCAGTGCGGTTTGCCTGGAATGCCGGAACAAGGCAAGATAAACGTCGCGAAAAGCGTCCATCAACCGCGGACACTGAATCTTTCGATGACCACTGTTTTTCTGATTCTTTTGCTGGGACTCGGCGTTGGTGTCTTGGTAGGCCTGCTGGGCATCGGCGGCGGGGTGGTGTTGGTACCAGCGATGGTGTATCTGTTGCACTACGACCAACACCTGGCGCAAGGCACGTCGTTGTTTATTCTGCTGCCTCCGATCGGGCTGGGGGCGCTGCGCGAGTATTGGAAAAACGGGCAGGTGGATTTGCGCGCAGGGATTTGCTGCGCGGCGGGCTTTCTACTGGGGGGATACGGTGGAGGATGGATCGCCGTACCATTGCCATCGCACTATCTGCAGGCTATTTTCGGATTTTTTCTGATGCTTTCGGCGGTGTTGCTGTGGCGGAAGACCAACCTAGCGACGCCGCAAGCGTCGGGATCCGCGGGTGCCGCCAGTTTGCGTGCAGGTCACATGGCGGGATTTTTCTTTACCGCCGTATTTTGCGGCGTAGCCGCGGGGCTGGTGGGCATCGGTGGCGGGGTTCTGCTGGTACCTCTGCTGGGATTGTTGTTTGGATTCAGCCAGCACAAGGCTCAGGGCACAAGCCTGGTTGCTCTTATTCCGCCGACGGGGTTGCTCGCGTTCCTGGTCTACTGGAAAGGGGGCTATGTGAATTGGCACACCGGTGCGCTACTGATTCCGGGCGTGCTTCCGGGCGGAATTCTGGGAGGAATGCTGGCGCGGCAACTGAACCCGCGGCGCATGCGCCAGGTGTTTGCGGCGCTGATATTTTTGCTCGGCGTATGGCAGGTCTTCTCGGCATGGCGCCGATGACGCATACTACGAATACATGATCGATCTTCACTGCCACATTCTGCCGGGACTGGACGACGGCGCCAAAACGATCGAAGAAGCGCTGGCCATGGCGGAAGACGCCATCGCCGACGGGATCACCCATCTGGCCGGCACGCCGCACGCCAGCCCCGAATACAAATTTGATTTTCAGAAGGTGCGGGCCGCGCGCGAGGAACTCCAGAGCCGTGTGCAAGGCCGCCTGACCGTAAACACGGGTTGCGACTTTCATCTCGACCACGAGAATCTCACGCTACTGCGGAAGAATCCCGTGCCCTATTGCATCAACCAGAAGGATTATCTGCTGGTGGAGTTCAACGAATTTTCCATTCCCCCTGCCATGGATCAAACGCTGCACGAATTGCACCTGATGGGCCTGCGCCCGGTGATCACGCACCCGGAGCGCAACGGTATCCTGCGCACGCGGCCGGAACGCCTGCAATCCTGGGTGCGCATGGGATGCTACACGCAGGTCACCGCGGGTTCGTTGACCGGTGTCTTCGGATCCGCCGCGCAGGAAGACGCCTGGGCTTGGATTCGGCAGGGCCTGGTGCATTTTGTTTCCAGCGACGGCCATAACACCGCGCGTCGGCCGGTGAGGCTGCATTTTGCGTTTGACGCCGTGGCCCGCGAATGCGGCGAGGAACTGGCGCGCGCGTTGTTGGTGGACAATCCACTTGCGGCGCTGGGGGGAGACCCGCTGCCGTACACTCCCGAGCCTGCGACGGAGCCCGCGCGCCGCAAGAAACGCTTCTTCTTTTTCTAGTTTGCCGGCTGAAGCGGCAACCCCGCCCAGGTGTTGAGCAGGCCGAGCACTTCGCGCACCACGTCCAGGGTGTCGCGCGTGTTCTTCCACCAGCGGCGGGGCTCGAATTCGTCGTCGCTGACGCCGCGCACAATGGCCGTGCCGTCGTTTGAACAGAGCAGCCGCCAAAGCGCGGCGGTGCGGCGAGTGTGCACCTTGGAGGTCACCAGGATGATGCGGCGGTCCGGCAAATTGCGCAGAGCTTTGCCGAAGGTTCGCATTTCGTCGGCGGTGTTGACAATTGGCGGATCGAGGATGTGAATGGCGTTTTCCGGAACGCCCTGGTGCTGCAGAATCAGCCGGTTGTAAGCTTCCTCTCCGGCATAGGGCACACCGTATCTCTGCAGCGTGGCGCCCGGCTCCACGGAATAGCTGAGCCACACTTGCGGCGCGTAGCCCTGATTATAGAGGCAGGCCGCTTCCAGGGCGCGGTCCGGCATCCTGCCGCTAAGGACCGCGATTGCCGACGCTTTTTGCAGGGGGTCCTCGCGGTCAAGCCACCGGCCGACATTCACAAAAGCCAGCAAAGCGAAAAACAAGAGCGCGCCGACCAGAGAGAGCCAGATGCGTGGCTTGCGCGCCGCTCGATTGGGAAGAATCGTCGCCAGGAACATTGACCACATGCTAATCCGTGGCCAATTTTCGCGCAAATCGCGGATTTGCATTGGCCAAAGTTCTCCTGGACAAGATACACTTACGACTTTTGGAGTGCGCGGGAGGCCGAATGAGAGCGGTGGTCACGGGCGGTGCGGGATTTCTGGGGTCGCATTTATGCGACCGGTTGCTAGCCGAAGGCTGGGAAGTCCTGGCGCTGGACAACCTGATTACTGGCAGCGACCGCAACATCACGCACCTTGCCGGCAATCGGAAATTCCAGTTTGAGAAAAAGGATGTGAGCGAGCCGCTGCGTGTAACCGGCGAAGTAGGCTACGTGTTTCATTTCGCATCCCCGGCCAGCCCCCCAGATTATCTGAAATTTCCCATCGAGACCCTGAAGGTTGGCTCCATCGCCACGATGCAAGCGCTCGATCTGGCGCACGAGAAAAATGCGAAATATCTGCTGGCTTCGACCAGCGAATGCTACGGCGATCCGGACATCTCCCCGCAAAACGAAAGCTACTGGGGCCGCGTGAACCCCATCGGTCCGCGGAGTGTTTATGACGAGGCCAAGCGCTTCGCCGAAGCCACCACCATGGCCTATCATCGGCACTTGCAGGTGGATACGCACATTGTCCGCATCTTCAACACTTATGGACCGCGCATGCGCCTGAATGATGGGCGTGCCCTGCCAAACTTCGTCTACCAGGCGTTGAGCGGGAAGCCACTGACAGTTTACGGGGAAGGGAAACAGACGCGCAGCTTCTGTTACGTCTCCGACCTGATTGACGGGATTTACCGGCTTAGCCAGTCCAATGAACACTTGCCCACCAACATCGGAAATCCCACGGAGCTCTCTATCCTGGAATTCGCCGAGCGCATCCGCGCCGAATTTCCCAATCCTCCGAAGCTCATTTTTGAGCCGCTACCCGAAGACGATCCCAAGCAGCGTCGCCCGGACATTTCCAAGGCGAAAAAGCTACTGGGCTGGGAGCCGAAGGTAAGCCTGGAAGAGGGCCTGCAC
>Ga0126371_10002074_pt1 | contig 17171 bp, 16 predicted proteins | sample PanSoiMetaPlot_4_FD_110145 | JGI IMG/M metagenome (GOLD analysis project Ga0126371, IMG submission 110145) | Tropical forest soil microbial communities from Panama - MetaG Plot_4 | ecosystem: Environmental > Terrestrial > Soil > Tropical forest > Bulk soil | place: Panama | collected 2016-02-17 | reverse complement strand
CGCCAACGGCGACAAGTCCGACAACCTCTGGATGGACCTCCAGGTCGGCACCACCGCACCAACGCAGACCACATATCGCTTGTGGCCTAACTATCCGATGCTGCCGGGTGCAGCGAGCGGAGGTCCGACTGGCTACACCCTTGCCACAGAGTTCCAGCTGTCGCAGCCCAGCACGCTGAACAAGATCTGGTTCTACTCTGCTTCTGGCGCCGCGGCGCTGCCGACCCGGTGTGCCATCTGGGATGTTAGCTCGCAGACGGTTGTCTCGGGCACCGACAACAGCTCGCCAACCTGGTCGGGCGGCGCGGGCAGTGGCTGGGTGGCCTGTGCGTACAGCGGGGTGACACTGCCCGCCGGCGATTACAAGGTTGCGGTTTATTACGGCGGGCAGGCGGCTTGGTTCCTGTTCTCTGTCGGCTACTGGGCTAACGGGGGTCCAGGCGGCAATGGGATTACTACCGGACCGGTGACAGCACCCGGCTCCAGCGGTGCCACTAGTCCGGGACAGAGCACCTACAACGAAGGCTCCTGGGCTTATCCGCAGAGCTACGGAACAGCCGGGAACGGCGAGAATTACTGGGTTGATGTCGAGGTCACGCCGACCTGAGCAGCGATGCCGGCAGTGCCCGATCCCGATTGCAGGAAGCGAGCGATGGCCACGATGCATGTTCGGAATGCCTTGCTGGTTGGCTTGGCTACAGCGACACTTGCGGGCTGCGCCGGATCCAGCACCGAGGTTGGCCAGTCAGCCAGTCCCAGAACCCATGCCAGCAGCGGCACCGCAACTGCACAATCGGACACCAGCACAACAAGCTTGCAGGTCGGCGCTCGCGCATTCGCGCAGCAGTTCTACCGGCTTTACCTGGCCGACCGGTTCGCCGCCACGTGGGAGATGCTGGCACCGGCCGCGAAAAGCCACGTGCCGCGTCACCTCTGGATTCAAGTGCACGACCGATGCAGGCCGGCTAGCGGCGGCAAGCACACCTTCGCTATTAAATCGGTGACCGTTTTCGGCGACAGCGCTATCGTGGCCGGCAAGTTCGTCGGCCCTAATTCCCGCCAGCAGCCTAGTAGGGATGTTTTCAGCTACACGAAAGGCCAGTGGCGCTACTCGCCCGGCGATCTCGGGGTCTATGAACATGGGTCGGTTCATGCTGACATCGTGGCCGCAAGAGCAGCTGGTTTCTGCACTAGCTTGCGAAGCTTCTGACTGCGCCTCGGTGCCCAGACACCGGCAGGGCTGATAGCTAAAAACCGGCAGCGCGAGGACCGAAATGTGAACCACCTCGGTCCGATGCGCGTCATTTCTGCATAGCGTCGGCACCGGCAATCGAATGCGAGGCATCATTGGACAGTCGAGTCTCAAGCCAGCCGAGCCCGCATAAGAGTCGAACGCTAAACCGAAGAACGATATTTGGCCGAGTCGTCGCGGTCGCCGCTGCCGGGGCCGGCGGGGTGTTACTTACCGATACTTTTACTTCTGATGCTCAGGCTGCTGGCTCAAGCAGCCTTGCGAGCCAGGCCACTATCGTCGCGCAGGGTGCCGTCGCACCGGTAGTGGTGGCATTGACCGATGCTGCGACGATAGCCGTCGACGCCTCACTCGGCGACGACTTCCGGGTTACAGTCGAAGGCAACCGGGCGATGGGGAATCCGGTTAATCCGACCGACGGTCAGCAGATAATCTTTCAAGTCACTCAGGGCAACGGCGGAGCGTACACCCTCGGCTGGGGCACTGCTTACGAGTTCTCGACGGCGCTGCCGCAGCCAAGCCTTAGCACCGCGCCAGGACAAACCGACCTGCTGGGCTTCATCTACAGCGCGAGCAAGAACAAATGGCTGCTCGCCGCCTACGTGAACGGATTCAACTGATGACTACTTACCGGTTGTTTCCGTCGACTAGCGGGCCTGCCAGTCCGGTCGCCTACAGCGGGCCGTACATGGCCGGCGTGCTGTTTGAGGTCACCAGGGGCGGAGTCTGGTTCGAGGGCTACTGGTGGTGGGTCTGTCCCACAGGCCAGCCCACTGCGTCGCAGAAGTTCGCGCTCTGGCAGGTATACAACGTCGGCACCGGCGTTCTGATCTCCAGCGCAACGGTGTCCTCCACTACCCTCATCCCCGGCCAGTGGAATTACGTGCCCCTGCCCACGCCCATCCCGCTGGCCATCGGCGCCTGCTACAACGCCTGCACCGCGCTGTCGGGCAGCTTCCCGGCCACAACCAACCAGTTCGGCGCCGGCAATCCCTATAGCGCCGGGATCACGAACGGGCCACTGGCAGCCTTCTCCGACCAGTCCGGGTCGCTCCCGGCACCGTTTTCCATGTCCCAAGGCGTCTACAGCGTCGCCGGATCCGATCCCACCGCCCTCATGCCCGCCAACGGCGACAAGTCCGACAACCTCTGGATGGACCTCCAGGTGTCCGACGTCGCGCCGGATGGCTCAAGCTACCGACTCTGGCCGAATTATCCGAGCATCACAGGCGAGATAAGCAACGACACCAACCAACAAACGATGGGCACCGAGTTCCAGCTGTCGCAGCCTTGCACGCTGAACAACATCTGGTTCTACAGTCCGCCAGGCGTGTCGGTGCTTCCTTCTCGTTGCGCCATCTGGGACGTGCCCACCCAGCAGCTGGTTGCCGCTACCGATAAATCTTCGCCCGCTTGGTCGGGAGCCACGGGGTCGGGATGGGTAGCCTGCGCGTACGAGGGTGTCACCCTCCCTCAAGGCAACTACAAGGTGACGGTGTACTCCGATGGTGGCCATACGTACTACCAGGAGAACACGCACTATTTCTCGTCGCCGCAAGCTTCGGTTGAAGATGTCGCGAGCTCGCTCGGGCCGACAGCGTGGTGGCAGCTTGCCGACGGAGTTGGTTCCTCGATGGCGGCTGATTCGTCCGGCAACAGCTTTCAGGGATCCGTACACGGTGGAGTTACCTTCGGTCAGGCCGGACCGCTGGAAGGCGGTGCGACTGCAGCCTTCGACGGGTCCACCGGGTACCTTTCGACACCACTGAATTTCTCCTCCTCATGGTCCCAGCTTTCGATAGCCGGATGGGTTCAGGTAACTGGCGGCAACCAGACGGCCGGAATAGCTGGAAGCAACAACGCCGCCGCAGGCGGTGGTGCCGCGCTGTCGGTTAGCAACAACGCAGGCACTCTCGCGGTGCACGCCAGCCTCACTACGTCTGCAGGTATTGAATCCGTCAGCTTCGTCAACAGTGCGGGAGTAGCTTGGGCGGACGGCAAATGGCACCACATAGCGTTGACCTGGGATGGCGCCACGGTGACGTGCTACCTCGACGCGCAAGAGATAGGCAACTCCGCGGTCGGCGGCACCCTCACTGCCGGAAGCTCAGCGGTGACGCTTGGCGTCGTCGACGGCAGCTACCTGACCGGGAACATGGCACAGTTGCTGATCAGCAAGTCAGCTCTTGCCGCCGTTGAGGTCAAAGCTCTGTATCACCCGGCAGCGTCTGTGTCTGGACCGGGCTGGAATGGAATAACCGCCGGCCCGCTATCCTCGCCCAACATTCTCAAGGCAGCGGCAGTGATTGGGAACTCAACCAACCTGCCGATGACTGGGAATTCGACCTACTCGACGGCATACGCGGGGTTCGTCTACCCAGACCTATACGACATCGATGATGACGGTGAAGTGCGGTGGGTGGACGTGGAGGTTACCCCTGTTACCTCGAATCCGAGCCAGACCGTCGTCAACTCAGGTGCGTTTCTAGCCTTCTTCCCCTAAGAAACTGGAATGTCTGGGCAGGCTGCGAGGCGTGCGCCGCCCTACGGCGCACGAACGACATGGAATGTCACCGATCCAGTCGGAAGGCCTCGGACAGGAAGTCGGTCAAGGTCGTCGCGCATGCTGTTGGCGACAGCTCATCCGCTCGCTGCACGCCCAGCTGCGAGTAGTGCGCCCGTACCTCTGGCTCGAGCATTCGTTCCATGGCCCCGGCTAGTTTGGCCGAATCACCGCGCGGGACCAGCACACCGCAGGTGCCATCTTGCGTCACGAATCGTGGCCCGCCACCTTGCGCATCTGTCGTGATAACCGGGCAAGCGACGCTCATCGCCTCAGTCAGTACCTGGGCGAAGCCTTCCTCGTCCGACGGCAAGACAAACGCCCAGGCTCGCGCCGCGAACTGCAGCGGGTCATCGACCCAGCCGAGCGTTTGCGCGTGAGCACTCAGGCCGAGTCGCCGAATCTGTTCGTCAGCGTCCGCCCGCCCCGGTCCGTCGCCCAGAATGAGCAAACGCACATCATGGTTTGCGCGGACTTGGGCAAACGACTCGATGAGCAAGTCCAGTCGCTTCCAGGGCGTCATGTTCGAGGTATTCACGAACACGGGCCGCTCGCCAGACCGCAGCCAGCTATGGGGCGGAGTCGCGGCGGGGCCAGCGAATTTTGGGATCGGGTTTGGCACCAGCGCCGTGAGCGAGGAGTTCAGCCCGCACCAACTAATCGTGTTGTCTCTCACGGCTGGCGACGGCGATATCAGCCCGTCAGCGTATCGATAACCAAATTTCGCTAGCCATTTGTTATCGCGCCAGTTGCTTGCGTGGGACAACTCGATCGGATGATCCTGAACCAGAACCAGCTTCCCTCTCCACCGGGGTGGAGTGCGCGCGAGTTTCGACGCGGCGAGGCCCACGAAGTTCGCGTGGACCTGCCGGGTTATCAGCACGTCCGGTCGTGCCGTCCGAAGGTAGCGGACTAGCGCCGGAAGCGCACGAGACACTCGGTCAGTGTCGAGGCGATCGACCCGCACTTCAGGAGGCAGCCATGATGGAGGTGGATCCGCGCCGTAGCAGAGCAGCGTGGGCTCCACGCGGCCGCCCTCAGCCAAGCCCAGTGCCAGGCGGCTCACAGCATTGCCATGAGCCCGCTTGCTGGGGCTGTCGACAAGCAACGTTAGGCGAATCATATTCGTGCTATCTGCTCAAGGATGGCGTGGACAAAGCAGCCATTTTCGACTAGACGGACGTCTACTTTCGTGCTGAACAAATGAAAAAGTACTCCACGCCAAGGTACTGGCTGATGACCGGGACGTTGACATTTATATGCATGTTCGCAGACCTGATCAACTTACGACTTGGTTCCCAGTGATTCCAGTTGTGCGAAGTCGGAAAAGATTTCCGTATGGTGAAGTGCTCTGCCAAGTCGCGACGGAAGTCATTGATCGGCTGGACGTTGCTATAGGGCCAATAGATATCCGTCTGGCGGTGATTGAAGTTAACGTATGAGGCTACGAATGTCCCACCATCATCAAGCAACTGGGCTATGTCAGCGAACTTTTGCGACTGAAATTTACCGACATATTCAAATACGCCTTGCGCCACAATTATGTTGAATCGCTGGTTGCCAAATGCGATCGGAGACTCTAGAAAGTCAGCTTCGATCAGATTCGGTGCGGGCTCCTGTATGGCGATGTCAATGCCGTAGTAGTGGATGTTCGGGCGGAGCAGGGAAGCAAGGGTCGCCGGGCCGCAGCCGACGTCCAGTAGCGCGGACTCGTTCTCGCCAGCCAGCCTATTAATGATGCGGGCTATCTTTTCCATACGGTAGTGCGGCCGACTGTAGTTCAGGTTCTCCCGGCGCCAGAAATCCTTCTTATAAAGAGTGTTGGCTACCGTGTGGCCCGCCGTGGATGGATCGCTAGCCGACTCATTCATAATCTATTCCTTCTCCATTGCCGAAGAGAACGGCAGACAACTCCTCGAACTGCTCGCAGAGCAATTTCTCGTTTCCTGCATTGCGTTCCGTCAACGTCTGCCGCACGAGCGCTGAATGATTCTCAAGATCCGTGAATTGCTGGATCAACTGGTTCACGTCTAGTGAGTAAACCGATGGGCAGAAACCGTCCATGCCCATGTCAGCCATCAGTGCCTCGTGCTTAACTGAATAACCAATTGAGATAGTTGGTTTGCATAGCCTGAGGGCCGCAAGGACGTTATGGAAGCGAATCGCAACTACACTCGTCGCAGGCTGTATTGCGCTGATCACGTCAGCGAACGAGCTGACCTGCGCAGCAACGACTCTAGATTCGGCTAGACCGGGTCGTGAGGAGTGCAAGTCAGCCATTATCTCTTGTACTACGCGATCGTCTGAGCCGTTGGTATCCCCGATGAGCAACGTGACGTTGCGACCTTCGTCGACCAGCCATCTAACGAAGCTCATCATGCTGGCTACGTAAGCCTCGTAGATCTCTGCGGCTCGCTTCCGATCATTGTTCGAGCCGCGATACTCCATCACGCCGACGCACACGTTGCGGATGTCACCAGCATCGTACGGTGGTGTCGCGATACCGAATGCCAGGTCCGGATAGACGTGGTCAAGTGAGACGTCCAAGCCGCGCTCTCGCATCGCTTCGCGCGAACCGATGTTGCGATAGGACCGGTACGACGCGAGTCTTGCTGCCCAGTTGAATAGCCAGCGCGTCAGGCGCTGGCTGATTGCGCCTGCCCCTACGCTCACCAGTGCAACCTTGGTACCGAAGACACGCCCCCAGGCGCTGAGCAAGAACAGCGCGTAGGGAAAACTCCACGGTCGCAGCGGGAGGCTCGCCTCAAGGACTCCCATGCCGGGCACGATGATCACGTCATGCTTTCGGACCCATGAAGCCGTCCGGATTACGTCAACGGCCTTGCCGAGCACTTTCAGCGGGATCGACATGGCGCCGAATCCGCCCTGATACCAGAACATCCGTACGGCCGGCAGGCCGTAGCGGTCCGTGACCTGCGAAGCGCCTCCCGACATGACGTCGAGCTGCGCGTGCGGATACTCGCTCCTGAGATAGCCGAGCACGGCTTCCATCGACGCGTCATTGCCGATGTTGCCAGTGCCAAGATTTCCGAACAGGCCGACTCTCAATGTCGCGGTAGCCCGCCCACGACTTTCCGCTCTGCTCTGGATAACTGTCACTGTGGCCCACTCACACGGCCAGCGACGACAGCGTCGACCGATATTTCTGCCCGCGGCGCCGATGTGGGCACCCACGCTCGCAGGGCCTCCCGACGCACCGTTCTGTTGGCGACTGGCATGAGCCGACCTACTATCCACTCCGCTAGATACCGGTAGCACTGCCGCCGGTCAGCCACTGATAGAGGTGCTCCTCGGATTGCGCTCAGGTAACCCAACAGGTATTCCGCATACAGTCGCGCGATCGGGTGCAGCATTTGGTTGCCGCGCCGCGGATCCATCAGAGCACACCGAGTCCGGACGGTAAGTTGCCGATCCGGATGTTCCCGGCGAAAGTACAGCCAGTCAGGGACCAGATGGAACGGCCCAAAAAGTGCGATCCGAGTATTCAGGATACGGTCAGCGAAATGAAAACTGTTGTGTGGCGGGAGCTGACGGAGCACCGAAGTGCGGATCACACCGTAGGTATAGTCATCCCAGCCGTCGAATAGCATGCTGCGGAACCGGTCTGGGGCGCTCTCCCGGTCTGCTGCGACCGCAAATTCGAATTGCCCGACGACCGCGCCGGCGCTGTCGATCATCGCTGACCACGAGTGCGCTAGTACGACATTCGGGCGCTCGTCGAGCGCTGATACGCAGCGCTCGAACAGGTCGCGAGCGTACAAGTCGTCGTCGGACGCCCACTTAAAGAGTTCGCCTCTGGCCTCGCTGAGCACGAAATTGTGATTAGGCACCATGCCTATGTTGTACGGCTGGCGTATATAGCGGATCCGCGAGTCTTGTTTCACGTAGCTCTGGCATATCTCGGCAGTTCCGTCTGTCGAGGTGTTGTCCGAGATAATGAGCTCGAAGTCGCCAAAGGTCTGGCCAAGCACCGAATCGAGAGACTCCGCGAGGTAGTCGTCGCCGTTATAGACGGGAAGTCCAATGCTAAGCCGGGGTGTGCTCACCATGTGTCAGCTCCATGCTCGCTGATCAAAACTGCAGGGGCGGAGGCAAAGCCCTCTCCCGCAGTTCCAGAGGTCCGTGCGCGAGTACCCCCCATGACATGCCTTTCGCATCGTCCGCCGACCTGCGCTGCCGGTCACTGCAAGCAACTAGACCTACGGGCAGCACTTCCTGATACATGGCTGGTAAGACCAGCGGAAGGGGCCGAGCGGGTTGCCATCAGAGTTGCCGCAGCAAACGGCAGGTGGCCACGAGTATCAGGACCACGCCGGCAGTTGTCCTATTCACGTGTTCATAAGTTGGGAGGATTCAACCCTTGCTAAACGGACATAAACGTACGAAACCACCCTTGAGGGCTGGTTCGCAACCTAGATGACTTCCTCGGTCGCGTCAGTCCGCCGTCCACTTGCTCGTGAATTCCCGATCTCTGAGCAAGCGAGGAGCCGTTCCGTAGAACGGCGGGTCCAAACCGTCTGGGGTCTGCTGTTCCTGAATGCCATAGGTTATTCAGGTCTGCTCATCCACATCCCGTCGATAGCGGGTAAGGCGATCACACAAGGCGCGCTGCCGGTCGCACTGGTTATCGCCCTCACGGTCAATCGACGGCTCGTGGTGCGACCTAGCGGCTTCCTCTGCTTGGTGACCATTCTTCCGGCAGCAGCGATCCTGCCGGCATTGGAGCCTCAGTTTCTGGGCACGGTGTACCGAACCGTGCGACTCGCCGAGTTCGTGGCCGTCCTATGGCTGCTGACGCCGTGGTGGGGACGACGGGACTTGCTGCTGGTCCGAACCCATCTGAAGGTCCTCCTGATCGTCCTTGGATCTGTGGTCGCAGGGCTGTTCGTCGCGCCGGGCCAAGCACTGGCAGGTGGACGCCTTGGCGGCGCTTTGTGGGACATTCCGGCAACGCAGGTTGCGCACTACGCCGCTGTGACTATTGGCATCGTCGTCATGTTCTGGCTGTGCGGCCAAGCTCGAGGGCCGGTGGCGCTTGTTGTGGTCTGTGTGTCAGGCGCAATGCTGGTCCTGACGCACACCCGGACAGCGCTTGTCGGCATGATTGCGGCGATCGTGGTCGGCGGTCTTAGCTTGATCGTGACCAAGGCCAGAGCCCGCAAGTTGTTCGCGATAGGCGGCTTGATAGTAGCCATCGCCGTGATTGCCCTGTCGCGGGTAATCACGGCCTGGCTGGAGCGTGGCCAGGGCACGACAGAAATCACCAACCTGACTGGGCGAACCAAGGTTTGGGGCCCGCTGCTGAACCTTCCGCGTGACCCGTTTCAGGAGATCTTTGGATTTGGCTTGTCAAACAGCTCGTTCAACGGGCTGCCCATCGACAGCAACTGGCTTTCCTCTTACCAGGAGCAGGGCCTGATCGGCGTAAGCGTCTGCATCCTCATCCTGGCCTTCTTGTTTCTGGCTGCGTACTTCCACCCGCCGGGGCTGCGGCGTGCCCTTGCCCTGTTTCTCGTGACGTACTGCCTGACGGCCTCATTTACTGAGGACGGCTTTACAGATGCGACCCCGTATCTCCTGGAGCTCGCGCTCGCTGCATCGGTGCTTATGCCTGCCCTCGCCAGCCGCACGATGAATCTTGTCGGAAGTCAGCCGATGCCAGTTCTCTTTACTCGCCGCATGAGGCAGTAGGAACGTAACCGCAGTCAGCCATCGCCCGGCGGCAACAGTGCCGGACCAAGTGCAGCCACGTTCTCTGCCACCGCTTGGCGGGCGTTACTGCTGGGTGGTCCGCTGGGCTCGGCCACAGGTTTTAGATGTACCCACAAATGCCAGCCAAGCAATGCCTGGCCCGGGAAGGCGTGAATCGGCAACGGTGGCGCGTGCATGTATCGCTTGTACACGCGGGTTATCTGGAAGGACGGAAAGTCCTCCTCGACTTTCCGGCGATCGTAAACCAGCGCGTAGGGGTTAGCGGGCCCGTCTGTGTTGTAGTGAACGAATTCATCCAGCCGGAGGTAACGGAAGAGCCCCGCCTTGCTCGCATTATCTAGGTGCGTTACAAGCATGCCGTCGGCCCGCCTGAGCTTGAGCAATCCGAATTTCGCTAGCGGAAAGGCTGCGAGCAGAGCCGCACGACGAATGAGGGCGATGGACATGAGATAGTTCAGCGACCAGCGCGCGTAAAGCATGATTACGAGCTCGCCACCAGGCCTGAGCACGCGATGGATTTCGCTTTGGGCGCGCTCGATGTCAGGTACGTGATGCAAGACGCCATGACTGAAGACCAAGTCGAACGAATCGGTGGCGTACGGCACGTTCAGCACGCTGCCCTGCCGCAGTTGCTCAAAGGGCAGACCACGTAGAGCTAGCCTAGTGCCGACTCTCGCGACCGACTCTTCGGTGAGATCCAGGCCAGACCAACGTGCTCCTTCCCGGATGAGTCGCTCCGATTCCGAACCCTCACCTAGGCCGATCTCGAGCACTTGCTTACCCGCCACGTTCAGGCCGCGGATTGCCGCCGGGATGTGCCGCTCGTTCTGGTAACGAAATCGGTCGTACTCAGTGAAGAACTCCTCGTAGTCGCCACCGAATCGGCCCCGAAGGCCGCCGACCTGGGCGTCTCCGCATGCGTGAGTCTCCCAGAAGCTCTTGACCGCCTGCTCGTCCATCGAAGTCCCCCCTCGGTGCGCGCCACAATGCGTAGCACTCTTGCCAGTCAGCACCAGATGTCGCGCTGCACGTTCAGTACTACGCGCGAACCGAGACGGTCGAGCTTGATAGGAAGCTCGCGCATCTCCGGCAGGGCGTCACGCACCGCTCTCTGCCGCTCCATGGGGCAGATCACGAGGAAGAACCCGCCGCCACCTGCACCGGTCAGCTTGACACCAGTCGCTCCGGCGTCCAGCACGCGCGCAACGGTTGCGTCGATGAAGTCGTTGGAGACTCCGGAGGCGAGCTTCCGCTTTGCCTCCCAGCTTTCGCGAACTGCCGGGCCAATCGCGTCTACGTCGCCGGACCGTAGACGCTCGGCAGCAAATCCAGCGAGATCGCGCAGCAGGTCAAGTTGGGGCCTCGTGGCCTCGAGGTTCGCTGTCTGCTCTGCCAGTATCGTGTCGGCGCTCCGGGTGATGCCGGTGTAGAACAGCATGACCTGCTGCTGCAGAAGGCGCCGCTCGGACGATGACAATCCAAGTTCCTCGGCTACCACGTCATCGCCCGGGCCGAAATGAATGTCCCTAATGCCGCCGAGAGCCGCGATGTACTGGTCTTGCTTCCCGATCGGCTTGCGGCAACGCTCTATCTCGATGGTGCAGGCTCGTTCTGCCAGTTCCTCCGCCGATATCTGCCGCCCTTGATATGCGAACAGCGCGTGCAAAAGCCCCACTGTCACTGCCGATGAGGAGCCTAGCCCGGAGCCTGCCGATGGGATGTCGGCCAGCGTGGTGATCTCGACGCCGCTCTCAACGCCGGTCATCTGCATGGCCTCTCGAACGAGCTCGTGTTCGAGATCTTCGACCTTGGAGACAATCTCCTTCTTGGAGTAATTGACATAGATGTCGTCATCGAAGCGCTGCTTAACGATGACGTAGATGTACTTGTCGATGGCGCAGTTGAGCACGCGCCCGCCATAGTCGCGGTAGTAGCCGGGAAGATCAGTTCCGCCGCCAAGTAGCCCGATTCGCAGTGGCGTCTGAGTGATAATCATCTTCTAGCCCGTGCGGGCCACTCCTCCCGTGCGCGCCGATACGCATCAGCCGTGCCGATGTCGCGGAAATAACCCTCGATGAGCAGGACCTGAGCCCGACCGACTAGGAGCGGCAGAAGGTCATAGCCGATGTCCTTAGGCCACACGCAATCGAGGTCGTCGAGCACACTTGGGTGGAAGGCATACATGCCGGCGTTGGTTAGATCCGAGACGGGCTGGGATGGCTTCTCGATAAAGCCGATGATTGTGCCAGATTCATCGACCTCGACGACACCGCCAGCCGAAGGAGTGTCCGAGTGAAAGACCGTGAGCGTCGCGATCTTCCCGTTTGCTCGGTGGCAGTCGATGAGCTGCCGAAGGTCGAAATCTGTCAAGTTGTCGGCGTAGCAGGCGAGGAAGGCCTCGTCGCCGTCGAGCCAGCCGCGATTGGCCTGCATCGTCCCCGCGCTTCCGAGGAGATCCTGCTCAAAGAAGGTGCGGACGACTGGCTGCCCGGCACGCGTTGTCAGGTAGCTGGATACGACCTCGGGCAGATGATGGAGGTTAATCAGCACCTCATCAACACCAGCGCGATCCAGTGCCTGAAGCCAGATCTCAAGCATCGGCTGCCCGTCGATCGGAAGCATGCACTTCGGCGTGGTGTTGGTCAGGGGGCGCAGTCGGCTGCCGACCCCCGCCGCCAGCAGAAAGGCCTTCATCTCGCAACCCTGCGCACGACACCTAGCGCACGCATCTTCGCGTTCGCGTCGGCAAGGACGCGATCTAGCCCGTCCATGCCTTCGAGCCAGGCAGCATAGGCGGCGACCGAGTCGGCAGGCGTTCTGCGGGGCTCCCAGCCGAGGCTACGGAGCGCGCCAATATCGGACTGGATGTGCCTGGTATCGCCGAAGCGGTATTCCCCCGTTACCACCGCGGACTGATCCGAGTCATATTGGCGCCGGACGACGTCGGCGAATTCGAGGGTTGTGACCGGCTGACCACCGCCCACGCTGAACACCCTGCCTACCGCGCGATCGTCAGTGAGTACCAGCACGTTGGCATCGACGACGTCGTCAATATTCACATAGTCGCGGATCGCAGCGCCGTCCTCGTAGGCCGTCGGCGCCATGCCAAGCATGTAGCTGAGGCAGAAGATGCGGCACGCACCCGAGTAGGCGTTATATACCGACTGTCGTGGACCTTGCACGATGCTGTAGCGCAGCGCCACAGTCGGGATGTCGTACCGGCGCCCAAGGTTGATCGCGACCATTTCCTGGCCGAGCTTGGACATGCCATAAGCGTTCTGCGGATTCGAGATGCGCTCCGGCGTGGACCGCATTTCCATTTTGCCGCCGCACTCGGGACACGGAACATCCCACTCGCCTGCGGCTAGGGCGCTTTCCGGCCGCATACCGGGCAGCTGCTCGCCATCGGACGGGCACCAGTAGAGTCCCTCACCCATCGCCGCCTGGGACGATGCGACCACGATCCGCGCCAGGTCCAAGCGCTCAGCGACTGCGATTTCGTAAATCAGTGCTGTCGACACCACATTGACGTCTGTAAATCGCGAGAAGTCTGGCAGGTAGTCCTGGTAGGCAGCTAGGTGGTACACCGCGTCAACGCGGCGGAGCAGGTTCGTAAGCAACTCGCGATTGCGCGTGTCGCCTTGGTAGATGTCTACGCCCGCAGACAGGTACGCAGCATTCCCGTCCCGGTGCACTGGCGGCGTCAGCGCGTCGAGAACTACGACGTCGTGGCCGAGTTCCAGCAGCCGGTCGCACGTGTGCGAGCCGATGAAGCCGGCGCCACCGGTGACGAGAATCCTCATGATGCGCGGGCCCGCCTGCGCTCGGCAGCCTCGCGATAGACATCCAGCGTCGCGGCCGCGGTGGCACTCCAAGTAAATTCCTGGGCCCGCCGCAAACCAGCGTCGCGCAACCGGTCTCCGTCGGCGTCGAGCGCGGATAGCATCGCTTCCGCGATCGACTTCGGTTCGAGCGGATCGGCCAGTATCGCCGCGCCGCCAGCCGTCTCCGGCATCGCGCTGACATCCGATGTAACTACAGGGCAACCCGATGCCATGGCCTCCAGGATCGGCAGCCCGAAGGTCTCATTGAGCGACGGGTAGACAAAGACGTCCGCCGCTCGGTAGAAGCTGACGGTCTCCTCCAATGGCACCGCGCCGACGAAGACCACATCGTCAGCTATCCCGAGCTCGGCCGCCAGTGCGTGCAGCTGTTCAATGTAATCGGCGTCGCGCCCACCACCAACTACAGCCAGCTGCCGCCCAGCGAGTTCGTTTCGGACTAGTGCCCAGGCCCGCAGCAGTCCGTCGCAGTTCTTATACGGCCAGAGCGAAGAGACGAACAAGGCAAACGGTCTCGTGACTCCGTACTTTGCGACATGGGCGCGAGCCTTGACGCTGTCGCCCGGATTGAAAAGCTCATGGTCAACTGCCTCGTAGATGAGCCGGAGCTTGCGCGGATCGACATCGAGGTAGCGCTCGACCTCCGCACGCAAGCTCTCTGAGTTGATGATGATCGAGCTTGCGACCCGGGCCGAGCGCGGGTAGTTCATTCGGCGATACGCGCGTGCCATGGGGCTGAGCGAATCGGGCGAGGTGAAGGCATGCATGGTCTTCATGTGGATGACGACCGACGGGCTAACGCGAACGAACGGAGCCATCAGCGTGTTGAATACGTCGACGTCGCCTAGCCAGAGCCTGGGTGGCGAGTAGATCTGCTCACTGAGGGTGCGCAGGACACGCTGCTCGTTAGACCACGGGTAAGTGATGTAGGAAACGCCTGGGCCGTAACCCTGGTAAAGATGGCGCGACTTCGGACTCACTAGCAGCTTCAATTCCTCATCACGCTCTAGCCTGCTGGCCATCTCCGGGATCATCCGGGTCCAGAACCAGTGAGCTCCGGACGGACTGTCCGGATTCTCGGGCAAGAGGTTGATCGCCACTCGCATACCGGGTTGCTTTCCTTCCCTCGGGCGGTCGTGGCAGCCTGCCGTCCTGGCAATCGGGCTCCGACCTGTCGTCATGTCAGAACACACTCGAGATGATCACGTCAGTGGTCATGCGCGAATGCCGAATGTACTGGGCGAGCGCGTGCATGATCGCTTGATGCTGGTCTTCGACGATGCCGTAGTTGGCACCGTCGACATGGATCACCACATCGGCCAGCCCCTTTGCGGCGCCGCCGTCAAATCCAGTCAGCGCAATCGTCCTGAGGCCGTGCTCCCTAGCCCACGTCAGTGCTTGAACGATGTTCGGCGAGTTGCCGGAGGACGAGATGGCCATCAGCACGTCACCTGGCTTGGCCTGGGACTGCAGCTGGTAGGCGAACACCTCCTCGTAGCTCGAGTCATTGGCTATTGCCGTCAAGAGTTCGACGTTCGAGCTGAGGCTTACAACACGAGGGGTCAAGTCGGTGGCAGTCCTGACTCCCTTGAGGTGGTCGCACTGCAAGTGGTTGGCGATCGCCGCCGATCCGCCGTTACCGCAGGAGAAGACCGTCGCGCTGTGCAGGTACGCCGTCAGGAGAATCTCGCCAGCCTCATCGAGCGCGCTCGCCTCGATGGAAGTCGCGGCCTTTGCAGTAGCGTCCAGATACCCGCTGAAGTATGCCGCGACGCTCTCATATTTTTCTGCCGGAAAGCTGTCTAGGCTGCCGGCGTGGAGAGGCACGACTCCCTGGCGGTCCTGCAAGCTGGTCATACGGCGACACGCTCGACGATAAAAGGGGCTGCGGCTGCCAGGGTCGGAAACGACCAGACGCCCGGCTTCGTGCAGGCATTCGGCGGCCCCACGTAGATCGCCGTTGCGCCGACGGCCTTAGCGAGCCCCAGATCCTCGGGCCGATCGCCTACCACGAACGAGGCGGCAAGATCGAGGTCGAGGGCGTCAGCTGCTGCATGTGCCATTCCCGGCCGTGGCTTACGATCGTCGCTGCTCCGCGCGTAGGCCTCCACGATGCCCTCTGGGTGGTACGGGCAGTAGATGAAAAGGTCAACGTGCGCACGGAATGCAGCAAGCTGCTCGGCGATGTAGCTGTGGACTGCGGCGACGTCGTCAATCCCGTAAAGTCCGCGGGCTACGCCTGCTTGGTTCGTGACCACGGCAACGGGGATTCCCGCTCGGTTGAATTGGGCGATGGCCTCAGGGGAGCCGGGAATGAACTCGACACGGTCCGTCGAGCCCACATAACCATGGTCCACGATGATCGTTCCGTCGCGGTCCAGCAAGACGCCCGGACGCGGACGGCGCGCGCGAGTAGCCCCGTTACCCCCGCTGGCCCTGCCCAGCTGCGGCGCGACTCTCAACGTCTCACCTCGTCTGCTACCTGGCGGTACCCACCCCATGCTCCGTGTGCATATGAGCGCGGCAGGGGCTGTCGTGATACGAGGAACGCGCGAGCCTGTTGTATCAGGGTCTGGCCGCACCGGCTCGTATGGGTGTACAGACCTCACGACCTGCGGGGCAGGCTCCGGGTTCGTACAATCGCTGCGGCAGGCGCCGGGCATTCAGAGCAGAGCAGCTGCGAAGGGTGAGAACCAGCGAGTGAAGATCCAGCCCGTTCCTAATATCGCGGGAGCCATCCTCTTTGAGCCCTCGCCGCATACCGACGAGCGGGGTTTCTTCAGCCGGACGTTCGACGCCGACGTCTTTCGCAGTGCCGGCCTCGACCCTGCAGCATTTGTGCAGGACAGCGTTTCCCGCTCTATACGAGGCGTCATTCGCGGCATGCATGTCCGTCGGGGGCTTGGTGAGGCAAAGCTCGTCCGGTGCTCGTTCGGGGCCGTATTCGATGTCATCGTCGACCTGCGCCGAGCATCGCCCACATATGGCAACTGGGAAAGCTTTGAGCTGACCGGCGAGACACAGGCATCGCTATACGTGCCCGCCGGGTGTGCACACGGCTTCCAAGCGCTTACCGATCCGGCAGATGTCTCCTATCGCATCGACCGCGCCCATGACCCAGCGGACGATGTCGCGATTGCATTCGACGATCCTGAGCTGGCCATTCCCTGGCCACTCCCGCCTACAGTTATCTCCCGCCGAGATCAGCGTGCCTTGTCCCTGACTGCTGCCGCGAACCTACTCCCATCGGCTGGCGCGCTGGCTCGCTGAGTCTGCTGGCAGCTAACTCGGCCCAGCGCTCCGCCTCCAGGCGTTCCAACGTTCTGCGACGGGTCGGTCGGCCTAACTTGTTCCAGCTCGTGACCAGCGCATTTTCAGCATCCCAAACACCTTCCCGGCGATCGCCCTGAGATCCCCGTCGTCAGTCAGGAAGGCGACAAGGCCGAACGCGACTATCGCTGCACTTGCGGCAAGCACGCCAACACCGGCATCCAGCAGCTTGTGGCTCGCTGGCAGCTCGATTGCGATAGCCAAACCGACTGCCGCACCCACCGATGCCGCAATCAGGCCCGCCACAGTTGCCCGGCCGACTCCCTGGATGGCTGCCCCGCCTCGGATGCGACGGGTGATTATGACCAACGGGATCGCGGCTGCGATCTGGCCGACGGAATAGCCGAGGCCGAGTGCCCCTACTACGAGGTCAGCCGGGACGATCTCAGCCAGGACCGCCTGCGCAGCCATGACAAGCAGCCAGCTGCCCGCGACAGCGGTAGCAGCTACT
>Ga0126371_10002073_pt1 | contig 17173 bp, 13 predicted proteins | sample PanSoiMetaPlot_4_FD_110145 | JGI IMG/M metagenome (GOLD analysis project Ga0126371, IMG submission 110145) | Tropical forest soil microbial communities from Panama - MetaG Plot_4 | ecosystem: Environmental > Terrestrial > Soil > Tropical forest > Bulk soil | place: Panama | collected 2016-02-17 | reverse complement strand
CTCGGTGCACAAACTGCCCCAAGCCGCGACACAACCATGAGTGTGCGGGACTCCGCGATCAAAGTCTTCGTTGATTGTCCCGACTTCTCGAACGGATGCGACATCGACTTTTTCCGCACCGAAATCACCTTCGTCAACTACACGCAGAACCCGCAGGACGCCGAGGTCCACATCCTCATCACGACGCAGCAGACCGGTGGCGGCGGCACGGCCTATACGATCACGTTCATCGGGCAGCACCGGTTCGCCGGGAAGGCCGACACGCTGCACTATAACGCGCCGCCGGCGCAGGCCGCGGACGACGCGCGCCGCGGTGTGAAGGGAGTGCTGGAGCTGGGACTCGTGTCATATGCGGCGACTACGCCACTCGGCGACCGGCTCCACGTCAGTTACGACGCACCGCACGGCGCGGCTGCCGTCGTGCACGATCCGTGGAACTATTGGGTCTTCAGCGCCTCCGTCAACGGCAACCTGAGCGGACAGCAGAGCTTCCACAACGGATTCGCCTTCGGCTCATTCTCCGCGAATCGCACCACCGAGCAGTGGAAGTTCAGCCTCAGCGTCAACTACAACTACAACGAATCTGATTTCAAGCTCCCGGTCGACGATACCTTGGGGAATGAGATCGGGACCGAGACGGTCGCGTCGATCAGCCGAGGATACGGCTGGAACGGCTTGATCGTGAAGAGCGTGGGTCGTCACTGGGGCATCGGCGCCGTCGGTCTCCTGTCGAACTCTACCTTCAGCAATCAGAAGCTTTGGTACCGCTTTGCGCCCGCCGTCGAGTACGACTTCTTCCCGTACAGTCAGTCGACCCGCCAGCTCGTCACGCTGCACTACGAGGTGGGCGCCAGCCGCTATCACTACTACGAACAAACACTCTACGGGAAAACGCAGCAGACCCTGTTCGACCAGACATTGACCCTCGCGGCCACGGTGAAGCAGACCTGGGGGAGCGTGAATGCCTCGGTCCAGGGTGCGACCTACCTGTACGACTTGCGGAAGAACCACCTCACCTTCTTCGGCAGCACATCCCTGAACCTGTACCGGGGACTCTCGTTCCAGCTCTCGGGAAACGTGTCCCTCCAACATGACCAGCTGTCGATCCCGCTGGCCGGCGCGACGGCCCAGGAGATTCTGCTCCAGCAGCACCAGCTGGCCTCGAGCTTTTCGTACTTCGCGTTCTTCGGCCTCTCCTTCAACTTCGGCTCGATCTTCAACAACGTCGTCAACTATCACTTCGGCAGCTCGGGTGGCGGCATCATCATGATGATGTAGGGACAGTTCGGCGGAAAAAACCGGATAGTGAGAGCGGGGGCGCCAAGGTAGCTTCACCCCATGGTTGCCCCCGCTCTTCCGCTCCGATTCGCCCCACTTGGTGACCCGTGGCAGATCGTCCTGGCCCGGGATGGCCGCTACGACGGAGCCTTTGTCTACGCGGTGAAGTCGACCGGCATCTATTGCCGGCCGTCGTGCCCGTCGCGCCGTCCCCGTCCCGACCAAGTGGAGTTCTACGACATCCCGGAGACCGCCGAGCGAGCGGGGTTTCGGGCGTGCCGCCGGTGCAAGCCGCGGGACGTGCGGGGGCCCGATCCCAGAGTCGAGCTGGTCCGCCGTGCATGCCGTGCCATCGATGAGCATCCCGATGCCGTCGAGACGCTCTCCGCGCTGGCCCGTCAGCTCCACGTCCAGGGCACCAGGCTCGTCAAGTCATTTCAAGCTCTGCTGGGGCTGTCGCCCCGGCAGTACCGCGACGCCAAGCGCCTCGCGGTGTTCAAGTCCGCACTGAAACGGAGAACTCGCGTGAGCCCCGCACTCTACGAAGCCGGATTCTCGTCCCCAAGCCGCATCTACGAGCGCACCCATCGCGATCTCGGCATGACGCCCGCGACCTACCAGCGTGGCGGCGCCGGACTCACAATTCGGTATGCGGTTGTCGTCTCACCCCTCGGCCGCCTCCTGGTCGCGGCTACCGACCGCGGCATCTGCCAGGTGAAACTCGGCGACTCAGGCCCTCCACTCGAACGGGAGCTGCGCGCCGAATATCCGGAGGCGATGTTGGTGACGGATAATCGCGCGTTGGTGAAGTGGACCGCCGCGATTCTCCGGCACCTCGAGGGTAAGGAACCGCACCTCGATCTCCCGACTGACGTCCGTGCGACGGCGTTTCAGCAGAAGGTTTGGGCATCGCTCAAGAAGATCCCGTACGGCCAGACGCGCTCGTACTCCGAAATTGCCCGGCTCGTCGGCAATCCGCGCGCGACCCGGGCCGTGGCCCGCGCGTGTGCGACGAATCCGGTCGCGATCGTGGTCCCCTGCCACCGCGTGGTCAGCAAGAACGGGACCGAGGGTGGGTATCGCTGGGGTGTCGAACGGAAACGCAAACTCCTCGCCACCGAGGCTCGCGGGCACTAGCTTCACGCCGTGGCGATTCCCAAGTCGCTTCGGCCCACATTGCACGCAGTCGCCGAAACGGTGGTCCCCGAGACTGCCGCTCTCGATGCGGATGGTTGGTCCGCGCTCGACCGCATTGTCACCAACGCCGTCTCTGCACGTCCCTCGCGAATGCAACGCCAGCTCGCCCTCTTCATCCGCGCCATCGAATGGCTGCCCGTGCTCCGCTACGGCCGGCCATTCTCGAAGCTCGACCCCCAGCGCCGGCACCGGTTTCTCGAATCCCTCCAGGACTCGCCTCTGCTCTTGATCCGCCGCGGCTTCTGGGGCCTCCGCACCCTGATCCTGATGGGCTACTACACACAGGGCCCTGTCATCGGCACGCTCGGCTACCGCGCCGACCCGCGCGGCTGGAGCGTCCGGTCGTGATCGAAAAGTCCTACGACGTCGTGATCGTGGGATCGGGCGCAGGCGGTGGCACCGTCGCCCAGGCGCTCGCACCACTCGTCGCCGCCGGGAAGACGGTCGTCGTGCTGGAGCAAGGCCCGCGGTTGGGCGATGCGGAGTTCACGGGGCGCGAGCTGGAGATGGCAAATCGCCTCTACCGCGACGGCGGCGGATTCCTCACCGCCGACGGGACCATGACCCTCGCGTTCGCCGAGACCTACGGCGGCTCGACGGTCGTCTATACGGGGACCTCGCTGGTCGCACCCGAGCGTGTCATCAAGCACTGGGCTATCCCCGACCTGGCCCACTCGGACATCGCCCAGCGCTCTCGCAAATTCGCCGATGCGAACAACGTCCACCTCCTCCCCCCCGAAGAGATCAACGACAACAATCGCCTGTTCGTGGAAGGCGGGAGAACGGCGGGATACGACGTCCAGCAATTCCCCGTCAACGTCAAAGGATGCCGAGGCTCATCCCTTTGCAACTTGGGCTGCCCAAATCAGGCCAAGCAGGGAACGCACCGCATCCAGCTTCCCGATGCCGAGCGACATGGCGTTCACGTCGTGACCCGTGCCGAAGTGAAGCGCGTTCTGCCGGATCGCGCCCTCGAAGTGCGGGTACGCCCGAAGCAAGTGGGATCAGCCGGTGCCGACTCCGAATGGGCACCGGGCGATTACCTGATTCGCGCGCGCTCGGTCGTGAGTGCCGGCGGGTCCATCGGCTCGACCGCGCTCCTCCTCCGATCTCCGATCGCCCGCGCGCTCCCACGCCTCGGCCACGGATTCACCTGCCACCCTGCCCTGATCCTGGTTGCCGAACATGGCCAGGCCATCACCAACGACGTCGGCCACCCCAAGAGCTATTTCGTCGACCGCGCCGAGACCCTGGGATTCGTGCTCGAGACGTGCATGTACTTCCCGTTCGTCACCGCCAAGGCGCTCACGGGTTTCGGCCCCGCACATGCCGCCGCCATGCGCGCGTTCCCCCGGCTGCAGATGATTCTCGTGCTCGGCTGCGATCGCGCGTCGGATGGGAACCGGATCTCGGTAGGCAAGGAAGGAGCGCCGGTCGTTCGGTACCAGTTCGCACCGAAGACGGTGTTGGGACTGGTGAATGGCGCCAAGGCTTCGGCCCGCATCTTCTTCGGTGCCGGCGCCGAGCGGGTGCACACCCCGTTCGCCGAGCCGCCCACCATCGAGCGGACGGACTCGGGAGTCATCGACAGCAGGATCACCGAAGCACACTGGAAGCCCGGGAAAGTCGCGGTCTCGGCCGCGCACCTCATGGGCGGATGCGGCATGGGACGGACGGCGGCGGATTCGGTCACCGACGGATGGGGCCGGGTGCACAGCCTGCCCTGGCTGCGCGTCGCCGACGCGAGCCTCTTCCCCGATTCCCTCGAGATCAATCCCTACCTGACGATCATGGCCCTCGGCGACCGCGTCGCGGAGGCGCTCAGGAACGACCTCCACTCGCTTTGAGAATGGCGTCGGCCGACCGGGCAATATCCTCGTCGCTGGTGCTCCACCCGGATACCGAGATTCGCATGGCGCCCTTCCCCTGCCACGTCGTGCCCGCCAACCAGCACGTGCCATCCTGCTGCACCCGGTCGATCACAGCCTTGGTGTGTGCGTCCGGACCTCCGCCGCCATCAGGATGGAAGCGCACCAACACCTGGTTGTAGACGACGTCATTCAGCACCTCGACGCCGCGACCCTGCTTGAGCTTCTCCGCCATCAGCCTTGCCTGGGCGCAGCTTCGTTCGATCATGTCGCTCACGCCGCGCCGGCCGAGGGACTTGATCGCCGCGTAGACCGCGAAGCCACGCGCCCGGCGTGAGAACTCGGGCGTCCAGTCTTCAGGATCACGCCGGTCATCGGCTGCCTTCACGAGGTACGCCGCCGTCGCCGTCATCGACGAATAGTGCGCCTCTCGGTCCGCGACGATCGCGATCCCACTGTCGTACGGGACGTTCAACGACTTGTGCGCGTCCGTCGCCCAGGAATCGGCCCGCCCCACGCCCTTGGTCAGCCCCTGGCACTTCGGGCTCGTCGCAGCCCAGAGACCGAACGCGCCGTCGACGTGCAGCCACGCACCGCGCTCCCTGGTGATCGTCGCGATCTCGTCGATGGGATCGAACGCGCCGGTGTTCACATTTCCGGCCTGCGCACAGACGATCATGGGTCCGATCGTGCCCGCCAGCGCTTCCCGCAGCTTGTCGGGACGCATGCGACCCTGGCCGTCCACCGGAACCGTGCGAACCCGGGCGGCGCCGAGTCCGAGATACCTGAGCGCGGCGAAAATGGTGATGTGCGCCTCGCCACCGACGACCACGTCGATTTCCGGAGCCCCGTAGAGCCCCTGCTGCTCCACGTCCCACCCCGCCTTCCTTAGTACTGCGTGGCGGGCAGCCGCGAGGCAGGTGGCGTTCGCCATCTGGCAGCCGGTCACGAACCCGATGCTCGCGGTGGCCGGCAGCCCGAACAACTCGAGCAGCCACGTGATCGCGATCTCCTCGACGACCGACGCCGCGGGCGACAGGACATAGATCCCGGCGTTCTGATCCCACGCCGAGGTGAGCCAATCCGCCCCGAGGGCGGCGGGGAGCGTGCTGCCGACGACGAACCCGAAGTAGCGGGGGCCCGCCGTGGCGACGATGCCGGGGTCCGCATTGCGCGCGAGATCCGTGACCACCCGTGCCGGGTCCGTTCCCTCCTGCGGCAGCGGACCACCCAATGCTGCCCTCAGATCCTGGAGCGAGGCGCGCGCGCCGACAGGCCGGCCCGGAAGAGTGGCGAGATAGCTTCGGGCGGCCTGGACCGCGGCATCCAGCACGTCGGGTGAAGTCACGTATTCCTCACGAGCGGTTGGTGACGAATGCGACGGCGCGATCGACGACCTTCTGGTCCCGCAGGACTCCGCGATGCCCGAGCCCGTCCGTAAGGACCAATTGGGCGCCGGGCCACGTCGAGGCGACCTGCTTCCCCTCTTCTACCGGAATCGTCTCATCCTGCCGGTCATGGACGACCAGGGCCGGGCTCCGGGCCCGGGAGAACACCGGCAGTATCTGCAGCTGATCCCAGTCGAAGCGGATACGGCGTTCACTGCGCGTGCGGAGCGCGGCCCCGGTCCGATCGGACAGCTTGAGCGCCCGCACGAACTCGTCGAAAAACCGGAGCGGGAGGGCGGCGGGAGCCATCAGCGCCACACGACGCGGCTCAAAACCCTTGGCCATCGTCAACGCGGTCACCACCCCACCGAACGAGTGCGCGATGATCGAATCCGGTGCGCCGACCTCCGCCATCACGGCGTCGAGGGCACGGGCCATCTCCGGCGCCGACGACATCCCGCGCCCGGTAAGACCATGCCCCGGTCCATCGTAGGTCACCGCACTGAAACCCGCGGCGAGAATCGGCTCGACGAACGCTGAAAAGCGCCCGCCCGCCCCGCCCCACCCATGCACGAGAAATACCGCCGGTCCCGTTCCCCAGTGCCATGCCCGAATGGGTCGCCCTTCGGACCTGACGGTGAAGGCGCGCGCCCGGCCCAGCGTCTCGAGATCGCCCGAAGACAAGGGACGATGGGGCGGTGTGAAGAAGAGCCTTTCAGCCCACCAACCCGCGAGCTCGGGGAAAACGGCCTGCGTGCTGCGCAAGCCGAGCGAAATAGCAGTGAGTGCCAGGTTCGCCATTGGGGTGACGGAATGTAGCTTACTCGCCGTGGATACCGACGTCCTCGTCATCGGAGCCGGACCCGCCGGGCTCGCCGCATCCCAACAGCTCAAACAGCATGGTGTCTCCCACAGGGTGCTCGAGCGCGGCGACACCGTCGGGCACACGTGGGCCCATCTCTACGATTCGCTCGTCCTCCACACGGGCAAGCGGATGTCGACATTGCCGGGGCTCCGGTTCCCGGCCGATTACCCGACCTTCGTAAGTCGCACCGCTTTTCTCACGTACCTCAAACAGTACCGCGAGACGTTCGGACTCCCCGTCGAAACCGGAGTGCGTGTGGACCGGATCGAACGGAACAATGGCACCTGGACCGTCACCACCTCCAAGAGTCCCGTGACGAGCCGGGTCATCGTGATGGCGACCGGGATCGTCGCGAATCCGGTCGCGCCACGGTTTCCCGGACAGGACCAATTCCGGGGCAAGGTCCTGCACAGCGTCGAGTACCGGAGACCCGATCCGTTCAAGGGGCTTCGCGTGCTGGTCGTAGGGGTCGGAAACTCGGGTGGGGAGATCGGCGCCGAGCTCGCGCATTCGGGGGTTCAGGTCACGATCGCCGTGCGCTCAGGCGCGAACGTAGTGCCGCGGGAGATCGTCGGAGTCCCGATTCAGTACATCGCGTATTACGTGCGGAAGCTCCCCCGGCCCCTCCAACGGGTCGTCGTCTCCATGGTCCGGAAGATCACGATCATCAGGAGAGGACCACCGGTGCTCCCCCCATCGCCGGTGTTCGCGCTCGATGCCGTACCGCTGATCGGTTTTCACCTGGTCGACGCGATCAAATCGGGCGCGGCAGCGGTCAGACCCGGTCTGAAAGAGTTCACGGCTACGGGGGTACGATTCACAGACGGCCGCGAGGAGCCTTTCGACACGGTGATCCTCGCCACCGGCTTCCACGCCGCACTGGCCCCCCTCGGCAACTTGATCACTACCGACGCTAAGGGATTTGCCCGGAGGGCCGACCGGGTCACGAGTGCCGATCAGGAGGGGCTCTACTTCGTGGGCTCGAACTATGACTCGGGCGGCGGGCTTCTGAACATCGGCATCGACGCGCGCCTGGTCGCGCGCCGGATTTCAGGACGAGGGTGACGTGTAGCAACCTCGCGACAATCAGCTTCCCGATGTCCTCACTGCAGCACCCGCCACTCCTGGCCTGAATCTTGAACTAGGGAATACCTAATGAACGTCGCACGCGCCAAGACCCCCGACGCCAACCGGGTCCTCACACCAGAGGCCCTGGCCTTTGTCGCGCGTCTGGCTGAGAAGTTCGACGCCACGCGCCGCGGATTGCTCGAACGCAGGAAGGCGCGCCAGGCCGATTTCGATCGCGGGGTGCTCCCCGATTTCCTGACGGAGACGAAGTCGGTCCGCCGCGACTCGTGGAACGTCGCGCCTCCTCCGAAGGATCTCGAAGACCGCCGCGTCGAGATCACCGGACCCGTCGAGCGCAAGATGATGATCAACGCGCTCAACTCGGGTGCCCGGGTGTTCATGGCCGACTTCGAGGATGCCCTTTCCCCGACGTGGGAGAATGTGGTCCAGGGTCAGGCCAACTTGCAGGACGCCATCAAGCGGACCCTGACGTTCACGAGCCCCGAGGGCAAGGCCTACAAGCTCAACGACAAGATCGCGACGCTGGTGGTACGGCCACGCGGATGGCACCTCGATGAACGTCATGCCACGCTCGGTGACGCCCCCGTCTCCGCATCGCTCTTCGATTTCGGACTCTGCTTCTTCCACAACGCGAAGGAGCTGCTCGCGCGGGGGTCGGGACCGTACTTCTACCTGCCCAAGCTCGAGTCCCATCTCGAGGCCCGGCTCTGGAACGATGTCTTCACGTTCGCGGAAAACGCCCTCGGCGTCCCGCAGGGAACCATCCGTTGCACCGTCCTGATCGAAACGATACTCGGCGCGTTCGAGATGGAAGAGATCCTGTACGAGCTTCGCGACCACGGCCCCGCACTGAACGCCGGCCGCTGGGACTACATGTTCTCGATCATCAAGAAGTTCAGGACGCAGGCCTCCATGGTACTGCCCGACCGCGTGCAGGTGACCATGACGGTGCCCTTCATGCGGGCGTACACCGAGCTCCTGGTCGCGACCTGTCACCGCCGGGGAGCGCACGCCATCGGCGGCATGGCGGCGTTCATTCCGAGCCGGAAGGACGCCGAGGTCAATGCCCGGGCGATCGCGAAAGTGACGGAGGACAAGGATCGCGAAGCGGGGGACGGGTTCGACGGCACTTGGGTGGCCCACCCTGACCTCGTGCCGGTCGCTCAGGCGTCCTTCGACAAGGTCCTGGGGACTCACCCGAATCAAAAGCAGCGCCTGCGCGACGACGTCAGGACCACCGGGGCGCAGCTCGTCGCCCTCGGTAGCCCCGGGTCCTCCGTGACCGAGGCGGGAGTCCGGACCAACGTGAGCGTCGCACTTCAGTATCTGGCGAGCTGGCTCGCGGGCGTCGGGGCCGCGGGCATCAACAACCTGATGGAAGATGCGGCGACCGCCGAGATCTCACGGGCCCAGCTGTGGCAATGGATCCGCAACAAGACCGTCCTGGCCGACGGCCGCACCATGACCACCAGCGTGTACGCCGCCGTCCGGGATGAGGAGCGGAAAAAGCTCAGCACCGTCCCCCACCTCGATGCGGCGGCCCAGCTGCTCGACGGCCTGGTCCTTGCAGCAGAGTTCACTGAATTCCTCACGATCCCGGCCTATGGGGAGTTGGACCGAGCACAAGGAGGATGAGATGAGCAACGAGACCCTGCGGGACATCGCGGCGCTGGAGCGACGCTGGGCCAACGACTCACGTTGGACCGGGATCAAACGGGACTATTCAGCGGCAGACGTCGTGTCCCTCCGGCCCTCCCTCCGGATCGAGCACTCGCTCGCACGCGCGGGAGCCGACCGCCTCTGGCATCAGCTCGAGGCCACTCCGTACGTCCAGACCTTCGGGGCCCTCACCGGCGCACAGGCGGTGCAGATGGTGAAAGCGGGGCTCCAGGCGATCTATCTCAGCGGCTGGCAGGTGGCCGCCGACGCCAACCTCTCGGGCCAGACCTACCCCGATCAGAGTCTGTACCCATCGAACAGCGTCCCCGCGCTGGTGAAGCGTCTCAATCAGGCCCTGATGCGCGCCGATCAGATCGAGCGGGCGGAGTCAGGACATGCGAGCGTCGACTGGTATGCCCCGATTCTGGCTGATGCCGAGGCGGGGTTCGGCGGGCCGTTGCACGCATTCGAGCTGATGAAGCAGATGATCGACGCCGGCGCCGCGGGCGTCCACTTCGAAGACCAGCTGGCCTCGGAGAAGAAGTGCGGCCACCTGGGCGGCAAAGTCCTGGTGCCTACGCAACAGTTCATCCGGACCCTCGTGGCCGCACGCTTGGCCGCCGATGTCCTGGACGTGCCGACGCTGATTGTGGCCCGAACCGACGCATTGTCCGCGACGCTCCTGACCTCCGACATCGACCCGCGGGACCAGGCCTTCCTGACCGGAGAGCGCACCCCGGAGGGATACTTCCGCGTGCGGGACGGCCTCGAGCCGGTGATCGTCCGCGCCCTGGCCTACGCCCCGTACGCCGATCTCCTCTGGTTCGAGACGTCGACTCCCGATCTCGAGGAAGCGAGGCTCTTCGTCGAGGCCATCCACGCGAAATTCCCCGGCAAGCGGATGGCCTACAACTGCTCCCCCTCCTTCAATTGGAAGCAGCACCTGGGCGACGCCGAGATCGCGAAGTTCCAGGAGTCGCTGGCGCAGATGGGTTACAAATTCCAGTTCATCACACTGGCGGGCTGGCATCTCCTGGGCCTGCACACGTTCGATCTGGCGAAGTCGTACCGTGAAGAAGGGATGACCGCCTACGTGCGGCTGCAGCAGGAGGAGTTTGCGCGGGAGGCGGATGGCTACACCGCCACCCGTCACCAGCGCGAGGTCGGAGCGGGATACTTCGACCGCGTGCTGGCGGCGGTGACGGGCGGTGAGGCCTCGACGACGGCCCTGAAGGGGTCGACGGAAGCCGAGCAGTTCCGGGCTACTGCGTCCGGTCGCTGACGGCGCGAGCGGAGCCCTTCGCGCCGCTCCACTGCTGGAACCAGCTCATCATGTAGAGCTGGGTGCGCATGAAGTTCGACGGCTTGGATCCGGTACCGTGATACTCGCCCGCGAAGCGCAGCAGGACCGTGGGCACATGTTTCATCTTCAGGGCCGCGAAGAATTCCTCGCTCTGCGGCATCGGTGTCCGACGGTCGAGCTCGCCGGTCATCAGGAGCGTCGGCGTCGTGATGTGCCCGACGTACATCAGCGATGAGTGCGCCAGCCAGGGCTCGGGCTTATCCCACCAGGGGTCGGTGAACAGGCTGTACGTGAAGAGCGGGACGTCGGTGACGCCCGCCATGCTGATCCAGTCGATCACCGGGCACCGCACCGCGGCCGCCGCGAATCGCCGGGTATGCCCGATCACCCAGCTCGACAACACTCCACCGCCTGAACAACCGGACACAAACATCCGCGTCGTGTCCACGATCCCCCGCCCGATCACTGTATCGACGCCCGCCATCAGGTCGTCGTAGTCGGGCCCGGGATAGTTGTGGTCGATGCCGTCGGAGAACGCCGTGCCGTAGCCGGTCGACCCGCGCGGATTCACGTACAGCACCAGATATCCGTCGGCCGCGAAGTTCTGGAACATGTAGCTCCAGCCCACTGTGTATTCGGAGTACGGCCCGCCATGAATTTCGAGAATAAGCGGGTATTTCTTGTGCGGATCGAATCCCGGCGGTGTCACCATCCAGGCTTCCACGTGCGCGTTGCCGCTCGACCGGTACCAGATCTCCTGCTCCTGCGCGAGACGCTTCCCCGCCAGCACGTCGTCATTTACCGAGGTCAGGCGGGTCGTCCCGTCGAACTTCTTCAGGCTGTACCGCACCACATTGCCGGGGTGGGTGAAGTCGCTCTCGGTGCCGACCGCGGTGAGGTCCTTGGCCATCGAGTTGAGCGAGAGCATGTGGGTACCGGTGGTGACGGTCTTCACGCCCCCCGCCAGTGCGGCGAAGTGCACGTTCTCCGTGCCCGTATCCTGCGCCGTGAAGAACACGCCGCTGTTGTCTCCGGCCCAGGTGAGCTCTCCCGGATCGCGGTCCAGATTGCCGTCGATCTTCCGCGGCTGCGAACCGTCGGTGCCCATGACGTACAGCCCGGCCGTGGAGTGCGACTTGGTGGACGAATCGTATCCGGCGTACGCCACGAGCCGGCCGTCTGGTGAGATTGCCGGATTCGCCCAGAAGCCCGGGCGAGTGGTAAGACGCTTGATGCCGCCCGACGCGACTTCCACCCGGTAGATCTGCGAGGACTCATACGCCCAGTCCGAGGTCGAGTCCATCAGGCCATCCACGAGAATCGCTTTCCCGTCCGGCGTCCAGGCCACCCCTGCCGCGCCCGACAGGCCATCGAACCGGGCGCCGACATTCCAGGCACCGCTCGTGAGCTGGCGCGGCGTGCCGCCGTCCGCGGAGATGACGAACAGGTGGGTGAATCCGGGTTCGGTGAACCCGACGCGGTCTTGCCGGTAATGCAGGCGATCCTCCATCCGCGGAGCGGGCGTCCACTTCGCGCCTTCCGGCGCAAGCGGCATCGCGATCTTCCACGTGTCTTCGTGCGGGACGAACATCACGAAGGCGATCGACTTGCCGTCCGGTGACCATTTCGGATCACCGGGTGCGTGCTCGGTTCGCGTCACCTGACTCGTCGCCCCCTCCGCATCCATCCAGCGAACGAAGACTTGCATGCCCTTCGGGTCGCCGTCCGCGAGATAGAGAATCCGTGAACCATCGGGTGACCAGCGGGGTGACGAGCCCTTGACCAGCAGCCGGTTGTGCGACCCGTCCGTGCGCATGGCCCAGATGGCGGACTCGAACTTGTCTTCGAGCTTGTTCACCCACCGGCGGGTGTAGAGGATCTGCGTGCCGTCCGGGGACAGCTGGGGATCGGACACGCCCTCCATGTCGAGATAGTGATTGACGGTCAACAGTGAATCGGAGGCCGGTTCCTGTGCTCCGGCCCGCGCACCCGTGACGACGGCGAGCGCGAGTACGACGGCGATACCCTTCGGGGCGTTCATCTGAGCACCACTCCTTTGCCGAGAGCCTCCCGGCTTGCGAGCAAGAGAGCACGGCTCGCCGGAAGCGGCAAGTGCGTCAGGAATCCTCTGATCGCTTGCCGACGTAGTCACTGGAAAATGGAGTTAGATTAGATCCATGCGCCTGTCACAACTGCTTGGGAAAGTCAGGCTCTGGTTTGATACGGCGGCCGCACCTGAGTCGTCCGTGCAGCGGGTGGACTGGGTGCGGGTGATTCCGTTCGTGCTCATGCATGCCGCGTGTCTCGGCGTGATCTGGGTGGGATGGAGCTGGACCGCCGTCTCCGTCGCGTTCGGCCTCTACGTCGTCCGAATGTTCGCGGTGACCGGCTTTTACCACCGCTATTTCTCGCACCGCACGTTCCATACGTCCCGCCCCGCGCAGTTCGTCTTCGCCGTCCTCGGCAACACCGCCGTGCAGCGCGGCCCGCTCTGGTGGGCCGCCCATCACCGCCGCCACCACCGGCACGCCGATACCGAGCAGGATGTGCACAGCCCCCGGCAGCACGGCTTCTGGTGGAGCCACATGGGGTGGATCACGTCCGATGGGAATTTCCGCACCGACTTCTCCCAGGTCACCGATCTGGCGCGCTACCCCGAGCTCCGGTTCCTCGACCGGTTCGACATCCTGGTCCCCCTGCTCCTCGCCGTCGTCCTCTTCCTGATCGGCGGATGGCAGCTCCTGATCTGGGGCTTCTTCATCAGCACCGTCGTGCTGTTCCACTGCACCTGCTTCATCAATTCCCTGGCCCACACCCTCGGCCGCCGGCGCTTCGACACGCCGGACGACAGCCGCAACAGCCTCATCCTCGCGCTCATCACCCTGGGTGAAGGGTGGCACAACAACCATCACCGGTATCCCGGCGCGGTGCGTCAGGGGTTCCGCTGGTGGGAAGTGGACTTCACCTACTACGGCCTCCGGGTGCTCGCCCTCGTCCGCTTGATCCGCGATCTCCACCCCGTCCCCCGGCGGTTGCTGCAATCGACCTGATCCGCGGAACCCTGTCCCGCCGGCTCGAGCGCATCACCTACGGACGCATCACGCTCGACGGCCATGTGTTCGGGAACGGCTCCGGCCCCGCCGCGACGCTCCACGTCAAGGACCCGCGATTCTTCCGTGCCATCGCCTTCGGCGGGGCCCTCGGCGCTGCCGACGCATTCATCAACGGGTGGTGGGAAAGCGACAACCTGGTAGCCCTCGTCCAGGTGCTCGTGAGAAACCGCGACGCGCTCCAGGGACTCGAGCGCGGGTTCGCCCGCCTGGCTCGCCCCTTCCGCGCCATCGGCCACGCCCTGCGGCGCAACTCGCGGAGCGGCAGCCGCCGGAACATCGCGGCGCACTACGACCTCGGAAACGATTTCTTCCGGCTCTTCCTCGACGATACGCTCGCCTATTCCTGCGGCATCTTTGAAACGGCCGGTGCCAGCCTCCACGACGCGTCGGTCGCGAAGTTCGACCGCATCTGCCGGATCCTCGAGCTGTCCGCGAAGGATCACCTGCTCGAAATCGGGACCGGGTGGGGCGGCTTCGCGATCCACGCCGCCCGCGAGTACGGCTGCCGCGTCACCACCGCGACCATCTCGAAGCAACAGGAGGTCCTTGCCAACGAGCGGATCGCCGCAGCGGGGCTTTCATCGCGGGTCACGGTGGTGAACCGCGATTACCGGGACCTGGACGGAGCCTTCGACAAGCTCGCGTCGATCGAAATGATCGAGGCCGTTGGTCATCAGTACTTGAACGGGTTTTTCCGTGTCTGCGCGGACCGCTTGACGCCGGACGGGCTGTTCGCCCTTCAGGCCATCACGATTCAGGACCGGTTCTACAAGGCGGCGCTTCACGAGGTCGACTTCATCAAGGCCTACATTTTTCCGGGATCGTTCATTCCCTCCAGGGCCGTCCTGGCCGAGGCGGCGGCGCCTACGGATCTCACCCTCGTGGACCTCCATGACCTCACCCCCCACTACGCCGAAACGCTGAAGCACTGGCGCGAGAGTTTCCTGACCCGGCGGCGGGACGTTCTGGCCCTCGGGTTCGACGAACGGTTCGTGCGCCTGTGGGAGTACTACTTCGCCTACTGTGAAGGGGGCTTCAGGGAACGCGTGCTCGGCGATGCGCAGATCCTGTTCGCGAAACCCGAGAACCGTCGTGGGGGAATGTCACAATCGTGATACGGGTCACAATCTTACAAGACGGACCTCTTTCGCCGGGGGGTACACCCCCCCATTTTGGTGCAGTCAATTTCGAGGTGAAACCGTGTTAGCTACCCAGGTGAAGTTCCAGAGCCGTGCGTCGACGGCTTTCATGGACGAGCTCAAGGACCGTGTGGACGCCTACTTCGCGTCCCGGCACCTCTCGCCCAAGGCAAACTTCTCCATGGTGATCAAGTCGGTGATCCTCTTGAGTGCCTATTTCGGCGGCTATGCGCTGCTGCTCACCAACTGGTTGACCCCCTGGGCCATGCTGGGCGTCGCGTTTCTGATGGGCGTGGCGATGGCGGGAATCGGGTTCGCGGTGTCGCACGACGCACTGCACGGCGCATATTCGTCTGATCCGCGGATCAACAAGGCCATCGGCTACACCTTCGACCTGCTGGGCGCCAACGGATACATGTGGAAGATCACGCACAACGTGATCCACCACACCTACACCAACATTCAGGGCGTGGACGAGGATATCGCGGTGTCACCCCTCATCCGCATGTCGCCGCGCTCCGACTGGCACCCCATTCACCGGATTCAGCAGTACCTCGCCTTCGCGCTCTACAGCTTTTCGACGTTATTCTGGGTGTTCGTCAAGGATTACAAGTATTTTCTGGCCACCAACCTCGGCCCCTACGCCAACAAGAAGCATCCGAAGAGCGAGATCGTCTCGCTCCTCATCACCAAGGCCGTGTACTACAGCTATACGATCGTGATTCCGCTGCTGGTGCTGCACGTGACCTGGTGGCAGTTCGTGATCGGGTTCCTGGCCCTGCATCTGACGGCAGGATTGATTCTCGGAGTGGTGTTCCAACTGGCCCACGTGGTGGAAGGACCGCAGCAGCCGGTCTGCGACTGCAACGGCATGATCGAGAGTTGCTGGCCGGTGCACCAGATGTTGACGACCGCGGACTTCGCGACCCACAACCGGCTCTTGTCGTGGTATGTCGGCGGGCTGAACTTCCAGGTGGAGCATCACCTCTTCCCGAAGATCTGTTCGGTCCACTATCCGGCGTTGAATCCGATCCTGCGGGAAGTCGCCGCGAAGCACGGCGTTCCCTACTACTCGAATCCGACTCTCTGGTCGGCCATTCACTCGCACTACGAGACGCTGAAGGAATTCGGGAGGGCCCCAAAGGCCGTCCCGATCGCCGCCTAGCCCGAACTCCCCAGGGCCACCGTCCCCTTCCGTTCCTGCTTGCCCCAGCCACGGGCGGTCCCCTGGATCGCCGCCAGGACGCTCTTCACCACCACCCAGTACATGACCTGCCGGTAGGCGAACCGCTGGATCAGGATCAGCCAGGCCAGTGACCGGTCCTCGTCGGGCTCCATGAGCAGCGCAATGACCGCCGCCAGGAAGTCGACCGACAGGAAAATCGAGTAGAAGAACACCACTTGCTCGAGCGTCTGGTAGGCGTATTCCGGCCCGTGCTGCACCCAGTTCTGATAGACTTTGCCGAGCGAGTACAGGAACATCAGGTCGGCGACCGGTGAGATGAACGGGAAGAGCAGCTGGAAAATCCAGATGTTCGCGAGCCCGACAAATCCGAACATGCCGAAGCGGGGCCGCAGCAGCGCGTATTTGTGCTTCCACGCGCACTGCAAGGTGCCGAAACTCCAGCGGAAGCGCTGCTTGGCGAGACCGCGCAAGGTGTCGGGCGCCTCGGTATACGCCGTCGCCCGGTCGGCGTACGCGATCTGCCATCCCTGCTCCAGGATGGTCATCGTCAGATCCTGATCCTCGGCCAGCGTCTGGCTCGAAAACCCGCCCGACTGAAGAATGAGATCCTTTCGCCACGCCCCGATCGCCCCGGGCACCACCGTGATGCAGTTGAGCAGCGAGAAGGCCCGGCGATCGATGTTCTGGCTGGTCACGTATTCCACGGCCTGCCAGCGGGTCACGATGTTGATCCGGTTTCCGACCTTCGCGTTCCCCGCGACCGCGCCGACCTTGGGATCGGCGAGGGGTTTGATGAGCGCCGCGATCGCGCCCGGGGGGAAGAGCGTGTCGGCATCGAGCGCGACGATGACATCACCCGAAGACCGTTCGAGACCGAAATTCAGCGCGCTCGCCTTCCCGCCATTCGGTTTCCGGAAGAGTTTGACGCGTGGGTCGTTGCCGAACTCCTCCCGGACCACGTCCGAGGTGCGGTCAGGCGACCCGTCATCCACCACCAGCACCTCCAGCCCTTTGTAGCCCTGATCGAGAACGGTCCGCACCGTCCGGCACACCACCCGGTCTTCGTTGTAGGCCGGGACAATCACCGT
>Ga0126371_10002071_pt1 | contig 17175 bp, 19 predicted proteins | sample PanSoiMetaPlot_4_FD_110145 | JGI IMG/M metagenome (GOLD analysis project Ga0126371, IMG submission 110145) | Tropical forest soil microbial communities from Panama - MetaG Plot_4 | ecosystem: Environmental > Terrestrial > Soil > Tropical forest > Bulk soil | place: Panama | collected 2016-02-17 | reverse complement strand
GCGTGCTCATGGCGCTCGTCTTCACGACGTTCTTCATCTGCGGCCTATCGTTGTTCATGGTCTATCGCGCCGTACCGCGCGAGCGCTCGTTGGCGCTGGGCTGGTCAGGCTTTTTCTTGATGCTGGCCGGCACGCTCACCGCGACCTGGGCGATCTTGTCCGGCAACGCAACCGTGCTTTATACGTTCTACGCACCGCTCAAAGCACATCCGGCGTTCTACATCGGGGCGACGCTGCTCGTGGTCGCGACCTGGTTCGTGCTCGCCGAGATCCTCGAGAACGTCGCGTACTTCAGGCGTACGCAGCCCGGCGCGAGGCTACCGCTTGTCGTCCATGGCGCGGCCTGCACGTTCATCATGTGGACGATCGCGACCATCGGCGTCGCGATCGAGATGTTGTTTTTCTTGATCCCGTGGTCCCTGAATTGGGTGCCGACCATTAACGTCATGATGACGCGCATGCTGTTCTGGTATTTCGGCCACCCGCTGGTGTATTTCTGGATCATGGGCGCGTACTTGATCTGGTACAACATCGTGCCCATCTTCTATGGCGGCAAAATATTCAGCGACGGGCTGACCCGGCTCGCTTTTTTGTTCTTGCTCATCCTCTCAACGCCGGTCGGCATACACCACGAGTTCATGGAACCGGGTATCGCAGCCGGCTGGAAGTGGGTCCACACGATGACGACGTACGGCGTCGTCGTCCCGTCGATCATGACCGCCTTCGCGATTTTCGCTTCGTTTGAGATGTCGGCTCGCGCGAAAGGACAACCCGGCTTCCTCGGCGTCATCCGCTCGCTGCCATGGAGCAATCCCGCGTTCTCCGGTCCCGCGCTCGGCATGATCTTGTTCATCTTCGGCGGCGCGGGCGGCATCATCAACGCGTCGTACAGCGTCGACACGATCGTGCATAATACGATGTGGATCGTCGGCCATTTCCATGTCACGGTCGGCGGTCCGGTCGCGCTGACGTTTGTCGGCGCTGCCTACTGGCTCGTGCCGGCGTTGACCGGCCGCAAGTTGTGGGCGCCGAAGCTCGCGCTCGCGCAAACGTGGACCTGGTTCGTCGGCATGCTTGTGATGTCGACCGCGATGCACTGGGCCGGTATTTTGGGATCGCCGCGCCGCACCGATGACGTGTCCTACGCCGATGTGCCGGCCGCGCATGCGTGGATGCCGCACATGGTCGCAGCGGCTGTCGGCGGCACGTTCTTATTCTTGAGCATCTTGATGTTCGCGACGGTCGCGATCGGCACGCGTTTCTCTCGAGAGCCAAACGATCAACCGGTCGCGTTCGCGCAACCGGAACCGGAGTCGCAACCGCCGCCGGCCGCATTTGATCGCATTTACGCGTGGGGTGCGGCAGCGATCGTGCTTGCGGTGCTCGCCTATATCGGCCCAGTGCACGAGCTAATTTCGCTGCACCCATTTGGAGCGCCAGGCGAGCGGACTTGGTAAAAAGGCGCTAAGCAAGCGAACTCGGCGCGCGACAGTGGTCTATGCGGCATTTGGACACTGTGTTCAATGTCGCAGCACCTGACTTTGTGTCCAATGTCGCAGTCTTCGACTCTGCGTTCAATGTCGCAGTCTTCACAGACATTCCGACGCGCTTCACAAGCCGCTCATCGGAACGCACTCCTGAGGTGACACAATCTCACCTGGAGGTACGTTATCATGAGCATTACGATTTCTCGGCACGTCGCTGCGCTGGCCGGCGTCGCCGTCCTGATGTTCGCAGCCCCGGCGCTGGCGCATCCGACGGTCGACGTCGTCGCGGCGAATTGGAAGTTCACGCCCACCACCATCGAGATGCACGTCGGCGAAACGACCGTGCTTCACGTCACGTCCAGCGGCGGCGTGCACGGTCTGCAGTCCGACGACCTCGGCATACCGCAAACCACCATCAAGCCCGGCGAGTTCGTCGACGTCGCAGTGACGCCGAAGAAAGCCGGAACGTACGTCATCCACTGCAGCATCCCGTGCGGACCAGGGCACGGGGACATGACGCTGACCGTAGAGGTCAAGCCGTGAACGCCGGAACCAGGGGGACCGTCAAAGCGACGGTCCTCATCGTTTCCGGTGTGGTCGCGATCGCGTTCGTCATCGAGAGCATGCGCCCGACGCAGGCGATGCCGCCGTTCGCACAGGCGTATGGCATCAACTGCGAAGTGTGCCATATGAACGTTCCGGCGCTCAACGCCTACGGTCGCTACGTGCAGCGCACTGGTTACGCCTCACTTGACCCAAGCGTCATCCACGGCGTCAATCCGCTGTGGGTGCAAGAAGCGGCGACGTGGGATACGCAGGCCAGTCCGTACGCCAACAAGATCATCTTCGGCAACCTGAACATCCAGGCGGCTGGATACCTCGGCAGCGACATCACGCTGCACGCGCAGCAGTGGATCGTACAAGGCAACGAACCAGGCGGCACCGACACGCTCTGGTTGACCTACAACAACCTGCTGCACCGCGACGCGCACCTGACGGTCGGCAAACTCGAAGTGCCCGCACCGTCGCCGTTCTCGATGTGGTTCGAGTTGTCGCCGTTCGCGCCGCCGGAGATGACGGTGGGCGAGCACGTCTACGAGAACGACGCCAACCGCTGGGGCTTCAAGCTCGGCTACGTGCGTCCAGGATACCTCATCGAGGGCTCGTACGTCGGACCCGGCGGCGATCTGAATACCGCATTCGACTTCACCACGCCGACCGACAAGACGTTTCAATACCGCGTCGCGTATGCGCGGCCGGACAAGCCGTTCGAGGCCGGCGTTTATGGGGTGAGCGGTTCGTGGCCGAACTCGGACGGTACGTTCGACCAGTACGTCTCGACGGTACCGTACGTGGAAATCGATCCGCAACACGGCTGGCCTGGACTGTTCACGATGTATCAGAACAACCACGACAGCAATGCGGGCCCCGGCTTCGGAGCGGTCAACTCAAGCGGCTACACGATCGACGTGTACGAGCCGTTCTTCGACAGCAAGGTCATGTTGGGCACCCGCTACGAGGGTACGTTTGACGGCTTCGGCAACAACATCCACTACGGTTACGTCAATCTCGGGGTCATGCTGTCGCGCCACGTCTCAACGAGCAACGCGAATGCGCTGATGCTCAACGGCGAGGTCAACATGGTCAGCGGAACGACGTCGCCGGGGTGGCGTGCTCAGCTCCTGTGGAACACGACGGTCGGTAACATGAAGGGACTCTCGCGCTAGCGCACACAGCGTACCTCCTCACCGCGTCGAACGGCGCGGCGCACGACTCTCGGCCGCGCGCAACCGCAAAGGATGTGCAGGCCGAGAGCCGTTTTATTTTGGGGCTTTCGCGATCAGTACCGGCACGGTGGAATTGCGCACCACGCCTTCGGCGACCGAACCTAGCACGAGGCGTGTTAACCCGCCTCGTCCGTGGCTGCCGAGCACGATGAGGTCAGCGTCAGCTTGCGCGGCCCCTTGGATGATGCACGAAACGCAATCGCCATCCAGGAGTTGCGACGTCGCCTTCACCCCCGCTGCTTGTGCGTTATTCACCGAAGTCTTGAGAATGTCGGCACCTGCGGCGCGCATTGCATCGAGCGCCGGCACCGGATCTGCGTAGCCCTGACCGGGCATCACCGACGCGATGAGCTTGCCCGTCTCGACGACGTTGACGAACGTGATCCTCGCCTTCTGGTCGGCTGCGAGGTCGATGGCGACCCGCGTCGCCTCAGCGGACGGCTCGGAGCAGTCGACAGGCACGAACAGCGCACGGAAAACCGCCACGCCTACTCTCCTTGCGGCAGCGTACCGGGAAGTCGGACCACGAAACGCGCGCCTTCTGTAGTGTCTGAGTCGAGCCGCACGCTACCTCCGTGTGCCTCGACGAGTTCCTTCACGATGGCTAGGCCAAGGCCCGAGCCGCTCGTGGACGCACCGGTCGCGCGGTATCCTCGTTCGAAGATGTGTGGCGCATCTTCGGGGGCGACCCCAGGCCCCTGGTCTGACACGGTCACTTGAAGTTCGTCTGCTCGCCGCGCGCAGTCCACGGTGATCGCGCCGCCGGCGGGTGTGTGGCGCACGGCGTTGAGCAGCACGTTCTTGACGATTTGCGCGATTCGCGTCGGGTCGCCGTAAAAGCGGCGGCATTCCGCGGCCGGATGCGGGCACCGGAACACGGACAGCGAGACGTGCTTGTCTTGCGCCACCGCCTCGAGCGACGAGTATTCACGCCGCAGCAGAGCGCAGACGTCGATCTCCTGTATCCTGGCCGGTGACACGCTCTGCGCACTGTCGGATGACAGACGCAACGCCCGCAGGTCCTTGATCAGGTCTTCGAGGTGTCGGAGCGTCTGGACCACGCTCTCCAGACGCTCGGACGTCGGAGCCATCTTGCCGTCGATGAACGCCTCGAGATTCGCCTTGGCGATCGAGAGCTGATTGCGCATCTCGTGGACGAGGTCGGAGAGCGGCCGGTCCTCAGCGTCGCTCACGGCAGCTTCGCCATCTTATAACCAACGCCGAACACGGTGAGCACGTAGCGCGGATTCGACGCGTCGGCCTCGATCTTGTGGCGTAAGTTCGCGACGTGCCGGTCGAGCGTTCGGTCGTAGATCTCAAGCTCATCGCCCTTGATCTTGTCGAGCAGCTGCACGCGCGTGAAAGTGCGTCCGGGATTTGCGGCTAAGAGCTCGATGATGCGAAATTCGGTTGGAGTCAACCCGACCACAGTGCCGCGCACGCGCACCTCGTGATCTCGGGGATCTATCTCGATGTCGCCGTTGCGGATGATCGTGTTGGGACTCGCCGCCAGCGAAGCCGTCGATGGATGCGCACGCCGAAGCACGGCTTTGATACGCGCCACGACTTCGCGCGGGCTGAACGGCTTGGTGATGTAGTCGTCGGCGCCGAGCTCGAGGCCAACGATGCGGTCGACCTCTTCGCCGCGCGAGGTCAACATGATGATGGGCACGGTCGACGCCGCGCGGATCTCGCGAAACGCCTCGAAGCCGCTCATGCCGGGCAGCTTGAGATCGAGCAGGACGAGGTGCGGCTGTTCGCTCGATGCGAGCGCGACCGCCGTCTGGCCGTCGTAGGCCTTGTGGACCTGAAAGCCTTCATCCGTCAAGTAGCGTTCAAGAACTTCGACGATCTGCGGTTCGTCATCGACGAGCAGGATCGAGGTGCCGTTGTTCACAGCGTGAGGTATGCGTCCAACTCCCAGGGGTGCACCTGCGTACGATACGCCTCCCACTCAGCGAGCTTCGCCTCGCGAAAGCTGTGATAGATGTGGTCGCCGAGGGTCGAGCGCACGAGCGTGTCTTCGTCGAGCGCGGCCACAGCCTCTTGCAGCGACGCGGGAAGCTGCTCAACGCCGAGGCTCGCGCGCTCGTCGTCGCTCAGCTGTGACAATGCCGATTCGACCGGATCGCCCGGGACGAGCTTGCGGCGCACGCCGTCCATACCGGATTTGAGGATGCACGCCAATGCAAGGTACGGGTTGCACGACGGGTCCGGCGAACGTAGTTCGATGCGCGCGTCCGGACGATCGGCGGGGACTCGCACGAGCGAGCTCTTCGCGCGCTGCGACCATTGGACGTATGAAGGCGCGTCGTAGCCCGGCACGAGCCGTTTGTATGAATTGACCGTCGGGTTAGCGATCGCGGTGAAGCCGCGCGCGTGCGCGAGCAGCCCGCCGACATAACCAAGCCCCGTCTCGCTTAAGCGCAGTGGGTCCGCGGCGTCGTAAAACGCATTGACACCCTCGCGTGTCAAGTACTGGGAGATGTGCAGTCCGCTGCCGTCTTGCTTGAGCAAGGGCTTGGGCATGAACGTCGCGTGCAAGCCGTGGCGCGCCGCGACCGTCTTGACGACCACCCGCGCAGTCGCAAGCGCGTCCGCAAGACCGAGCGCGTCCATGGATGCGATGTCGATCTCATGTTGTCCGTGCGAAACTTCGTGGTGCGTTGCGTCGACCCGGATGCCCATCTCTTCGAGCACCAGGCTCACATCGCGGCGCGCGACGTCGCCTCGATCGATCGGCCCGAGATCGAAGTACGATCCGCGGTCGGTCGTGATCGTGGTCGGCTGGCCGCTCGCGTTCGGTTCGAAGAGGAAGAACTCGAGCTCGGCGCCTGCGTGCGCGGCCAAGCCCGCTTCGGCCGCCTCGTCGAGCACGCGGCGCAGCACGCTTCGCGTGCAGCCTTCGAACGGCGACCCGTCGGGATTGCGTACGTCGCACAGCAACCTCGCTTCGAGCGGGGCGCCGGCGGCGCCGGGAAGCACGGCGAAGGTGCCCGGATCCGGGGCGAGGCACATATCGGATTCTTCGTGCCTCACAAAACCTTCAATGCACGAGCCGTCAAAGACCACGCGGCCTTCGAGCGCCTGATCGAGCTCCCGAACGGGGATCGCCACATTCTTCGTCACGCCGTGGATGTCGGAGAACTGCAGGCGGACGAAGTTGATGCCGAGCTCTTTCGCGCGCCGCACGACTTCTTTTTTGGTCACGAGTCCTCGTGCTCCATCTGATGGATGGCGAGCGCCGCGCGCAGCGAGAGCTGATCTTTGGGAGCGCGTAAATCGACCTTGAGGATCTGCGCGATCTGATTGAGCCGGTAAAAGATCGTATGACGGTGGACCGAGAGACGCTCGGCCGCCTCTTTCACGTTCTCGCCGATGTCGAAGTACAGCCGCAGCGTCTTCACCAGATCGGTCTTGTGCTTGCGATCGTACAGGATGAGCGGCGCGAGTTGCGCTTCCGCAAAGTCCAAGAACGCATCGCGCGCGCCGCCCGCATGCAGCAGCGCATACACTCCGAGATCGGAGTAAAGCGTGACCGAGCCGCGGCCATACAGTCGTCGTCCAAGTGCGAGCGCGTGCCGGCCCTCTTCGAGCGAGCGAGGTCCTTCGAGGATGTCGGCGTGGTAGGCGCCCATGCCGCAGGTGACGGATCGCGCCGCTGCTTGCGCTGGGACATCGCGCACCGCATTGGTCGCGGCTTGGCGGGCCCGCGAGACGTCAGCGGCGTGGCGCATCGGGAACAGCGCCACGACCTGGCCGGAGGCCGGCACGAGCGGACACAGACCGTCGGCCGGCCCGATCGCTTGCGCGACCGCATCGCGTGCCGGGGCCGGCAACGCGCCCTCGACATCGAAGACCGCGACCAAGAACGCTGCGGGCAAGGCGATTCCCGCAGCTCCCGCATCTTCTCGCAAAGAAGAGAGGTCGGACCACTCACCGCCCAGGTACCGATCCCAAAACGCGCGCCGCGCCTGCGGCCGCGCCGAACTGCGCCGTGACAATTCAATGCCGGCCGCGCTTGCGATGATGCGCATCGCGGCCGCGGTGAGCGTGGTCGGCTTGACCTTTTCGAAGAGCGTGATATATCCAGGTGGACCGTTGCCGTTTGCTGCGCTCGCAGGCAGCGGTGCGCACAGCGCATGCAGTCCGTCGACGGTCGCGCGCGCGAGGCGGCCGTTGACGCTTGTCGCCGGTTTGTACCACGGCTCAAACGACGCGGGCACGCGCCCCATGCCGCGCGCTTGCGCCGCCGCGAGATGACGCCAGTGGTCGTCTTCGATGAGCACCGCGCCATGTGCCGCGTCGGCGAGCGCCTGTGCGAGCGCCTTAAGCCCGCCGCCACCCGATACGATGCCCGCGGCGCGCTCCGAGAGCGCAGCCAAGTCCTCGGCGGTCATCCTCGTTCGGGCTCGCGCTCGGGATGTGGTTTTTGGCGAGACTTGCCAACGCGTGGGATCATCTTGCGCAGGCGTTCGGGCAGGAGCGTATCGATGACGTCGTCGACAGTGACGATGCCGCGCAATACGCCGTCATCGTCGACGACCGGGACAGCGACGAAGTCGTAGCGCGCGATCGTCGTCGCCACTTCCTCGCGCGATGCGTTGACCGGTACCGTGACGACGTCGGTGTTCATCACTTCACTGATCGGAGTGTCGGGTTTCGATTTGATGAGATCGCGCAGTGACAACACACCGAGAATGTGCTCATGCTCGTTGACCACATAGATATAGTAGACCAACTCCGCGTCCTCGGCGGTGTTCCGGATGTGATCGAGGGTCTGCGCGATCGTCGAGCCGAGCGGCACGGACAGAAGCTCCGTGGTCATGATGCCGCCGGCCGTGTCCTCGTCGTGCGTGAGCAGTTCGCGGACGTCCTCGGCTTCCTCGGGTTGCATGAGCCCAAGCAGCTGTTGCTGCACATCCGGCTCGACTTCGCCGAGCAGATCCGCTGCGTCGTCTGAGGACATGTTCTCGAGGATATCCGCCGCGCGATCGGGCTTGAGGTCTTCAAGGATCGACAGCTGTTGATCGACGTCCAGCTGTTCGAATGCCTCAGCCGCGGTCTCTTCGTTCAGCGAGCTCAGCAGCGTCGCTTGGTCTTTGGCGTTTAAGTCCTCGATGATGTCAGCAAGGTCTTTGGGATGGATGCGCTCGATGCGATCCTGCGGCAGACGCAGGTGCACCGCATCACTGGGTCCGACGTGCGCGAGCGGCGCGACTGCATCCCACGAGATCAGCGACTGGCGCAAACCCGGCCGCGAGGCCCGCTCCACCCACAGCTGTCCGAGCCCATGCAATCCCAGCCGGCGAAGCAACCCGGCCAGCCCGACGTCGACTGCGATAAGGCGCAGATGATCGCCGGTCGGAGCCATTTTGAGATCGTTCACGCGGACGACTTTGCGTCCATCGACGTCGACGATCTGCTTGTCAAGCAACTCGCGGTTGAGCAGAAGTTCGTCGTCGGCGGAGCGCTCGTACTTCGCATCATGCGGCGGCTGGCTGAGGATGACCGCTTTGGCGTTGATCGTGCGCACGGCGGAGAATGGTGCGTAGCGGACTACGCCGTCGCGGCACTTGATGTACAAGCCAGTGACCGGTGGGAACTCCTCGCGGCCGTCGACCACCAGATCTTGCACGACGCCGATAGGCATGGCGGAGCCCTCCGTCCACAGTTGGACGGACCGCCCGATCAGTTCGCTGACGAAAGCCTCGGCAAGCTCCAAACGCGAGCCCTCCAAAGCCATTGTAAAGGGGCGCTCGCGCGGACGTCAATGCGCCATGGGGACAATGGAGCCGCCTCGGACTAGTCTTGCGTCAGATCGTTCGGCCGTAGGTCCACCGCCGCAATTGGCGGGGTCTAGGCTTCGCGGATTGCGCGGTCGAGAACCGCAACGGCTTGATCGATCTGATCCTGATCGACGACGAGTGCCGGCGTGAGCCGGATCGCAGAGAAGCCGCATGGCAGCACCATGAGTCCATGGCGGAAGCAATTGCCGACGACCCGGTCGCGGAAGGCGACGTCGGGCGTGCGCGATGCGCGATCGGTGACGAAGTCGATCGCCAACATGAGACCCTTACCGCGCACGTCGCCGATGCATGCATGCTCCTCTTGCAGCTCGCCCAACCGCTCGATGAAATACGCGCCCAGCTCGGCGGCGCGGTTGACGAGCTGTTCCTTCTCGATGACGTCGAGCGTGGCGTTTACCGCGGCGAGTGCGATGCCGTTGCCGCCGAACGTGTTCGAGTGCGCGCCTTGAACGCCGAAATCGAGATTTGAGTCGAGCACCTGCGCGGCGACCGCAACACCTGACCCCACCGCTTTGCCGAGCGACGTGCAGTTCGCAGTCACGCCGTGATGCTCGATCGCGAGCATCTTGCCGGTCTTCGCAATGCCGGCTTGCACTTCGTCGTCTACATATGGAATGCCATAGCGTTGCGCGATGTCGCGGATGATCTGAATGAACTCGGGCGGCGGCACGATGTAGCCGCCCTCGCCCTGGATTGGCTCGACGAAGATCGCTGACACCTCATCGGGCGGGATCAACTGTTTGAAATACAATTCCTCGAGGATGCGCGCGCACCAGATGTCGCAACTGGGATACGTCATCTTGTACGGGCAGCGGTAACACGTGGCGTACGGAAGATGGTGGACGTCCGGGATGTTCGAGGTAAAGCGTGCGCGCTGCGCGAGCTTGCTCGCGGTTAGCGAGTTGGCGCCCATCGTGCGGCCGTGAAATGCGCCGATGAAACCGATCAAGCGCTTGCGCGTCGGGTTGTTCCACCGAGTCGCTTTGAGGGCAGCTTCATTGGCCTCGGTGCCGCTGTTGCACATGAACACTTTTTTGTCGCCAAGACCCGGCACAAGTTTGGCGAGCCGTTCGACGACGCGAGCCTGCAGTGGCGAATAGAAGTCCGGACTGTTGATGAACAGCCAGCGATCGGATTGATCCCGAATCGCTTTGACCACGTCTGGATGGCAGTGACCGGTGGCGGTCACCATCCCGCTGGTGAAATCGAGGAAGACGTTGCCGTCGACATCCTCGACGATGAGCCCGCGCGCGTGTTTGACCACGATCGGCGCGGTCTTCGTGCCGGTGGTATCGAGACGTTGTTCGGTGGCGACGACCTTCGCGCCGATAGGACCCGGCAGTTGGTAGGTCGGGATGTCGCGTTTCGTTTTCTGGAGCACGGCCCGTACCACTTCAACCATCTGCATGATGAATCTTGTCGGCGCGCGAACGATGCCGCCATGGCGTGGACCGAACGCCTTACGCTCGCGGAGGAGACCGCACGTGCGGCAGGCGCGCTGCTCCGAACGCGGTTCGGACATCATCTGCAGATACGCTCAAAAGGCCTGCGCTCCAACCTCGTCACCGACGCCGACACGCAGTCCGAGGACTTGATACGCGCCGCGATCGCGCGCCGGTTTCCAGACGACGCAGTCTTAGGAGAAGAAGAAGGTCAACGCGGCTCGGGCAACGCGCGTTGGATCATCGATCCGCTCGATGGCACGACGAATTTCGCGCACGGCTATCCATGCTTTGCGGTCTCGATCGCGTTTGAAGCTGACGGCGAGGTCGTCGTCGGCGTCGTCTACGACCCGATGCGCGACGAGTTGTTCATCGCGCAGCGTGGCGAAACGTCGCGCTGCAACGGCGGCGCGATCGCCGTTTCAAAGACTGCGCAGCTGGGTGACGCGCTGCTGGCGACGGGTTTCCCGCCGCACGACGGTATCAATCTCCCGAATCTCACCGAGTTCGATGCGTTCATGCGGCGCGGACGCGCTATGCGGCGCGATGGCTCGGCGGCGCTCGACCTATGCTACGTGGCCTCAGGTAGGTTCGATGGTTTTTGGGAGCCTGAACTTCATTCGTGGGATGTTGCCGCCGGCGCGCTGATCGTCGAACAAGCCGGCGGCAAAGTCAGCGATTATCGTGGCGGCCGGATCGCATTGGAAGGCCGGCGCATCGTCGCAAGCAACGGGCTCATCCATGACGAGATGATCGACGTGCTGAAGATCTCGAACTGATGGAACGGGCACGACCATCCGACTGGCCGCGCGAGTGCTCCACGTGGCGCGACGCATTCGATCTCGGCGACACCGAGCACATCGCGCTCGTCGGTGGAGGCGGCAAGACGACGACGTTGTGGTCGCTGGCACGCGAGCTCTCCGGCGACGGCCCGACGATCGTGACGACGACGACCAAAGCCGGCGCGCCGCCGGATGGCGTGCCGCTAGTCGACTGGGGGCGTCCGCTGCCCGACCATTCGCTTCACGAAGCGGTCGCGTCCGCGTTCGAGCGCTCGCCCCTCATCGCAGTTGGTTCGGATGTGCGCGAAGGCCGCTTGCGCGCGGTGACGCCGGAGATCGCGGACGAGCTGTTCTTCCGTTGCGGCGCGCGTTACGTGCTCAACGAGGCAGACGGCGCTCGCATGAAACCGTTCAAAGCACCTGCGGCGCATGAGCCGGTCGTCGCTTCGACGTCGACGATGCTGCTCGTCGTGATCGGCCTGGACGCACTGGGAGCTCCGATCGATGAGGAGCACCTCCACCGGCCCGAGCAAATCATGGCGTTGACCGGCGCGAGCGCTGGCGACGCCCTGAGCGCAGCGCACGCAGCCGCGATCGTGCGCGAGTACGAGACGCGCTGCGAGGATGTCGATGAGTCGGCGCGATTCGCGGTGCTGCTCAACAAGGCGGATGAGGGTCCGCAGGACCGCAGAGTCGGCGAGCTCAGCACTGCGCTGGCCGGCGTCGACTTGAGCGCGCTCGTCGCGGCGACGCAACACGGGCAGACGAAGCGTTGGCGCTTGCGTTAGCGCCGCGCGTCGGCTGCATCATCCTCGCAGCGGGAGCTGCACGCCGGTTCGGCGGCGGCAAACTGTCGGCATCGCTGCGAGGGTCGCCGCTCCTCCAAAGCGCGATCGACGCGGCGTGCGGATCACGCGCGCTACAGTGCACGATCGTGCTCGGGGCGGACGCCGCGGTCGTCGCGGCTAACATCGACACGCGCCGATGCACGGTCGTCGTGAACCGGGCCTGGCGGCGCGGCATCACCTCTTCCATCGCTTGTGGCGTGCGTGAGCATGACATCGAGGATGCCTGCATCATCGCGCTCGGCGATCAGCCGTATGTGACCTCGACTGATGTCGACGCATTGATCGAAGCCTTCGCACGCGAGCGTAATGCGAAGACGCGGCCGATCGTCGCGCTGCGTGCTGGCGATGTGTGGGGCGCGCCGGTGCTTTTCCCGCGGCGCGATTTCGCGGCGTTACGCCGGCTGCGCGGTGATCGCGGCGCCAAAGGGCTCGCGAGTGCCAATCAGTCGCGGTTAGTGTTCGTCGAAGCGATCGATCGTCGCGCGTTCGATGACGTCGACACGAAAGCCGACCTCACGCGTCTGAACGCACCCGAAACTCGACGAACTCGCCCGTAGCCGTCGCTTTCAGATCTTCGACGTCGCGCACGTTTGCGCCGGCTGGGCCATGCGAGCACCACGAGCGCAACACCGCGAGCGCATCGCCGGTGCCCTCTGCGACCAGCTCGATGCTGCCGTCATACCGGTTGCGGACCCAGCCCGTGAGCCCGAGATCGCGCGCTTGTTCGACGGCGCTCGCGCGAAAGAACACGCCCTGCACCCGTCCACGGATGCGCAAATGAAGGCGCGGCATCAGGAGGGAGTGGGATTCGAACCCACGAGATCTTTCGATCTTCTGGTTTTCAAGACCAGCGCTTTAAACCGCTCAGCCATCCCTCCGCGACGCGCCGTCTTCGCCCAGGCGTTCAGCACGCCGTCCGCGCTCACCCTGTGGGCTTCTTGAAATCGAGCGCGAGCGAGTTGATGCAGTAGCGCTGCCCGGTCGGTCCAGGGCCGTCGTCGAAGACATGGCCGAGGTGCGATCCGCACCGGCGGCAGCGCACTTCGACGCGATGCATTCCGTGGCTGTCGTCATCGAGCAGCGTCACGTTCGCGGTGTTCGCCGGCTCGGTGAAGCTCGGCCATCCGCTGCCCGACTCGAACTTCGTGCCTGAGTCGAAAAGCACGTTGCCGCACGCAGCGCAATTGTACGAGCCTTGCTCCTTATTGTGGAGCAGCGCGCCGCTGAACGGCCGCTCCGTCGCGCCGCGCCGCAGCACCTCGAATTGCTCGGGCGTCAGCTCGCGCCGCCAGTCTTCATCATTCTTCTTAACGTCTTCCATCGCGTTCTCCAATGCGCCGTTCATTTCGTGGCGCCTGATACGTCATATAAAGGAAGTGCCATGAGAAGGCCTGCGCGCGGGTTCACGCTATTGGAACTCATGGCGGTGGTCGCGATCATCGCCATCCTGGCCGCTATCGTCGTACCCAACTACCTACACGCTCGGGCCGAGTCCCAAACTGTCGCCTGCGAAAGCAACCTGCTGCACATCGCCACTGCGCTTGAAGAGTACGCGACCGATCACGGCGGCAGGTACCCTGCGATCAATGGGCCGGTGAATACCGCCCTTTTCGGCGGTCCGAACAACCCGTACATGGACACCATACCGACCGACCCGGCCGGCGGTGCGTATCGCTATCATACGCCCGGGAACGGAGTCTGCGTCGCGAGCGATGCGTACAAGATCATCGACGGCGACCAGCACGACACGAGCACCCTCGGTTTGCTTCCCAATTTCAACGGCGCGACGACCGGCATCCGCTACTGCCAATCGTCTGGGATTCACGCCGCGTTGATCGGACAATGAGAACGCTACGGGTTCGTACGGACAAACCGTTTCTAGCGCTGTCCTGACACGCCGATGATTCCAACGTCAGGAAGATAGACGACGTACTTGCAATTGTTCTCGCACGGCGGCCCGTTCGGGCCACGCGGCAGCGACGACAACAGCGCCGATTCCATCGAGCCGTCATCCCAGATCTCGTACTTCGCATCAGGTTGAACGGACGCCGGATGATGGTAGTCGTATGCGCCGGTGCCGTCGCCGCCTGGGACAGCCGGGAGCTTCGTGATATATTTAGGCACGAGCTGCGGCAGATCGTCAGGATACTTGCCTTCGTGATCGATCGCATACGTCTCCACAGCCATCGCGAGCTGCTTCAGATTGGCCTTATCGGCGGCGAGCATGCTCTCGTCGCGCGCATGCATGAAATTCGGAATAAGGATGGCCGCGAAGATGGCCAAGAACGGAATTCCTAGGAGCAACAGCGCCGCGGCGACGATCAACCCCAAGACCCAGCCTGGCATTCCTTTCTTGCGCTCAGCGGGTGCTGTCGTTGAAACCATCGCGCCGCATTTCGGGCAGAAGTTCGCGCCGTCTGGTAGCGTCGCGCCGCAGTTCGCACACGTTCCTATCATGCGTTCTTCTTACAGGTGCGATCGGATAAGCCGGAATCGGTCTTGATGAGCCACGATCCGTCGGGTTGTTGCTGCCAAATCGTCAGGTAACGCCCCGTGTAGACGACTGCGTTCTTGCCGGTCGGGCGCAACGTGAACGAGTAACTGCCCATCTCGTAGGCTAGCTCATCTTCGACGACCAGATCTTCCGTCGTGATCGTGCCGGTCACAAGCGGCGTCCGTGCAAACGCTTTTGCGCGCGAAGCTTCGATCGCCGCGCGGCCGCGCGTGATCGTGCCGTCGTCGGCGATCGAGGCCGCATTCATCGCGAACAGCTGAGCGAACGCGTGCGCATCTCCGCGCTGCCACGTCGAGATATACGCAGCGTTGCCGGCGTCGATCGCGCGTTGCGCGTCTGCTCTGTGTGCCTGCGCCGCGCTGGCCGCAGGTGCGGCGGGCGCCGGCGTGGGGGTCGCCGCAGCGATGAGCAGCGCGGCGATCAATGTGATCATCGTGGTACCTCCGGTTTACGCGCGACGATGATGCCGAAGTCTGCGCGTAGCGAGCGCACGTGGTCGCCGTCTCGTTCGATCGCGAAATACTCAGCGCAGCGCGGTGGCGCCGCGAGTAGCCAGCGCTCGAGCGCGCCCCGTTCGTCCGCCGGCATTCCCGAACGCGCGGTCCAGTCCGCGAAATCATACGAGTCGCGCGCGAACGGTTCGACGTGCTCGACCTGTAACCCGGCCGCTTCGATCCACGCGCGCCACTCGCGCGCAGTGTACGCGCGTACGTGACTCGCGTCACGCCAGCGCTCGAACGTATTGACGAACTCATCCAACTGCGGGTCGTCCGGAGCCATCTGGTCGTCGAGCAAAAAGCGTCCACCGGGTTTCAGCACGCGCGCGCTCTCCCGCACGAATGCGGCCGGGTCCGCGAAGTGGTGTGGCGCGACGCGGCATGTGACAAGATCGAAACGGTCTGCCGGGAACGGCAGCGCCTCGGCCTGCGTCTGCATGAAGCTGATGTTGCCCACCTTGCGCGTCGCGGCCAGCTCAGCCGCCACTTCAAGCATGCGAGGCGTCAGATCGCTGGCGACGACATGCGCGACGCGCGGAGCGAACGCGAGTGCGGTGTGGCCTGCGCCAGTGGCGATGTCGAGCAGCTCTTCGTCGCCGCGGAGCTGCGCGAGCTCGAGCAGGCGCGCGAGGTCGTCGCCGGACGCGTGACGCGCGCTGTCCACGTAACGCGCAGCCGTCGCAGAGAACTGCGAGCGAGCTTTTTCCTGGATCGCTTTTTTGTCCACAGGAGTCGTCGCCGCGTTCGTTTGCCGCGCTGCCCAGAAGCCACCTTTGCGAGTCCCGCGTATCGCGACTAAAATCACGATTCGAGCGATACGGACGGAGGCAGCCAGCGCACTGGAGCCAAAGCTAGTCCGCGAGCACCATGTGGCGCTCGAGCGAGGCTCGAGTGGCGAGCTAGCCGCGCGGTGGCTTTCGACTGCTCCGCATTCCGGAGGTACGGACCCTTGGCCAAAGACAATCTCAGCTTCGATCCGGTCGGCGCACCGGAAGAAATGGGCCGGCTTCGCTTTATGGCACAAGCGACGGTCGCGCTCGGCGGCATCGTCGGACTTGGGCTTGCCATTCCGTTCGCGGGGGCTCTGTGGCCGAAGCAAGACCTGCTCGATGCTAACAAGGGCTGGTCGGACATCACGCCCGACGCGTTTGCGGCGCTCAAAGCGAGCATTGACAAACCCGTCAAAATCCATTTCACGAAGAAGGACGTGCAAGACGGGTATCTGGTCAGCGACCAGGACTATTACGTCTGGGGCATCCGCATGACGCCGGAAGAAGAGCAGTCGTTCCAAGAGCAGCGACCGGATCTGTTCACAGGCGGCGGCAAAGTCGACTTCCCGGTCGTCACGATGGGCTTCGCGATGTTTAGCTCGGTCTGTCCGCACTTGCAGTGCAAGTTCGCCTGGGACGACGACCTCAAGGCATTCCTGTGCCCGTGCCACGGCTCACAGTTCAGCAGGCTCGGCGTACACATGAAGCATCCGAACGGAGTGCCGATCGGCCCGGCGCCGCGCGGTCTGGATCCGATCCCGTTCCGGGAGCAGAGCGGCGTCGCGCAGATCGAGTGGGTGAAATATTTCGCCAACGTCCCCTATCGCCTGATCGTCTCGTACTCGTAGGAGCGGCTGTACATGCTAACATGGATTGAATCACGCACCGGCGTCGTCAGCTGGCTCAAAGATTTTCTTACCGAGGATGTCCCCGGCGGCGCCAGCTACTTCTACGTCTTCGGCAGCGCCACGCTCATCTTGCTCACGATGCAAGTCATCACCGGCATCTTCCTGACATTCTACTATTCGCCATCCGCCGTCACCGCATGGGAATCGACCAAGTTCATCTATCAGAACGTGACCTTCGGTCAGTTCATGATCAGCATGCACGACTGGGGCGCGTCGGCGATGATCATCTTGATCACCGTGCACCTGCTTCAAGTGCTGGTGTTCGGCGCGTACAAGCGGCCGCGCGAGGTCCAGTGGGTCGTCGGCGTTACGTTGTTCTTCTTCACGCT
>Ga0126371_10002070_pt1 | contig 17175 bp, 19 predicted proteins | sample PanSoiMetaPlot_4_FD_110145 | JGI IMG/M metagenome (GOLD analysis project Ga0126371, IMG submission 110145) | Tropical forest soil microbial communities from Panama - MetaG Plot_4 | ecosystem: Environmental > Terrestrial > Soil > Tropical forest > Bulk soil | place: Panama | collected 2016-02-17 | reverse complement strand
CACAGTGCAGTAATGTTCGGTGCTTGCGGATTGCCAATAATGCCGTTGCTGCCGAAACTCGTAAAACTGTTGTGATTTTCGAGCACGATCACGAAGACATGATCTAGGCGCGGGACGTGGTCTTGCTGGCCCTGACTATTCTGGGCCAGCGCAACAGGCACACCTACGGCAAGCGCGAGAATGACTGTCAATCCGAACAGGTTTTTCATAAAAGCATCTCCTTGCCGTGTGTGTATACCAAACCGCAGTGAAAGGCGGATTTCGCGAATATGAAAAGTTGGTGAAATGCTTGCTGCGCTTCGGCCTCAGTTCGACTCTGGTCGAAGCGCTGTGCGCAGAATCGGAGTGAAGTGCTGTCTCTATTGCGGCAGCACTAGCGTCCGCCTCGCCCATCGGAAAACACTATGGGAGAAGATCGCTTCCTGTTATCGCTTCGCCTCGGGAGATGTCGCGACTGTTTGCTGAATCACCATGGGCCATTATGCATTCCTACCGAGGCCGTACTCTTTCGTGACCATCATGAGCGACGCTGAACAATCTCCGGAGACCGCAGGATGATCATTTACGCGTAGATACCGCGCTCAAAACCGACGCAGAAGAATGCCAGAACGTTCTGACGAAGCAGATGAGACACTCGCGAAAGACGGGACGCTTTCAGATTGTTCGTGTAAAAGTTGGAGGGTGAAGTGGTTTGGGCGACGACCTTGTAGTCGCTATACTCGATCGATAGCACCGCATGACCGCCGAGGCGAACATCTGTGTTTGATTCATTGCGAGCAGGTAGCCAGAAGCCTCCAACTTTGCGGTAGCTGTGGTGGACGATGGTTTTCGTGATCCAGAAGGATGGATATTTCGCTGGTTCGCCTTCGATCTTGCTTAAGGCGTAATCCGCTGCATCAATCCAGACTTTCCCACGATAGAGGAGTTTGTTTGCGGTCTTGGGTTCTACCTGCAAAACGTATGCAGGACGACCGCCTAGGTCTTCTTGACCGAGTAGGTGGAATGCGTAGTTTTCCTCGGTGAGGGCGGTCCGCTCCTGATTCTTCTCATCGGCAGCTTCCTTCTCAGTTTCGAGCAAGCGCTTGAGGACGCGGTTAATCATCCAGTGCGACCCGCTCTCGGACATGACACGGAACTCTTTACGGGCCGGCGCCTCGTATTTAACCTCCACCACAAGATCGGCTTCACGCTTGCCGCCAATGCCGGTGTAAATGAGATGATATTGGCGTTGTCCCGTGTAGGCGTGCAGTTCCTGATTGCGCTTACGATCGTTCTTTGTCATGCGGTTAACGATCTGGCTCGCGGTGATTCCCTCTACAGCACTAAGATCGGTTTTCTGTTCGGCAGATAAGACTCCAAGCAGTACGAAAATGCACAAAATGATCCCAGGAATTTTCATTTGGTTCGCATGTCCTTGAGTTCGAGTCCAAACGAGTTTGTCTCGAAAAGATGCAACGTTGTAACGCCGGAGGGTTCTTGGTGGCAATTCGCTGGATGCATCGTCTCGGCCGTCATTTCAGTCTTCAAGGGCGGACGCACAAAGCATTTCCAGATTACGCCACACTGCGATGAACGGCTCCGCGAGAAACCGCGCAATTAACATCGGCAAAGAGCCGAGGTCAGACGAGAATGGTAGTCCCCCAGGACCGACCAACAAAGTACCGCGACGCATGCTGTACCAATTGAATGCAGAAGACACAATTGTCACCGCTAGTGATAACAACACTCCGGCACGCAGGTTTGGTGTTAGCGTCAAGTAGTGAACGAGTGCATCCAGGGCAAGGGTTAGCAACGGCAATACAATCAAGAGAAGCGTAGCGACCACAAATTCCGGCTCGGCGTAGCGAACCGCCTCCGTGAATGCTGCGTATACCCCGGCTGCACCAGCGCTGAAGCCTGCTTCGACCGCCGCAGCTAAAGTAATGGCCTGCCAACCATGGCGAGACGTGGTTATCACGTACAGGGGAGTACGCAATATGCAACTGAGAGCAGCGGCCTTCCAATTCCAACACCTGACAAAAGAATCCACAGGATGATGCAGAAGCTGTCGCACCACCAACCGCAGATCAGGACGATGGTCCGAAGCGCCAGAAACTGGAATTGGCTTTTCGCTCATGTGCTTGTTTTAGATGCAGATTCCGCTCTTCTGATTGCGAAAACTCGCAGACTCACTATGCCCGAACCCAGCTAGGCACAAAGTTTGCATTGGAACGCAGCTTCGACAGCGTGTTCTCGTACACGTCATAAACGTGGCGAAAGACGGATTCCCAAGACGACCGCAATGCTCGCTCTCGGGCCGCCCGGGACATTGGGTCGCATTGATCGGGTTTGGAACAAAGCATTGCTACCTTCGCAATGAAGTCCGTGTTGCTGGTGGCAACGAATCCAGTCACACCATCTTGTAGTAGGTATTTCGCTCCACCGCTGTTCGTAACTATGGCAGGAACACCGGCAGCGAGAGCTTCGAGCACCACATTTCCAAAGGTATCGGTGTGCGAGGGGAATACAAAGAGATCGAAGTTCGCATACGCTTCCGCGAGGCGTTCGCGCGATTATCTCAGTTGAGGGAACCCTCGCGCTCGTGTGCATTCCTTCAGCATCTCGCGCGTATGGTCTCGGAGATTGATTCCACAAACGGGACAGGGCTACGCCTTGCAGGGAATCATTGCCGATCGGCCCCAGCTGCCCTGTCAATATCTCAGCTCGGCGTTGTGACGCTACTGCAAAGCTCCCAGTTGGAACCAAGAGAGCAATGAAATTGGGGACAAGGGGAAGGCCCAACGCCGTCGTCGTGAAAAAGAACAAAGACCCAAACCATCGTCTTCCGCGATGGTCTGGGTCTGGGACTAAGAAGCGCGATTCTTCTCCTACCCCCGGAGAGGAATCGCGGCTATATTGCGCCCGCTCTGAGTGTACTCACTCAGCGTCAGGGAAATCGTTTCCCTCGGATCAACTTGCAACGCGATTTTCATTCTCGGTTGTGCTGCCCATCATACAAAGGACGTCCACTGCGTCGTCGACAGATGAAATATGCAAGACACGGATCAGCCCGGTGCGCTCCAACATTTCCCGAGCGAAGTTCGAAGGATTGACGAGTTTCAGTTGAGTGTCGTTGTAGCTAGTCCAGCAATGCAGGAATACCAAGGCTCCGAGGCCCCCGCAGTCCAGCATTTTCACATCTGACAGATCCAGTACAACAACGCGCATTGGCGGCAGGCTAATCGCCGCATTGTAGAGAGTGCGGAGTGCCTCCCGGACAATTCTTCCCCTGCACTTTAGCACTGCCACGTCACCTGCTTGTTCACACCTGATTTGTAACGACTGTGATTGACTCAAAGCTACTCCTATGGGGCTGGAAAACACCTAGACCCGCGATGGCGAGAGTGACCTCAACCATTCAACACGGGTCGGTAAGTTCGGAGTTTTCGTTTCGGTTGGTTTACTTTTCGTCTTTCGTACCCGTAGCAAACAGCCTGCCATCGTCCTTGAGACGCGGAGCATAGTTGTTTGTTGTACTTACCCGCATCGCGGAGGCCGCGCCTACTAACCGAATCGTTAGTTTTTCTATCCGATCAGATAGAGGATCTCGACCGTCGCGGCTGACGTTGCCTCTGTCTGTCCTGAAAAGTTGTCACCGAAACGTAGATCTCATTCGCGGCCTGCAATCTAGCCAGTTGCATGCCCAGAAATCTCACCTGTTCTCGGGTGTCGGAATGTTCCATAACCAAGAGCACGGCCAAGCCGTGTCAGTGATCTTTAAGAGAGCCCGGCCACGCAAGTCGGAAGTAACAAACTTCGACATCGAAGAAGGACAACAATGCAGGAAACAGACACCTCAAACGCCACTCCAGAATAAGTCGGCGACTTGTTCGCCCAAGAAGATCCTGAAGGTTTCGTAGACGATCGAAACGACTCTCAACCTTTACACCCAACCGGATCGGGACGAGACGGAGGCCGCACAGGGCCGTTACTTGGAGGCCCTGAATCTGACGGGATCGATTCAATGATTCGCAGCCTGTGGATGAATTGTGGATTGGGACTTTGGAGCGACTATTCGCTAACCGATTGAAAACAATGGTAGGCCCGAATGGACTCCGAACCATCGACCTCTTCCGTGTCAATGTGCCGAGTTAATGGAAACAAAGGACTTGGTGGGTATGTCGAGGTGTGCAAAGTAAGCGCGGGAAACAGATAGGAACCGTTACTGTTCCCAGATTGTTCCCGCATTTTCAGCGTCGGAGAAATCTAACTTCGCGGACGGATTGGCATCCGACGCCCGTAGCCACCGACACCCATCTGCCCCAAGGTCGATGATTTTGGTGGACTTGCATTTCACCAAAAATGGTGCATTATAAGCACCACTCGCCATTTCAATTTGAAGGGAGGGCAAAGCGATGACCACCAGCCCGTCGCCCATTCGTTTCCCTGCCCCGCGCCAAGGAATAGCCAAAGTCAAATTAAAGAAGGCCGAAGATTTCGCCTCAATCGCGCAGCTTGTCGAAGCCTTCATCCCCAAGTTTAAGAGGGAAGAAGAAAGACAATTCTACAGTGAGGTAGCGCGAAGTTACCGCGAAGCAGTCCGAGATATTCTGCGGAAAGCGTGGTCAGAAGACAAGGGACAAGACATCGCGGAATACGCAGTGATGCTGGCAGTCATCCTCGTCCTTGTGGTGGGAACGATTCGACTTGTCGGCTCAAATGCCAACACGGTGTTCTCGCAAGCTGCCAGTTCCATTCAGTGAAGAGATGGCATCACAAGTCCGGGGTAGTGGCGTCAGTCCAGTCCTGACAGCGAAGTTCAAACGTTGCCATCGGCCACTAAAACCCCGTGCCAATCCACGCCCCACGATTGACTGTCAGATAACGTCGCCTCGCGAACGGATTGGGAACCCACGAAACAAAAAAGTGCCCACCTTTTTCAAGAATGAGCACCCTGTGCCTTTGCTTTAGACAGCCCGAACGTTCTCTGCCTGAAAGCCTTTGGGACCCTTCGTGACATCGAACTGTACAGTCTGGCCTTCCTGCAAGCTGCGGAAGCCGTTGCTCTGAATGGCCGAGAAATGCACAAAAACGTCTTCGCCATTCTGACGGCTGATGAAGCCATAGCCTTTGGCGTCGTTAAACCACTTCACTGTTCCTGTTTCCATTGATATTCCTGTTACTGTTAAAGATTTCTGCTGAGAAGACTCGCTGCTGGTGAGAAGGGGTGACGCTGGTAGGCGGAACCGACTTTCAACTGCTTGAACCAAACTTAGCTGATGGGATTTTGATGCCCTGCCTCATCAAACGATTCAGAATTTTGCCATCGTCTTCAGGTCCAGATGAGATACTCTGATCCCATGGATCATCTTGAAGTTCTCCGTGAAAAGATCGGGCTTCTCAAGGCAGAGATCGCTCAGATTCAAGAGTTGAACAGGCTTTATCGGCTTCGACGAGCGAACGATACGGAGGCTCATGTCGCTCACGGCCAGAGGCATGACCGGCTGCAAGCAATTCAGCAGGAACTTGCCCAACTCGCTACACTTGGCAGCAAGGTGCGCTCAGCAGCAGAAATGAAGGAGAGGCACCGCTCTCGCCTTCTTGTCAAAAAGGCTTCGTAAGCGATCCAGCTTTCCTCGTTTCGACTTCGCGGACCAATTTGCAACCGACGCGCCCACCATCAAATCGATCTTATGAGGTTGCAGCGGCACGAGCGATGTCCTTCCACCAATTTTCTGCTCTGAAATCGATATGGAGATGCTTCACTTCCGGGTCCCGCGCGTAAAGGCTGGTGAACTTTTCGGTCATCCTCCACCCATCGACCGCTCTGGTTCCTCGACTGCCGTATTTAGCATCGTAATTGGCTAGACTAGTGAGAAACAGATCAGCGCGGCCATCGCACTCCGCATAGACACCAAGCCATGGTTCGCAGTTAAACGCCGCACAGGCAGCGAGCAGCTTTTGGCGGTCAGCCTTGCCTTCTCTGAACAAATAGACTGAACCCGCCTCCGTTCCCTCTCTTCTTGTACGCGACTTCACCGTAATGCCCAACCGCTTCTGATGGCGTGGGTGATAGGCGATGACATCCATCCCGGTGTGATCAATAATGGCAACCTCAAAGCCGGATCGCGAAAGCCAATTGCACACTAAGTATTCCCCGAAGTGACCTATGACGCGCGTGTGCCGGGTGCTCTTATCTATGCCGATCATGAAATGAAGGTTCCTGACTTCAGGGTAGTTTGACCTTGTAGACGGGACAAGTTCCGAAGGTCACCGCAACCGAAACTCATCGAGAGAGGACCGTTGTCGCGCCGTGGCCTGTCGAGCATTACAATTCGACATTCGGAGCACAAGGTGCGAAAAGGGGGAACCGATGGAGTTTCGTCTGATCTATCGTGGGAGTCTTCCAGCACAAAACAGTGGTGGGGGTGGAGGTCTCTCGAAGGAAAAGCATGCCATTCGCAAAGACCTTCACAAGCAGCTTGCGGTTCTCTGGAAAGAGCATCCGATGCTTTCACGGTGGATCGAAAAAACGATCACGATTCAAGAAGCAGGGGAAACGCGAATATTCAGTGGTGCCGAGGAGATGGCGTCACATCACGCTAGTTTTGGCTTCAACTGGTTACCTTTGGTCAGAGAAGACCTCGGCATTGCCGTGGGTCTAGACATAGTTTTCTTAAGACGAGACGCACCCGGCAGAATAATTGGCGGCGGTGGTGATATTGACAACCGATTGAAGGTCTTGTTCGACGCACTACGAAAACCAAAAAACCCCGAGGAGGTCGCGGGATTCGTTCCTGAAGACGGAGAGAATCCGTTCTTCTGTCTGCTCGAAGACGACCTGCTCATAAACGACGTGAGGATCACTACCGACCGATTGCTTACTCCTCTTTTAACAGGGGAAGCCAAAAATGACGTGTTTCTGATGATCCATGTACGAACCATTGTGGTTGATTCGGAGAGAGCCTACATTGAGTTCTACCAGACGTTCTTGAGGTGGCCGAGATCAAAAGGCTACTGGCCGCCTTGCATGAACCAGTCAAGACTATGGTGCTCTTGGCGGCGTCTACTGGCCTTCGTGTGAGCGAGCTAATCGGGCTGAAATGGAGTGACCTCGACTTCGACACACTCGAAATCAAACTGAGTCGTGGTGTTGTCGACGGAGTCGTCGGGATGATGAAAACAGAAGCCTCGCGCAAGCCAATACCGCTCGACTCCGGTCTAGGTGAGGTTCTGCTCGATTGGCGACGACGTTCGGCGTACAACGGGCCAGACGACTGGTGCTTCGCTAGTCCGCGTATGAATGGCGCAAAACCCTATTCGCCTGACACCATTCTTTCAAAAGCGATACGGCCTGCCGCAAAGCGAGTCGGTATCACAAAGCGAATTGGTTGGCACACATTCCGACATACTTTCGGGACGCTCCTAAAGGCTAACGGAGAGGACGTGAAGGTTGTTCAGGAGTCACTGCGTCATGCCAACAGTCGCATAACGCTGGATATGTACACACAAGCCGTCACATCAGCGAAGCGGCAGGCGCAAAGCAAAGTCGTCAAAATGATTTTGCCAATTGAAGGAGAATCATCGATGGAGTTGGGGCTATGAAAAGGATTGTGTTCCTTATCTGTTCCCACATTTTCTGTTGGTGATTCCGCAAGTGATTGAAAACAATGGTAGGCCCGAATGGACTCGAACCATCGACCTCTTCCGTGTCAAGGAAGCGCTCTAACCAGACTGAGCTACGGGCCTACAAGTACTTACGAGTTTATCACGACGTTCCCGAGTGACTATCGTGCGCCCACCGCGCCAGGCAAGCAGTTGATCACTTGGTCTGAATCTGCCGAAGCCGGTTTTCGCCAATCTAAGACCGAATACGAAATCGTTTTAAACTGACGACGAAGGGCTAGTCTTCATCCAGTGACTCTGATTCAATCCCGATGTTTTTTTCGCCCGCTGCTTTTTTCTCCACGTATTTCTTGACCCAGGCAGCGAAGCTCTTTCCTGCGGCAGTGTCCTTGCCCGTGAACGCGAGAGCAGCGATATCGGCATAGGAAATCTTGATTTTGTTCGGACCGCTTTTTAGTTTGACGCGAATATAGCAGTCAGCGAGTGTCGGCGCTTCATCGCTGCGATCGAAGATGTAGCCTTCGACCTTTTCGCCATTCTTCAAAGTGATCGTCATGTCGCCGCGATAGTCGAATGCCTTCTCGAAGGCCGTGCGGATCTCCGTTTCCGTCGCCATCGACGGAACCCAGCCTTCCAGATTTTCGTGGACGAATCCGAGTTTCTCGTCGTCAGGCGTGGGTGCGGCTTCCGGCGTCGCGGGCACTTTGCAATCCGGCATGATCAGGGTTATGCGTCCTGCGCATGGCTGATTTGCACCAGCGGGACGTGCGGGCGTGACGGCGCGGTGGGCGCGTCGCCATCGACGTCAGGATCGTTATAGCGATCGAAAAGCGTAGCGCGCACGGTTGCAGCAAATCCCGCCAGCGACCCGAACGTATCGTTCACCGCGCTGGCTTCGTATCCGCTGTGCACCATGCAGTTTGCGCACTTGGTATTGCCGCTCTCGGTGCCGTAGCGTTCCCACTTGGTCTCGCGCAGCAGCTCTTCGAACGTGTCGGCGTAGCCATCCTGCAGCAGGTAGCAAGGCTTCTGCCAGCCGAAGATGTTGTAGGTCGGCATGCCCCAGGGGGTGCATTTGTATTCGCGCCGTCCCATGAGGTACTCGAGGAACAACGGGCTCATATTGAAGCGCCACTTTGCCCGCCGGTTGCTCAGGATGTGTCGGAACAAATTGCGTGTCTTCTTCTTGCTGAGGAAGTGATCCTGGTCCGGCGCCTTGTCGTAGGTGTAGCCAGGTGAGAGCATCATGCCCTCGATTCCCAGGTCCATCATCTCGTCAAAGAACTGGCGCACGCTCTTCGGATCGGCGCCCTCGAATAGCGTCGTGTTGGTCGTCAGGCGGAAACCGCGCTTCAGAGCTTCTTGGATACCCTCGACCGCCTTGTCGTACGTTCCCTCGCGGCACACAGCGAAATCATGATGCTCGCGCAGTCCGTCCATGTGGACGACGAACGAGAAGTACTTGCTGGGCTTGAACTGATCGATCTTTTCTCTCAGCAGGAGGCCATTGGTGCAGAGGTAGACGTACTTTTTGCGGGCGACGAGCCCCTCGACGATTTCGGCGATCTGCGGATGCATGAGAGGTTCGCCACCAGGGATACTCACCAGCGGGGCCCCGCACTCATCGACGGCCGCAAAGCATTGCTCAGGCGTGAGGTCGGTTTTCAGGACATGGGCGGGATACTGAATCTTTCCGCACCCGGCGCACGCGAGGTTACAGCGGAGCAGCGGCTCGAGCATCAGCACAACCGGAAACTGCTTTCGGCCGCGTAGTTTATTGCCGATGACGTAACTCGCCACCGTCCACATCTGAGAAACCGGTACGCCCATCTGCTTTGCGATCTTCCTCTCTGGAAAGGACTTGCGCCTACTTCGTCCCAAACCCCTGAAGTCATATGGATGACGGATTGAGGATCTGGATTGTTTTAATGATACCGGATAAGCCGCCCGCCAGCCAGTTACTCGGTAGTAGTCCCCACTGGGTCGGTCTCGGTTCGAGTTGGACAATGTTATGTTGCATCCAACCGAGACGCGCCCTCATCAGAATGCGAAACCGCTGCCTATCCAAGAACGTGTCTGGAGCGGATTGAGTCCCAGTATCTAACTGAATCCATTAGATTTATATAGAGGTTTGAATGAGAGTTCTTCGATCTTTTGCACTTTTTCTGGCAGCCAGCCTGTTTACGGCGACGCTCTCGGTTGCTCAAACCACCACGTGGACCATTGACCCCAATCACTCCACCGCCCAATTCACGGTGCGGCACCTGGCAATCTCGAACGTCAGTGGAAACTTCACCAAGGTGACTGGCAGTGTTGTTCTCAACGAGAAGGACCTGACACAGTCCCAAGTCAGAGCCACCATCGACGCTTCCTCGATCGACACACGCGTGCCCGATCGTGACAAGGATCTGCGCAGCCCGAATTTTCTGGATGTTGAGAAGTACCCGACGCTCGAATTCAAATCCAAGCGCATCGTGAACAGCGGCGGCAAACTGCAGATGATCGGCGACCTCACGCTACACGGTACGACGCGCGAAGTCACGCTCGACGTTGACGGCCCCACACCGGAGTTAAGCGATCCGTGGGGAAATGTGCGGCGCGGTTTCTCGGCCACGACGACTATCAACCGCAAAGATTATGGTGTGGTTTGGAACAACACACTGAAAACTGGAGAAGCGGTGGTAGGCGACAACGTGAAGATTCAGATCGATGTGGAGATCATGCGGAAGAAGTCGTAGGCGGAAAACTACTTCACCACCGAGTCACAGAGACACAGAGGAATCACCCTCTTGTTCTTCTCTGTGACTCTGCGCCTCTGTGGTGAATGTTTCTTTCGATCCCACTGTTCTGATGGAGCGACGGGCGTCCTCGCCCGTCTTACCTCGGTTTCGTGATTGCTCCCTCCGCCGCAGAGTGCACCAACGCAGCATATTTCGCGAAGACGCCACTCGAATACTTCGGCTTCAGCGCCTTCCACTCGCCCAGGCGATGCTTCAACGTTGAGTCATTTACCTCGACTTCCAGTTTCCGCTGGTTAATGTCGATGTGAATCGTGTCGCCTTCCCGCAGCGCGGCAATCGGTCCACCAAGAGCGGCTTCGGGGGCGACATGGCCAATCATCAGTCCGCGCGTCGCACCGCTGAAGCGCCCGTCGGTGACGAGGGCGACGGAGTCGCCAAGCCCTTCGCCGACGATGGATGCCGTCACACCGAGCATCTCGCGCATCCCAGGACCGCCCTTCGGTCCTTCATTTCGGATCACAACCACATCGTTCGGCTTGATCTGTTTCCCGGTCACGGCGGCCATCGCGGCTTCTTCCGAATCGAAAACGCGGGCTGGACCGCGATGCGTAAGACGCTCGTGTCCGCTGATTTTGACCACGCAGCCTTCAGGTGCGATGTTGCCGTGCAGGATTACGAGGCCGCCAGTTTTCTTCAGAGGATGATCGAGCGGCGCGATCACCGGTTGGCCGGGCGTTTCCCTTGCGGCGTTGGCTTCTTCGCCGAAGGTGCGGCCGGTAACGGTCATCGTCGATCCGTCTGCGAACTTACCCTCAAAGAGCCGCTTCGCAATCACTGGAATGCCGCCTGCCTTGTCTACATCAGCCGCGACATATTTTCCGGCGGGCTTCAGGTTCGCGAGGAGCGGGGTGCGCTCGCTGACCTTCTGGAAATCGTCGATTGCCAGAGGCACGCCAATTTCGCGGGCCAGCGCCAGCAGGTGCAGCACGGCGTTCGTCGATCCGCCAGTGCAGGCCACCCCGGCGATTGCATTATCAAACGCCGCACGGCTCAGGATGTCCTTGGGCAGGATGCCTTTTTGCAGAAGATTCATTACCACCCCGCCGCATCGGAAGGCGACGTCGTCTTTGCGCGCATCCATTGCCGGCACGCCGTTAAAACCCATGGGCGACAGTCCAATCAACTCCATCACCGTCGACATCGTGTTCGCGGTGTACTGCCCGCCACAGGCTCCTGCGCCAGGACAAGCGACGTTCTCGAGTTCGTGCAGCTCAGCATCGCTCATCTTTCCGGCGGCGTTAGCGCCGATCGCTTCGTACACATCCTGAATCGTCACGTCTTTTCCGCGATAAACACCGGGCGCGATCGTGCCCCCGTACAGCACAAGACCCGGAATATTCAGGCGCGCGAGAGCCATGGCGCCTGCCGGAATGGTCTTGTCGCAGCCCACCACGCACACGACCGCATCGAATAATTGGCCGCGGCAAACCAACTCGATGGAGTCGGCAATCACCTCGCGACTTACCAGCGATGCCTTCATGCCCTCGGTGCCCATCGTCTCGCCGTCGCTGATCGCGATCGTGTTGAACTCCATGGGCGTACCGCCTGCCGCACGAATTCCTTCCTTCACCTTCTCCGTCAAACGGCGCAGGTGGAAGTTGCACGGCATGGTTTCAATCCACGTGTTGGCCACTCCGACCAGCGGCTTACTCAGATCCGCGTCGGTGAAGCCGATTGCCTTGAACATGGAGCGCGCACCGGCGCGCGAATTTCCTTCGGTGATACTCCGGCTGCGATGTTTGAGATCCATAGGCATAGAAGATTACGACAAGCGAGCGTGATAGAAGAAGTCCCGTACGGAAAAAGGTGCCCGGAATAGCTTCGCCAGGTCGAATTTGAACTGGCGGGCCTTAAGGCAAGGGTGCGAACTTGAACTACGCGAGTGCCGGATGCGAGGCCGGCTCTGTGGGCAAGATCGCCGATGCTGGAGGATGCGAGGTGACAGCCGTGTCTCGCGCCGAGCGCGTATGTTCCGCAATCTCCTGCACCGCAATCGCAGGATGGACGTCGAGCACATCCACGATCGCATACCAGTCCCGGCTGAGTTGGCCCACTTGCTTCTGATTGACCTCCATCAGAAGCGTGACCTTATGCTCGTGTCCTCGGGGCTCCGCCTGTACGTACGGCGTGTCGATCCCGCGCCGCGACGCGGCAGTCAAGATGCGCATTAACGTTCCTTGCGTATTGCGATACCGAATATGAAAGATGTGCATGATTTGGCTCCTACGAAACCTTGAAACCTTTTCTCTTCACTCTTCCTCCAACAACATCTCTGACAGCGCCGCACCCGCGGGCACCATCGGATAGACATTGGCCTCAGGGTGACAGTCGAACACGAGAATCTCGGGCTCCGGCGAGCGCAAAAAGCGATCAAGGGTGTCACCGGTTTCCTGGCTCACGGGATACTCGCGCACCGCGTCTTCCGAGATGCGCTGCCCCAGGATGCGATACGCCTTCGCGATCTCGACGAAATCCGGATTGTCGCTCAAGTCCGTCTCGGCGTAGTTGCGCTGATAGAAGAGCTGCTGCCACTGCCGAACCATCCCCAGATACTTGTTGTCGATGATGACGGTCTTAATCGGCAGGCCCAGCCGGCGGATGGTCGCCAGTTCCTGGATGTTCATCTGGATGCCGCCATCGCCGGATACGCATAGAACCGTTGTTTCCGGCTGTGCCAGCTGAATGCCGATCGCAGCAGGGAGCGCGAAGCCCATCGCGCCAAGTCCGCCCGACGTGATGAATCCACGCGGCGCATCCGAGTGATAGCGCTGCGCTGCCCACATCTGGTGCTGCCCGACGTCGGCGACAATCACGCTCTTTTTGGGCAGACGGCTGAACAATTCATCGAGAAATCGAATCGTCGGTTGCGCGAGGCCTCTTGGATCGGTCTCAGCACGCTCCGGGCCACACGCGATCGCACGCCAGCCGCTCCAGTCGGGAATAGGCGCGTGCCGCAGGCTCGCATGGAACGCCGGAATCGTTTCGGCGAGATCGCCGATCACCGCAAGTTCACACGGACGGACGCGATCCAGTTGTGCAGGGTCAATCTCAAAGTGGACGATCTTCGATTCGGGTGCGAAGCGCGTCGGATCGCCGGTGACGCGGTCATCCAGCCGCGCTCCGAAAACAAGCAGCAGATCGTTCTCGTGCAGAGCGTTGTTCGCCGCACGAGTGCCGTGCATCCCAACCATGCCGAGGTAATAAGGCGCCTCAGGCTCGACGGCGCCAAGCCCATGAACAGTGGCGAACGTCGGAATGTTGAGCTGATCGAGCAATTGCCGGAGTTGCGCAACCGCTCCCGACAACTTGGCTCCCGCTCCAACAAGGACCACAGGCTTGCGTGCTTGTTGCAGGAGAGCGATTGCGGTCTCGTTACACTGAGACATCGTCGCTCGGCGCTGCGTCGACGGTTGAGGTACGAACTGCACCGGGCCGTCGAACGGCATGCTGGCCTTCAGCATGTCGGTGGGGATATCGATCAGCACTGGGCCAGGTCGTCCGCTGCGTGCCCAGTAGAAGCCCTCGGCGATAACCTCCGGAATCTCCTGGATCGACTTCACCAGCCGGCTCCACTTGGTCATCGAAAGCGTCAGCCCGAAGACATCGGTCTCCTGAAATGCATCCGTCCCGATCAACGCACTCCGGACCTGCCCGGTGATACACACAAGTGGAACCGAATCCATTTTCGCGTCGGCGATGCCGGTAACCAGATTCGTCGCGCCTGGGCCGCTGGTCGCCATCGCTACGCCGACCTTGCCGGTGACGCGGGCGTAGCCTTCTGCAGCGAAGACCGCGCCCTGTTCATGACGCGTCAGGATGTGCCGGACGCCGCTGCCGTCGAGCGCGTCGTACAGTGGCATGATCGCGCCGCCCGGGTAGCCGAAGACGAGATCCACGCCGTCGGCTCGCAGGCAGTCGAGCACAATTTGCGACCCTTTACGCATTCACGACCTTTTGCTCGGATGGCGGAGCAGTTTGCGACTTCTTACCGTCCTTCGGCAGCCACGACATCATGCCGCGCAGCCGCGCACCCACTTCTTCGATCGGAAGCTTCCGCTCGCGGTCGCGGAGCGCTGCGAACTTCTTGCCGCCGGTTTTGTTCTCCTCGATCCACTCGCGCGCGAAGCTACCATCCTGAATGCGAGCCAAAACTTCCTTCATCTTGGCCCGGGTCTCATCACCCACGACCATCTCGCCGCGGGTTAGATCGCCGTATTCGGCCGTATTCGAGATCGAGTACCGCATCCGCGCAAGGCCGCCTTCGTAGATCAGATCTACGATCAGCTTCATCTCGTGCAAGCACTCGAAGTACGCGACTTCCGGCTGATAGCCGGCTTCAACCAGGGTGTCGAATCCCTTCTTGATGAGAGACGTCAGGCCACCGCACAAAACAGCCTGCTCACCAAACAAGTCGCTCTCGGTCTCTTCCTTGAAAGTCGTCTGCAGCACTCCCGCCCGTGTCGATCCGATCCCATACGCGTAGCAGAGTGCCAGTTCATGTGCATGCCCCGTCGCGTCCTGCTGGATCGCCAGCAGCGCCGGAACTCCGCGCCCTTCGGTGTAGACGCGACGCACCAGATGACCCGGGCTCTTCGGTGCGATCATCACGACGTCAACGTCGTTCGGGGGTTGAATAGTTTTGAAGTGAATACTGAATCCGTGCGAGACACCCAGAACCTTGCCCGGGTGCAGATACGGTTTCACCGCCGACTCGTACAATTCGCCTTGGGTCTCGTCGGGCGTGAGAATCTGGATCCAGTCGGCACGCTTCGCTGCCTCATCCGGCGCGACCACAACCATTCCGTCTGCTTTTGCCTGCTGTGCCGACGCCCGGTTCGGTTCGAGGCCGACGATCACTTTGTATCCGCTGTCGCGCAGATTCTGCGCCTGTGCATGACCCTGACTGCCGTAGCCCAGGATGGCGATGGTCTTTCCCTTCAGTGCATTCGGGTTTGCATCTTTCTCGTAGAAAACTGTAGCCACAAAAGCTCCTCGGTATTGGACAAGGAAACGCTGCTGAACCTTGTCGAGATGTCCGGTCAGGGTATCAGAAGGGTGCGGCGCCGGACACGGAACCGACCGGTCGGTCGGTTGCTGGATATGCTACGGACTCCCGCCAGCCGTGTCAAGTCGCGAGAGCGTTGCTTGCGGCGTCAGCAAGCCACAATACAGCCGAGGCTCCAATCGAGTGCCAAGAGCCCAGAGAGCCCAGGGCCGAGCCTAAAGCCCAGAGCCTGCAGCCGCCTGTCTCCCTTGAACTTCCGAACCGCGCCCCTATACCATGCCTACCGATGACTCGCGAAGCGACCGTTGATTCTCGTCAGGAGATCCTGCGAACCGCCGCACGTCTCTTCCAGCAGCGTGGTTACGACGCCACCTCCATGAACGACGTTGCCGCGGCCCTCAAGCTCAGCAAGGGCGGCCTTTACCACCATTTCCAGAGTAAGGACGAGATGCTGTTCCACATCATGAATCACGCGCTCGACATCACCGAAGAGCGTGTCGTGAAGGTGGTGCGTGGCATCCAGAGTCCGGAAGAGCGGCTGAAGACTTTGATCAAACTCCATATCGAAGTCGTGCTGAGCGTACGCGACCGCGAGGTAACGGTCATGCTGCATGAGAATCATCCTCTGCCGCCCTCGCTTCGCAAGCAGATCAACAATCGCAAGAAGGAATACATTCACTTCGTCGAGGGCCTGATTGCAGATGCGCAACGCGCCAAAGGCTCAAAGGGTTCTGTCTCTCCAAGGGCCGCAGCGTTGGCTCTGCTGGGCATGATCAACTGGATCTATCAGTGGTACAAGCCCGAGGGACGCCTGCAGGCGCAGGATTTGGTTCCGCAATATACGGAGATCCTCTTCTCCGGAGCCTTCCAGTGAAGACGTTCTTCGATCTCCCAACGATCTCAGGCGAGCGTGCGCAGGCCGGAAAACTCTACCTGGAATTTCTTCGTGTTCCTGCTCTGAGCGCTGGGGTTTACGTGCTGGCTGCAGGCGGAGCCGATCCGCAGAAGCCTCACAACGAAGACGAGGTCTATTACGTCGTGCGCGGTCGAGGACGAATGCGCGTTGGCAGCGAAGAACAAGTGGTCAAAGCTGGAAGCGTCATCTCTGTTGCAGCGAAGCTGGAGCACTGCTTCTTCGACATCAGCGAGGAACTGGAAGTTCTTGTGTTCTTCGCGCCGGCCGAATCTCCTGAATCCTGAGAAATGCCGCTTTCTTTCGCAGCCATGCAGCCGAGCGACTGGCCCGCAGTCGAGCGGATCTACCTCGAGGGAATTGCGACCGGCAATGCGACCTTCGAAACCGAATCGCCCGGCTGGGAGAAATGGAACTCTGCGCATCACCCGCATTCGCGACTCATCGCGAAAGATGGCGACGCCCTTGTCGGATGGGCCGCCCTCAGCCCAGTTTCCACGCGCCGTGTCTACGCCGGAGTAGCCGAAGTATCCGTCTACGTTGCCGCCTCTGCCCAACGTAAGGGAATTGGCAGACTCTTATTGACAGAGCTCATCCGCCAGTCCGAGCAGAATGGCACCTGGACCCTGCAAGCCGGAGTCTTTCCAGAAAATGCCGCCAGCATTGCTCTTCACAAGTCGCTGGGATTCCGCGAAGTTGGCCGTCGTATGAAAATCGGCCAACTCCGGGGTCGGTGGCGCGACACAGTTCTGCTCGAACGTCGCAGTGAAGTTGTGGGAAGGTAACCTCGGACTCTTCGCCAGAACCCAAGGTCCACGGAAAGAACTCGAGCTACGCGCTGACCGCTTCCT
>Ga0126371_10002069_pt1 | contig 17178 bp, 14 predicted proteins | sample PanSoiMetaPlot_4_FD_110145 | JGI IMG/M metagenome (GOLD analysis project Ga0126371, IMG submission 110145) | Tropical forest soil microbial communities from Panama - MetaG Plot_4 | ecosystem: Environmental > Terrestrial > Soil > Tropical forest > Bulk soil | place: Panama | collected 2016-02-17 | reverse complement strand
GCGGCGGCGGGGGTGGCGGCGCGTGCGGCGGGGGCGGCGGCTTTTGCTGCTGCTGTTGCTGCTGACGCTTCTTCTTTTCTTCCTCGGAGGGCTGCGCCTGCGCGAGCCTCATGGCCGGCGCGGCCTCTGGCTCGGCCTTGGCCCTTGCGGGCGCGGCCGGCAGCCCCGGCAGGACGATGACGGCAGAAAAGACCAGAAAAAACAGCTTGAGCTTGCGCATCCCACCCCTCCTCGATCCCCGTGCAGCGACGCTTGGCAATCCGAATAGCATCAATGCTTTGTCGGCCGGAAGGTTCCGGCATGGCATTTCGGTGACCGGGCACGTCCGATCCCGCCGTCTTTGTGTCGCGATTGGCGCCGCCCTGCCGCGGTTATAGGGCGCCGATGCCGCAGGGAGAAGCCGAGCGCGGTCATTTGGCGGCGGGCTTGTCGGCGGCGGGCTTGTCGCCGGCCGGCTTGTCGGCGGGTTTGTCGGGCGCGCGCTTGACCGCCGCCTGCAGCTTGTCGAGGCTCGCGTGCTCGGCGGCGAGCGCCGCCTTGAGCGCCGCGACCTCGCTCTTGAGCGCGCCGATCTCGCCCTTGAGCGCGCCGATCTCGCTCGTCGCGGCACCGAGCTTCTGCTGCGCGTCGGTGGCGCTCTTGGTGATCAGGCCGTGCAGGTACTGGACGTTGCTCTGCAGGCAGCCGATGCGCCGCTCCGCGCTCGTCTCGCGGGTGCACAGCTCGATGCCCGGCACGTCCTGCGCCCGCGCGATATCGCCAGCGCCCAGACAGAGGAGGTGAAGAGCGACCAGGCGGGCGATGCGGATCATGGCGTCCTCCGATACACGGCGCGAATTTGCGCGGCGCGTTCGAGATTATTCCGGTCGGCGCCGCGCGGCCACCTCACCGTCCGCGGATGTGACGCCTCAGCGCTCTCCAATCTTCGGCCGAGGCGTGCCTAAAATGGCAATTGCTCCAACCACCAGGAGCCAGAATGGAAGCACCCCGACGCCCGGTATCGCCTCCAGGACCAGCCCCGGCAAGAGCAGCCATTGCCAGCCCAACACGACGAACAACAGCGCGGCAGTCACGACATCGACCGCCCAAACGATCGGCGGCGCCAAGCTCGCGAAAGCACCAATGACATCCGATACACCCGCGATGACGCAGGCGAGCGCAAGCCGCGATACCGAGAATTTGAGGTGCGGAGAGGTCGTCGTCTCGGTTGGCCGCTTCTCTGGAGCAGAAGGATGAGACATGCGTGCACCCCTGATCGGGCGTTCAAGCGACGTTTTCAATCAGCGAGATTGTACACCCACCGAAGCTGACGGGCGCGGGCTCGAAGGCCGCTCCGCGTCATGAGCCGAAAGGCTCAGGTCGAGCAAGTTACTTCCGGGTCCTCCGGAGAGCGGACATCGGTCGGATAGCCGCCGGTCGCGCGAGCGGAGCCAGCTCACGCTCGTGGGAGAAGGTGATTACGCCGCCCGGATGGTGGCGAGGAACTTTGCCACCTCGACCTTGAGCTGACCGCTCTCGCGCGACAGCGACTGCGCCGAGACCAGCACTTTGGAGGAGGACTTCCCGGTCTCCTCAGCACCACGGCTGACATCGACGATCTTGGCGGCAACTTGCGCGGTGCCGGACGCCGCCTGCTGGACGTTGCGCGAGATCTCCTGGGTCGAGGCCCCCTGCTCCTCGACCGCCGCCGCGATCGCGGTCGCGATCTCCGAGATGCGGCCAATCGTGCCGCCGATCTCGCGGATGGCGGCGACCGAGCCTTCGGTCGCGGTCTGCATGGCGGCGATCTGCGCGGTGATCTCCTCGGTCGCCTTCGAGGTCTGGGTCGCGAGCGCCTTCACCTCCTGCGCCACCACCGCAAAACCCTTGCCGGCCACGCCGGCGCGCGCCGCCTCGATGGTCGCGTTGAGCGCGAGCAGATTGGTCTGTTCGGCGATCGACGTGATGAGCTTGACCACGTCGCCGATGCGCAGCGCCGACTGCGACAGCTCGGCCACCCGTCCGTTGGTCATCTCCGCCTGCCGCACCGCCTCGGCCGCGATCTTGCTCGACTCGAGCGCCTGCCGGCCGATCTCCGAGACCGACTCGGACAGCTCCTCGGCGGCCGACGCCACCGTCTGCACGTTGACCGACGCCTGCTCGGACGAAGACGCGACCCCGGTCGAAAGCGACTGCGTCGTCTCCGCCGTCTGGGCGAGCACGCCGGCGGCCGATTCGAGCTCGTCCGACGCCGACGATACCGCATCGACCACATGGCCGACTGCCTGCTCGAAACCGTCCGCCAGCCGGTGCAGCTCGGCCTTGCGCTCCGCCATCGTGACCTTCTCGGCCTCGGCGCCCGACTGCTCGACGCGCAGCCGCTCGGCCTCGACCATCGAGTCGCGAAAGATCTGCACGGCTCCCGCCATGGCGCCGATCTCGTCGCGCCGGCCCCCGCCCGGAATCGCGATCGAGGTATCGCCCTTGGCGAGGTTGCGCATGGCGCCGACCATGCCGCCGATCGGCTTGGTGACGCTGCGCGTCACGATCATCGCGAGTCCGATCAGCACGATGCCGATCAAGGCGACGCCGAAGGTGATGGCCCGGCTCAGGCTTTCGCCCTGGGCGAGCTGTGGGTCGATCACGCTCGTGACCTCGAGCACGCCGCGCACGTCGCCGACCTTCCAGTCGGTCTTGGGCGACCCCGGCATCGTATTGTGGCAATTCACGCAGGCCTGCGAGACCATGGTATCGGCGACCGCGACCCGCACGACATTACGGCCGTCGCGCACCTCGTTCTGCGCCAAATAGGCTTTCGGGTTGGCGGTGAGAAAATCCCACGCCTTCTGCTGAAATGCATCGAGGTCACGGTCCTTACGATTGGGAAACGGGTACTTGCTGTAGAGGTTGAGCGTCGTGTCCTGCTGCGCCAGCATCCCGCTCAGATCGTGGATCATGGTCGCCGGCAGCGGAATGACCTTGTCGTTGGCCGCATGATCGGTGCCGGCGCGGAAGGCGCCGTCCTTGATGATCTTGTTGACGACGGTGTTGGTGTAATAGGTGCGCACGACCTTGAACTGCGCCGCGATCTGCTGTCCCTCGCGCACGGCTTCCGCCGTCGCGTCGTCGACGATCATGCGCGGCACGACGAACCACAACACGACGATTCCGGCGAGCACGATCAGCGGAATCGGCAAGATCAGCCGCCACGCCAAGCTGTGATGGAAGGGGATGCGGCGGTCGGGCGCCGATGCCGGCGCCGCTGCGATCGAGCTTGCGATTGAGACCATGGCTGGCTCGTGCCTGTTCGCGTCGCACCCGCCGCCGACGCGCCGCAACGGGACGCGATCCGCGCCGCGAGGGCAACCGGAGAAATCGTGTGCGGAACTCGGGAAGCTCGGGGATCTACGTCGACTGCACTGCCTGCAACGAAAAGCTGTAGGTATAATTGCGCATGGATTGGTTAATCAGTTCTTTATGCCGCGGGCCACGTCACGACGGGTACCGCCGCCGCGACCGCCGGGAACCTGCAGGGCTTGCCAATGCGACGCGGGCTGCCGCCAGGGCGGGACGCCGGATCGCAATGTCGCAAACCGCGGCGCCTGGCAGCAATCCCGACCAAGCCCGTTCGGTGCGGCGCCGCCATATCGCTGGCATGTGCAGGCCGTCATCGAGCGCGTCCGCCGGCAAGTCAACACGGGCGTCCGGCGGCGGTTCTGCGGACGCCCGCGTTGCGCGTCGCGCGACGCCGCGCTTCTCAAGGCGGCGTCGCGTGAGCGACGGTCAATCGAGACTGCGGCGATAGGCCGTCGGCGTCATACCGGTATGCTTGCGGAAGGCGCTGGTGAACGAGCTCGTCTCGGCGAAACCGAGCACGAGGCCGATCTCCGTCACCGACTTCTCGTCGGCCCCGAGCATCTCCTTGGCGCGCTCGATGCGCCGGCCGATCAGATAGCGGTGCGGCGGCGCGCCGAACGACTGCTTGAAGGCGCGGGAGAAATGGTACGGGCTCAGCCGCGCGAGCTCGGCAAGCATCGCGAGCGGCACGTGCTCGGCGAGGTGCTCCTCGAGATAGTCGGCAACGCGGTTGCGCTGCCATCCGGCAAGGCCGCCGCGCACATGGGTCGCGTCGGATCGCTCGGCCGCCACGCTGCCGTTGAGACGCAGGAGCTCATGCGCGAGCAGGATGCTGAGCGACTCGGCGTATTGCCTTTGCCCGGCGCCCGCCGGATTGCCGGCCTGCTCCTTGAGCTTCGCCGCGATCGCCCACAGCGCAGGGTCGCGAAAGTACAGTCGCGGCTTGAACTCGGTCTCGGCGAACCGCAGCTCCGGATCGAGCAGCGGACCACGCGGATCGATGATGAAGTACGTGACCCGCGTGAGCACGCGCGGCTTCTGCCACCCGCGGAAGCGGTGGCCGCTCGGGACGAAGCTCAAGCGGCCGCTGATATCGCGCAGCGTGGACGCCGGCAGGCCTTCGACCTCCGTCTCGCCGTCGTCGCGCTCGCCGCGTTCCGCCATGACCAGCAGATGGCACGCCGAGGTCGCGCCGTATTCGAACGGCTCGCGCCGCACGATCTCGACGTGATCCATCTTGATGCCGTTCCATCGCGTGATGTCGTGGCGCGCGATATCGGATGGCGTGAATTCAACGGGACTGCAGGCGATGCCCGGCTTTGCCGAAACATTCGCCAACACGTTCGCCGAGGCATTCGCCGAGGCATTCGCATTGACAGCAATCGGGGCCGACGTGGCCATCGGGTATTCTCCTCATCTGGGATTTCCCCTCGATGCGGCGTCTCCTGTGAGTCCCATGTGCTTCTTATGGCGGCGCCCGGCATGCGGGCGAGCACCATGGTCCCGGCATCCGTCAGATAACCAGGGTGCCGGCCAAGCCAAGGGGTGGCTTGCGCTCACATCCGCTCACGAACGCGTGCGCGACGCGCCATGTGCTTGGCGCATCCCTGCAATGACGGTTGCCGACGCGACGCGAGATGCTTTGCTTCAGCGATCGTCCGGTGGCTCAGGCAGAAGCTCGAAATCGATTCTCGACGCGGGATCACGTGCCACAAAATCGCCGGCCGCAAAACCGTGCGGCGAAGGATCGCTGGTGATCGCCGGCGCGTGCGAGGACGGAATTGTATTGTAGTACCGCAGCGACGGCTGCGCGAGCGCGGGCGACGCCATCGCGGCCTTCAACGCGAGCACGGCGAGGATTCTGCTCATCGTTCAATCTCCATCGGCGACGCACCGGGCACTCGAGCCGACGTCGCACGCGCCATATCGCCACGGCGGCGGGCGACCGCTGTGGCGCGATTGCGGCCATCCGCGGCGGTTTGCGGCATTCTTGCCGCGTCGTGATGCAACGAAGGTCGCATGGCGGCGCCCATGGGCTGTGCGTCGCGAGGGCCCGCCGCTGTCATTCAAAACACATTCAACGTTCATGCCGCCGACACGGAACGCCGCTAGCGTCGGTGCGGTGGGACGTCCGGCGCGTCGACGCACGTGCCGGCATGTCAGTTCAGTCCCGCTTCCCCGAATTTCAATGAGCAATGGAGGCGACCATGATTCGTCACGGTGCTGCGATCGTCTGCGCCATCATATTGTCCGGGATCTCGGCGCATGCCGCCGACCAGACCCAGGTCGGCGCCGGCAACGTGCGGGCGGAGCAGATCGGGCCCGCATCCCCCCTCGTCCGCTCGGCCGCCGAGCTTCTCGAGGACAATGCGCAGCGGATCGAGGATGCGCAGCTGCGCGCCGCAACCCTCGACTCCTTCCTCAACCCGCACACCTGCATCCGCCACCGCGCCCATGTGACGGACGCGGTGAAGACTCAGATCATCGCCACGCTCATCGCGCAGAACCTGGTCAATCCGCCCGACGCGGCGCCGATCAGCGGCGGTCTCAAGGCCGGCATCTTCCCGCCCGTGATCAACGACGGCAGCGCCTGTCCGCTCCTGCCGCTCACCTTCAAGGCGACGCCCGGCAGCAATTTCGGCGGCCACCACTCCTATCCGGGCGGCCTCGCGGTGCACGAGTCCTTCAACGATCAAAGCTCGATCAATTTCGCCGACACGTATCGCGGCGAGTACGGGCAGCTCGGCGAGCGCCGGCTGCCGATCGCGACCGGTGCGCAGCCACGCGGCGACGTGCGGATCAGCCAGGACGTCATCCTGGCCGCGCCGATCTGGCACGACTGGGGCAAGATGATGGTGTTCCAATGGAATGCCGACGGGACCGAGTTCACCGAGCTCAACTTCGGCGGCTCCGGGACCAACGACAACAACGGCACGCCGGGCGACTCGCGCACCGGCGGCCATCACATCATCAGCATCGCCGAGACAATGGCGCGCGGCCTCTCGCCGCTCATGGTGATCACGCAGGCGTCGGCCCATTCGGCGCCGACGCTCGGCAACGAGTACAAGGTGGTCAACTGGCTGCGCGCCGCCGCGATCATGGCGCAGATCGATCCGGTTGCCAGAGGCTACCTGGTAGTCGACGCGAGCGGACACCTGCGGCTGCCGCCGCTCGCCGCGCTCGGCGCCGGCGTCAACCTGCCCGCCGCCGGCCAGACCAACCTGCTGGTCGAATACCAGATCCACAATCTCTCGGACGCGGACTTCGTCAACTCGATCCCAGCCGTCACCGAGACGCAGGTGCTGCTGGCGACGATCGCGCCGAAATTCGGCTACGATCCCGCCGACGTCACCCGCTACAACAATTTCTTCCGCAACGTCGTCCTCTCCTATCTGAGCCCGGAGCGGCTGATGATGATCTACGCCAAGCAGGGCCTGGACGATGTGATCGAAGAGGTGAGCAAGCTGCGCCGCCTGTCGCTGATCTGATCGCGTTACGTTCGAGGGTACCAAAAAGCGGTCCGCCCGCACCGATCATGCGCGCCGAGCGCCCGGGCTGACGTCCGGTTGCTCGCGCGCCGGCGGCGTGGCCGCGGACAGGGGCATGTCTTCCGGAAGACGAAGCCAAGCGTGCTTGTTGTCTGTCCAGACGGATTGCTGCGGCTGCGGGAAGGACGGGTCGGCGAATGCGCCGACCGCGACGCCGATCAGGTGCGGCACGCGCTCCGGCTCCCAAAAGATCGTCGAGCCGCACTCCGGACAGAAATGGAAGGTCACAGGCTTCCCCGAGGCCGAATCCCGGATGTAGGTCTTCGAAAGACCCTGGACGACACGGACCGCTCCACGGTCGAAAAAGGCGGCGATGCCGAAGGCGCTTCCCGTCCGGCGCTGGCAGTCGACGCAATGGCACATCGAAACGCGGGTGGGCGCTCCTTGGCAGCCAACCTGGAGCCGTCCACAGGCGCAACTTGCGAAACGTTGTTCCACCGACAGCCCTCCTTGCGAACGTGCCGAAGGCTTCCTGGTACGCTTGCACGACCCAAGTCCGCAATGGATGATCCATGCCGTGCAGGCACGATGTGATCGAGGGGGCGACACATGAGAATGCGACACGGCTGCTCGATTCTTCTATCCACGGTTCTCGGTTTCGGAGCCGTGGCGTCCGCCGCATCCGCCGAATTGAAAGTGCTGACCTCCAGGGCGATCGCCACCGTCCTGGACGTCGTCGGGCCCCAATTCGAGCAAGCGACACGCAACAAGCTGACCGTCGTGACCGGCTTCAGCCCGGAGCTCGTCAGGCGGATCAACGCGGGCGAGCCATTCGATATCCTTGCGGCTCCGCCGCCGGTGCTCGACACCATGATCAAGGCCGGCAAGCTGAACGCCGGTACGCGCACGCTTCTGGTCAGGTCCGACGTCGGGGTTGGGGTTCGCGCCGGCGCGCCCAAGCCGGACATCAGCACGGTCGCGGCATTCAAGCAGGCGCTGCTGAATGCGAAGTCAATCGCCTATCTTCCCACGCCGGGCGTTCCGCAGGTCCTGGAGCGGCTCGGCGTCGCGGACGCCATCAAGAGCAAGAGCACCGTTCCGGAGACGGACATCGTGTCCGAACTCGTGGCCAAGGGCGAGGTCGAGCTCGGAATCGTCGTCATGTCCCAGCTTCTCACCACGCCCGGCGTCGATCTGGTCGGTCCGCTGCCCGACGACATCAAGGTCACGACAATATTTGGCGGCGCGGTCAGCGCGAGCTCGAAGGTGCCGGACGCGGCGCGTGCCTTGCTTCAATTCCTGCGGACCGAGGAGGCCGTGAAAGTCATTCGCAAGCAGGGAATGGTCCCGGCCTCATGATCACCCTATCGGTACCCGAGGGGATCACGCTTTAAATCCGCGGCAGCGGCCGCTTCGATTCGCCTGAAAGCGGACATCGGGCGGGCGTGTCGGCAGGTCCGCGAATTTGACGATCCGCGCTTGGCGTCGACCGTGCCGGCGGGCCGGCGCGGTCGAACCGCATCGCGATGCGATCGCCGTCAGCGGACCCACACGCCGCGGTGCCAGGCCCAGCGACCCTCGTCCCAGGCATAGTGGCCCTTGATCCAATAATGCGCGGGCGAAGGCCGCAGCGGGATGACCTCGACGATCTCGGCAGGCATCGCCGGCACGACGCCGCGGACGTAGTGGCCCTTGACCCAGAACCAGCCGCCGCCGCGCCACACGTGATGTCCCGGGACCCAGGCATAACCCGCGCCCGGTGCGGCCGGAACGACCTCGACGATCGGCGCCGGCATGGCGCCGCGTGCGACGACGACTTGAGCAGACGCAATCCCGCTGCTCAAACCGGCGAGCAGCGCAAACGCCGCGAGCGCCGACAGGGCGCCGCGAGATGTGACGGACATGACGATCTCCTTCGGAAGATGTTTCGGGCAGTCCCGCTGCGTCGCTCGACCGGCGCACGCGGGGACGCGCGCCGCCGGCCCGCAGCAGTTCTCATCCGCGGCGCACCCCATGCGATCGTGTGGCGATGTTGCCGCGGACGATGATACGCTAGCGGATCGGTTCCGAACGATGGCTGAGCGCACCATTTATCTCGCGTTCAACCTGCGCCTCAGATCCGCGGCAGCGGCCGCTTCGATTTGGCGCGCGACGGCACCTTCACGAGCGCCTCGCCGTCGAGCACCACCTCGTCGCCTACCTGGCACGTGCAGGTGAGCCGGGCGCGCTGCCGCTCGGGGTTGAGCTCGGCGACCGTCACGGTCACGTCGACGGTGTCGCCGATCCGCACCGGCGCGCGGAAATGCAGGGTCTGCGAGATGTAGACGGCGCCCGGTCCGGGCAGCCGGGTGCCGAGCACCGCCGAGATCAGGCCCGCCGTGTAGAGCCCATGCGCGATCCGGCCGCCGAACGAGGTTTTTGCCGCAAAGTGCTCCGAGAGGTGAATCGGGTTGCGGTCGCCGGTGAGCTGGGCGAAGCCGACCACGTCGTCGGACGAGATGGTCTTCGACAGGGTCTCGGTCATGCCGACCGACAGGTCCTCGAAGTAAAGCGCTCGCAGGGGTAACATCATCGCGCGCACTTTAGAGCACGTTCCGTTCCGATGGAATCGGAACGTGCTCTAGATTCACGCACCAATCTCGGGCTTGCCCGAGATTGGCATTACAAATGCGCAGATCGGGTAAGCCCGATCTGCGTGCGCATATCCTTGTCGGCGAACCGGCGCCCACTTCGCCGGGATATGCGCTAGCCCGGATGAAGCGCCGGCGAAATCCGGGACCGCCCTCCCCGCATTTCGCTGCCCGCCATGCGGGCTGGATTTGCTAAGCTCGTGCATCATCCACCGGAGCCCCCGCATGAAAGCCGCAGTCGTAGGTGAGCACGGCGTCGAAATCCGCGACCTGCCGAAGCCCGAGCCAAAGCCGAACGAGGTGCTGATCCGCGTGCGCGCCTCGAGCCTCAACCGGGCCGATCTGCTGGTCAGCCTCGGCCATCAGCACGGCGCGGTCGGCGGGGTCGGCGCCCGCCTCGGCCTCGAATGCGCCGGCGAGGTGGACACGATCGGCAGCGACGTCTCCGGCTTCAAGCCGGGCGACCGCGTGATGGGCTCGGCGGCGGGGGGCTATGCCGAATACGCGGTGACCGACGCGGGCCGCCTGCACCGCATCCCGGCGAACAACATGACCTTCGCGCAGGCCGCCTGCTTCCCGGTCGCGCTGCAGACCATGCACAACGCGGTCGTCACCGCCGGCCGCCTCAAGCGCGGCGAGAGCCTGCTGATCCAGGGCGCGAGCTCCGGCGTCGGGCTCATGGGCATGCAGATCGGCAAGGTGATGGGCGCCGCGCTGGTGATGGGCACCTCGACCAATCCGGCGCGCCGCGCCCGGCTCAAGGAGTTCGGCTGCGACCTCGCGCTCGATTCGGGCGATCCGGGCTGGCCCGATCAGGTCAAGCAGGCGACCGGCGGAAAGGGTGTCGACCTGATCGTCGACCAGATATCGGCGAGCGTCGCCAACCAGAACCTCGCGGCGGCCAGAATCCTCGGCCGTATCGTCAATGTCGGCCGCCTCGGCGGCATGCGGGGCGAGTTCGATTTCGATCTGCATGCGATGAAGCGCATCGACTATATCGGCGTGACCTTCCGCACCCGCAGCATCGACGAGGTGCGCGAGATCAACCGGCTGATGCGCGCCGATCTGTGGCCCGCGGTCGAGGCCGGCAAGCTCACGCTGCCGATCGAGAAGACCTTTCCGCTCGACAAGGCCGCCGACGCGCTCGCCATGATGAAGGCGAATGCGCATTTCGGAAAGATCGTGCTGACGATGGATTAGCGCGTGAACCGCCTGTCCGCACGCCTCAAGCGTGATGACTTTTCTTCGAATTGCCATCACGCTTTGGCTTATTTTTGGCGCATGATCTTTTCCGAAAACCGGTACCCATTTTTTTTCGGGATCATGCGCTAAGCCTCCGCGAGCGCGGCCTGCTGAAAGCTGCTCTTCGGCCATGGCAGGCCGTAGTGTTCGCGCAGCGTCGTCCCCGCATAGGCGGTGCGAAACAAACCCCGCCGCTGCAGCAACGGGATGACCTCGCCGCTGAACACGTCGAGCATCGATGGCAGCAGCGGGGGCATGATATTGAATCCATCGGCCGCGCCGTCGGTGAACCAGTCCTCGATCAGGTCGGCCACCTGCTCCGGCGTTCCGGCGAATGTGAAATGGCCACGGGCGCCCGCCAGCGTCCCCAACAATTGGCGCAGCGTCGGCCTTTCACGGCGGACCAGGCTCAAGATCACCTCGGTTCGGCTGCGCGCCGCTTCGACCGACGACGGCTCGGGAAAATCTTCGGGCGCCAGCGGACGGTCGAGGGGCAGGTGCGAGAAATCGTGACCGCCGAACCGTCCCGACAGCCGTTTGCGGCCCACCTCCGGGTCGGACAGGTCGTCGGTCTCGCGCGCGAGGCGCTCCGCCTCGGCCTCGGTCGAGCCGATCATCGGGCTCAGCCCCGGAAGAATGAGCACCTGCTCCGGCGCGCGGCCTTGCGTCCCGATCAGCGATTTCAGATCGGCATAGAACGCCTGCGCGGTCGCCTTCTCGAGGTGCGCGGTAAACACCGCCTCGGCGTGTCGTGCGGCGAATTGACGGCCGGTATCGGATGAGCCCGCCTGCACGAAGACCGGCCGGCCTTGCGGCGTCCGCGGCAGGTTCAGCGGTCCGGCGACCTGATAGTACTTGCCCTTGTGATTGATCGGCCGGATGCGGTCCGGCTTCGCATAGCGGCCGCCCGCACGATCGTCGATCACGGCGTCCTCGGCCCAGCTGTCCCACAGCGCCGTCACCACCGCCATGTACTCTTCGGCGCGGGCATACCGCTCGGCGTGGCTGACCTGGCCTGCCCCGCCGAAATTGTCCGCCGCCGTGGCGAGCCACGACGTGACGATATTCCAGCCGATGCGGCCGTTGCTGATGTGATCGAGCGAGCCGAACTGCCGCGCCAGGTTGAACGGCTCGGTGTAGGTGGTCGAGCACGTGGCGATCAGCCCGATCCTGCTGGTGGCGACCGCCGCCGCAGCCAGCACGGTCACCGGCTCGAGCCAGGTCCGCGCCGCCTGCGCGGCGTCGTTGCCCAGCGCGAGCTGGTCGGCGAGAAAAATGGAATCGAACAGTCCCGCCTCGGCGCGCTGGGCGAGATCCTGGTAGTAGCGGATGTCGGTCAGCGCCAAGGGCGAGGCCGCCGGATGGCGCCACGAGGCCTCGTGATGGCCGCGGCTGTGGATGAACAGGTTGAGATGCAGCTGGCGTTTCACGGCATCCTCCTATTCCGGCGAAGTGAACCGGCCGAACGCACACTGGATCAGAACGAGATCCCGCTTGCCTTGATCGGGCCTTCCCACTTCTTGATCTCGGCGGCGACGAATTGCCCGAGATATTCCGGCGTGCGGCGCTCCGGCGCAACCGCCTCGCCGCCGACCTGCTTGAGCCGCTGCTGGACGGCCGGCGCATCGAGCGCCGCCACCGTTGCCCGGTTGAGCTTTTGCACGATCGCGGCCGGGGTGCCGGCCGGCAGGAAGAGCGCGTACCAGCTCGGGACATCGAAGCCGGTCAGACCCTGCTCGTGGGCGGACGCGAGGTCCGGCAGGCTCGACGAGCGGTCTTTGCTCAGGATGGCGATCGCCTTGACGCTCTTCGCGACGATCTGCGGCAGCGCCAGCGGAAGGCTGACGCAATCGTAATCGATCCGGCCGGCCATGACGTCCTGCAGTGCCTGCACGACGTTGCGATAGGGCACGTGCGTGACCTCGATGCCGATGGCCGTGTCGAGCAGCAGGCACGCGAGGTGATTGGACCCGCCCACGCCCCCCGAGCTGAACTGGAGCTTCGTCTGATTGCCCCGCGTGTAAGCGATGAACTGCCGCAGGTCGTCGGCCGGGAAATCGTTGCGCACGACGAGGACCAGCTTTTCGTCGGTCAGCAGCCCAACTGGTGCGAAGTCCTTCAATGTATCGAACAGCGGCTTCTTGTAGAGCCATTGGCTCTGCGCGAAATTGCCGACATTGCCGATCACGAACTGATACCCGTCGGGTGCCGCCCTGGCGACCCTGGCGCCGCCCAAAAGGCCGCCGGAGCCGGTGACGTTCTCGACCAGCACCGTCTGTCGCAGGTTGCCGCCGATCCCGTCGCCGATGATGCGACCGATCGCGTCGCTCGATCCGCCCGCCGCAAACGGCACCACCAGCGTGATCGGGCGGATCGGCCACTCGGCCTCCTGGGCTTGCGCGGGACGAGCCGCAAGCAGGCCGACGCACAGCGCCGCAGCCAGACAGACGACGCGGTCACCGGCGCGTACCATTTGCGCCCCCTCGCTCATCGTCGCAACGGGGGCGGCCGATGCCGCCCCGGTCGGTTTCAGCGGGTGCCGGCTCTCATTACGTCATTGCGGGCAGATCTGCCAGATGGCGCCATACGGCGCGTTTCGCGCTGCTGCTCCGGAATCGAGGGGGGAATTTCGCTGCACTTGTTCGGTTGCCGCGGCGCGTTATACGATTTCACGTCTTCGCGTTAACGCCCCTCGCGCCCAGCCTGTCGCGGCCGACGCAGAGAACCCAGGGTGTTTCGCGGGAGGAACGAATGCCTACGACCGAGTGCGTGTCGCTGCTTCTGTCAGCGCGGCTTCAGCGGCTGCCGACCACTCGCTATGCGTGCGCCTTCGTGTTCCTGCTCGCGGCCGCATTGACCATCGAGGCTTTCGACATTGGCAGCCTGTCGGTCATCCTGCCGATCCTCAAGCCGCTGATGCATCTCAGCGCGGCGGAAGTCGGCGTGCTCGCCGCCGCGTCCACCATCGGCATCACCATCGGCATGATCCCCGCCGGCCTTCTGGCCGATCGCTTCGGACGCAAGCGCGTGCTGATCGGGGGCATGCTGTGGTTCGCCGGCCTGACCCTGGTCTCGGCGCTGGCGCCCGATTTCTGGACGCTGCTGACGTTGCGCGGGCTCTCCGGACTTGGGATGGGCGCGACCTTCATCATGCCCTATGCGCTGCTCGTCGAGCTGGTGTCGTCGCGCACCCGCGCCGCCTTCGCGGGCATTTTGGAGTCGGCGCTCGGGGTCGGCTACGTCGCGGTGCCGCTCCTCGGCCTTGTGGTGCTGCCGCGGTTTCCGCCCGACACGGCCTGGCGCCTGTTTCTGCTGATCGCCGGCCTGCCGATCGCCTATGTCTGGGTGCTGTGGAAATACCTTCCGGAGTCGCCAAGCTGGCTGAGCCGCGCCGGCCGGTCGGACGAGGCGGAGCGCATCGTCGCGACAATCGAGCGGCGCGTCGAGCGGCTGACCGGAGCGCCACTGCCGGAACCCGTCGTCACGGGCGGGCTGGAAGCCTCGCTCGGCAGCGAGCGCCCGCGGGGCGGCCTGCGCACGGCGCTCGAAGTCTGGCAGCCTCCCTATCTGGTGCGTACGCTCGCGATGACGAGCGGCGCCTTCGGCACGTTCTCTCTGTTCTATGTCGCGGTGAACTACATCCCGTCGCTGTTCGACGCCCAATCGATCGGCTTCTCCAATTCCTTGATGCTGTCGCTGATCGTCACCAGCTCGCAAATCCCGGGCAAGCTCCTCAACGGCGTGTTGTCGGATTTTCTCGGCCGCAAGCCGATCTATGCGCTGTTCGCCTCGGTGTCATTGATCGGTGCCTATTTCTTCGGCCAGGCGGCAAACCCGATCGCGATGGCGGGATGGGCTTGCCTGTTTCTGTTTGCGGCGTCCGGCTCTGCTCCATCCTACAAGTTGTGGTACGCGGAGCAATACCCGACGGCGATCCGCGCCATCGGCCAGTCGACCTGCGAAAGCATCGGTGGCAAGCTGTTTGGCGGTGTCGTGTGGACGGCGGTCTTTCCGGTGCTGGTCGAGACGTTCGGCATCGGCGCAACGATGACGCTCATTTCGGTCCTCGGCCTCGTCACGCTGCTCGTGGTCGTCGCCTTTGCACCGGAAACCGCCGGCGGTTCCGGCGAAAAGCGCGATGAGCAGGCAGGACCAAACAGATTCATGAACTCCATGGACGCGGCCGGCCGCTGATCTGATCAAGCCGGATGAAGGGATCGAACGAGATCAAAGTGACCGATCGGGGCGATGCATCCGGCGATTACGCGTTTGGCCCGTTTCGCCTGATTCCATCCCGCAAGCTGTTGCTCGAAGGCGATCGACCGCTCCGTCTCGGTTCCCGCGCGCTCGATATCCTGATCATTCTGGTCGAGCGCGCCGGCGAAGTCGTGAGCCAGGAAGAGCTGATTGCCCGCGCCTGGCCCGACACGGCCGTGGCGGAGAGCAATCTGCGGGTCAACGTCGCCGCCATCCGCAAAATCCTCGGCGACGGTCCGGCGGGCAACCGATACATCGCCAACATTCCCGGACGGGGCTATCACTTCGTGGCCCCGATCGTGATTTTGCACGCGTCAGCGCCGGGAGCGCGGCCGGTCCACGCGGTCGAGCCCGCGCCCGCGCTGCCCGTCCCCTTCACGCGACTGGTCGGCCGCGAAGAGATCGTGAAAGCGATCGCCGGCAAATTGCCGCTGCGGCGGTTCGTGACGATCGTCGGCGCCGGCGGCATTGGCAAGACGACGGTCGCCCTCGCGGTGGCCGAGCGGCTGGTCGCCTCCTACCCGGACGGGGTTCGCTTCCTCGACCTCGCATCCTTGAGCGATCCCGAGCTCGTGCCCAGCGCGCTCGCCGCGATCCTCGGCGTGACGATTCATTCCGACAATCCCGTTCCAGGGCTGATCGCCTTCCTGCGCGACAAGCAGATGCTGCTCGTGCTCGACGGTTGCGAGCATGTCATCGAGGCCGTCGCCGCGTTGGTGTCGGCGCTGCTCAGCGCCGTCCCCGGCGTGCACATTCTGGCGACCAGTCGCGAGCTCGTGCGTGCGGAAGGCGAGCACGTCCAGCGTCTGCCCCCCCTGGACTATCCGCCTGCCTCGGCCGGGCTCACGGCCGCCGAGGCGATGACCTTCGCGGCCGTCCAGCTTTTCGTCGAGCGCGCGACGGCGAGCGTGGATGAGTTCGCGCTGACCGACGACAACGCGACGGCCGTCGCCGAACTCTGCCGCCGGCTGGACGGCATCGCGCTCGCGGTCGAACTGGCCGCCGCCCGCGTCGATGCTTTCGGCGTGCGCGAGCTGGCGGCGCGCCTGGACGATCGCTTTCGCCTGCTGATGCGGGGCAGGCGCACCGCCCTGCCCCGCCACCAGACGCTGAGCGCCACGCTCGACTGGAGCTATGAGTTTCTGCCCGAGATGGAGCGGGTGGTCCTGCGCCGGCTTGCCGTCTTGGCGGGTTCCTTCAAGTGGGAAGCGGCATGCGCGGTGGCGGCGGGTCCGGCGCAAGCCGAATCGGATATCGAGGACTGCGTCGTGAGCCTGGTGGCGAAATCGCTCGTCGTCGCCGACGTCGGCGGCGCCATGGTGCGCTACCGCCTGTTCGAGACGACGCGCGCCTACGCACGCGCCAAGCTCGCCGAGAGCGGCGAGCTCAACGACGTCGCACGGCGACACGCCGAATATTTCCAGAGCCTCCTCGAGCGAGCCGCGGCCGAATCGGAGAAACGGCCGATGCCCGAGTGGTTGGACGAGTATGGCCAAGAGATCGACAATGTGCGCGCGGCATTGGATTGGGCGCTCTCGGCGGACGGCGACCCGACGATCGGGATTGCGCTCACGGTCGCCGCGGTTCCGCTGTGGATGCATTTGTCGCTCATGGAGGAGTGCACCGGCCGGATGCTGCGGGCGCTCGCCGCCGTCGAGGCCGGCGCGCGGCGGGATGCGCGCCGCGAGATGCAGCTCTGCGCCGCGCTGACGGCGTCGCTGATGTACACCAGAGGCGCCGTTGCCGAGATCCGTACGTTGGGGACAAGCGCCCTCGAGATCGCGGAGAGCCTCGGCGAACCCGAGTACCAATTGCGCGCGCTCTGGGGCCTGTGGTCCTTTCATATCAATGACGGCCAGCAACGCGTCGCCCTGAGCCTGGCCCAGCGGTTCTACGCCCTGGCGGTGAAGCGGGCCAATCCGAACGATCGCCTGACCGGCGAGCGAATGATCGGCACGTCGCAGTACTTTCTCGGCGATTTGCCCAGCGCCCGGCGGCATCTCGAACACGTGCTCGCGCACGACGCCGCTCCTGCCCAGAAGTGGCACATCGCCCGTTTCGAGGTCGACCAGTGGGTGGCGGCGCGCGCCTACCTGGCGCGGACGATGTGGCTGCAGGGATTGCCGGATCAGGCGATGCGCGCGGCCGAGCGCAGTGTCGCGGAGGCCCGCGCGATCGATCACGCGATCTCGCTCGGCCTCGCGCTCGCCTTGGCGGCATGCCCG
>Ga0126371_10002068_pt1 | contig 17186 bp, 19 predicted proteins | sample PanSoiMetaPlot_4_FD_110145 | JGI IMG/M metagenome (GOLD analysis project Ga0126371, IMG submission 110145) | Tropical forest soil microbial communities from Panama - MetaG Plot_4 | ecosystem: Environmental > Terrestrial > Soil > Tropical forest > Bulk soil | place: Panama | collected 2016-02-17 | reverse complement strand
GCGTCTCGCCGCGCACGATCAATGGCCGGGACATTCGCGAGCGTCTCAACCGCGATCGCGCGCAACTCTAAACCGGACGGAACCTGCCCAAGACGCCAAGCGGGAAGGTGCTGCGAGACCAGCCGGTGGGCTGATGCGTCAGATGTTCTGACGACCGACCGGAGCGGCGGCGACGCACCGCCCGCTGGCGGCCTTTCGCCTCCGAAGTCCAGCTCGGGTCGGTCGTTTGGGGACAAGCCAATCCACAATAGTTTAGGCTCACGAGTGTCGTTCTCTTCCAGGGTCTTTGCGTGATCATCTTTCAAATATGCGCAAAAAGGGAGCGTACAACTCAGATGAGCTCTGTCTGCGTGGACTACAAGCATGCGTTCGATGACACGCTTGCCGCGTAAAATCAAAGTCGCCCAGAACTTGGAGAACTTTAACAGCGGTGCTGGGGCAAACAGCGATCTCTTCGTCTAAGCGGGGCGATTTGCTGCGAACTTGGCGGTCGGAAGGTCCTATTCGGGCGTGTGTTCCATTGTTAGTTTTTGGCAGTTGTCACTATTAGTTTTTGGTGGTTGTTTTTCGGATATGTTTCAATCGCACGGCGTCGCAAGATCCTAAAAGTTGAGAGTCAGCAACCGATTGCGCTTAGGATTTGCCGGTCTTCGCGTTCGACGATACGCGAATTGACACTTTCTACGACGGGGTTCACGATTGAGTTTGATGCTCGCCATTGCATGGTAATGGCGACGAACATCCTTCCAAAAAGACAACGGCCATACCAGGCCCCCATAACGGATGGACTTTTCGACATCGAATAGGCAAGGGATTCCTAACGCGGCGCTTACAAAGACGCGCTCGGCGTTCGACGCTGTTCCATCGATGCGGCTTCGAGGCTGTCCGGCTGGTTCACACTGCGGAATGTCTGTTTCGTCAGGCATTATGCGGATAGACATTGGGTGATGTAGACCCAAAGGAGAAATCGGAGGGACCCATGAACACAAACGTTCACGTACTCGGAGAAAGGGATCGCCCCCCGTGGACGGAAGAACCAGACCATGGGCGACGCCAGCTCCTTCTCCTCTTATCGGCGGTCGCCGGCACTAGCGTCCTGCAACCCCCTACAGCGAGTGCTCGAGAGGAGCCAACCGAGATGCAGCCGCCTCGACGTGCCCTGACCGGTCGTGACGCGTCCGGTAAGTCCATTTTTCAGTCATTCGACGTCACCCCGCAGATCGTAACTTTCGAGTCGCGTCCTGGGCTCACATTCTACGAAATTTACGCCACAGACAATGTACCTCGTCTGACAGGTAGGGAACCCGACCCGATGACAACCAAAAAGGGTTCTTTTCCAAAGCCGCACGGGAGCCTGTTCAGACTTACTTTATTCCCTCCCCGACCATCGGAGGGCGCGCCGTCGCCGGGTGGTTATGAAAAATATTTGGAAGAATTGTCTCAAAAGATTCCGGGGATGGCTGAGCACTTCGAACGTGATACACCCGGAATGCATACCTCGGAAACTCTTGACTACGGTATCGTCATCCGGGGGGAAATGATTCTGGAACTCGACGACGGAAAAACGGTCCACCTCCGTCAAGGTGATTGCGTCGTTCAAAATGGAACCCGACACCGATGGCGGAATCCGCTATCCGAGCCTTGCCTAATGGCATTTGTACTCATCGGCGGTGTACGTGAGGCGTAAATTGTTTTCGCAGCGAGCTGCTTGCCAGATGACTGGGCCGAGAGAGTCCTGACGCTCGATGCTCGGCGAAGCTCTGCAATGGCTTCAGATAATGAATTGGGCTAACATCGCCGTATCGTTGGGCCTGTGTCACCGGGCGCCAACCGCTGAGAGATACGTCTGCCCATGAAATGAGGCTACGCGCGCTCCCGCCCTCGTCCACAAATAGGGAGGTAACATTGTTACGCTCACTCAGTTGTGCCAGTGCTGGCGATACGTTTGGCTGGACAAACAAAGCCCAGCAACCGACTCTGAGAACGGGGAAGCGTGCGCCTCGGTCCAACAACTTTGCACGCGACAAAGGAGGAAGCAGATGCGTATCAGCTTGAAAATGACAGCAGCCCTCATCGGCAGCTTTGTGCTCGGTGCTGGCGCTATCCAAGCGCTGCACGCGCAGGCCACGCCGCCGGCTTACGTGGTCTTCGAAATCACCGTCAAGGACAAGGAGGGCTACAACACGGGCTTCCTCAAGGACGCGCAGAAGGTTATCTTCGAGCATGGTGGCAAATACATCGCCGGTGGCTATGACAAGAGCATGAGCCTGTCAGGCGCACCGCTGCCCAATCGGGTTGGAATCCTCCAATTCGCCAACGTCGATGCTATGAAGGGCTGGTGGAATGGTGGCGGCCGAGACATCCAAGAGAAGGTCGGCAGCAAATACGCTGACTTCCGCATCTTCGCGGTCGAGGGCGTCCAGCAGTAACAAAAAATCGAGGGCGATGCCTTGCGTTCCGTCCTCGACTTGCTCAAAGAGCGCCCTGTGCGTCGGGCACCGACGTGGATGGTCGTAGCCGTTCCCGACCGATGACATGCCCCACAACGGCGCGATCAACTGTGCATCGCGAGAGCGCCAGGGCGCCCGCGATCTGTGGGTTGGCCCACGAGGCGCAACCCCGGCATTCCCCGGCCAGCGCGGTGTTTTCAGCTCCATGGGAAACGACGCGCTGATCCTGGAAGGCGTCGAGAGCGCCAAGGCGGCGTGATCGTGTTACTGCACGGCGCACGGCGCCGGTCGACTGTTCGGTCGCAAGGATACCAAGCGGCAGCTGTGGCGGCCCGAGACGAATGCCTGGACTAGCTGCTGTGGAGTGATGCTGAGTGGTGCCGACTTCGACGAGCCTGATGGCCTATCGCCGGTGCCCGACGTGCTCGCCGCACCTGCCGGGGCGGTTAGGATTTTGCACACGCTGCGGCCGGTCATTGTGGTGATAGCGGGCGGTAGGGAAAAGGATCGAAATGCGCTGCGGCGAAATAGACCAGGTGACCAAGATCGGATCGACTCCCGCATGTTGGCTGGGCTCCGAGTTGTACATTTTCGGACTCATTCGGCCCAGCAAAATGCCTCTACTCGACCATCTCGTTGGTGGTTGTGCACAACGATGTCGTATCGTCAGCCACGCAGCTTAAGTCTCGGGGCTCGCAACGTCGTCGAGATATTTTTCATACTCTGCTCGCGAGAGCAGATTGCCTTCTCGTTCGACGCGAGCACGGTCCTTCGCGGGTAAAGAGGCCTGGACATCATCGACACGCTTCCAGGGCGCCAAAGGCGTTTCGCGTTTCGAATGAGGCACAAATTCTGACGGTTGTATCTTTTTATATCGGTGGACATAGCGTGGGCAGTTACGAAAAATTTCAGTCACACTCACTCGGACGATCAGCTGCGCTTCAGCGTACTCCGACAGCAGAGGATCGTTATCGTCAACACTGGCGATGCCTTGCAGGCGCAGCCGATGCGGCTTCTCAAAGTTGATAAAGAGCATGCCGACTTGCTGATTTCCGAGCAAGTTGCCCATTGAATAGAACATGCCGTTACCATCGTAACATGGAAAGACAACTGCCTTACTATCGATAACACGAACAAACCCGGGATCGCCGCCCTTATAGGACACAGTTGGTCGGCCCCGATGATCGATGGTCGACAGAAAGAACATGTCGCGGCTTTCAATGAACGCCTTGTTCTCGGGCGAGATTTCGGTGAGCACCACGCGCGCTTCGACATTGTCGGCAAGCCGCCGTGTATCGAAGCGATCCTGCAATGAACGGTGGATAGGTCCATACAATCGGCTCATCTGATATTTCTCTTTACTACTGAGCAATGCCCTCGGGCCGATGACTACACCTTACCACACCTTCGATTGCGCCCCACAGCAAAAACTGACCATGGTTGTCAGATGCGGGTCAGGAATGGCCCAACATCAACCGGTCGCTCGGATCGAGGCGCTCTACCGAAACGGGTGGCCAGGAAGTGCCATAAAACCGGTCCTTAGTGCATCAAATCGATTGGAAAATGCTTGCACGTTGAATTGTGTGTCGGGACCGCGCATCTTGGTTAGTCGACTAACCTTGCGGCATTGTTTAAGAGCCAAATCCTCTAGCCACCACCCACTGGATTCGGTCGGCGTCCGCCATGGGCCGCGGCGTCCAGCAATTTGGCGATGAGGCCGAGAGCGCTTAGGCTTAGAACCACTGAAGCGGGTCCCGCTCGTTTTGACGCATTACTTGACCGTTTATGACCCAATGACCCCTTATGTGAGGATTTTCGGACGCCGGCCAGCTACGCGCGGAAATCGATCTGGCAGAGATCTTTGCCCGCCGGCCGGACGTGCTGCAGGCCTCGTTCGCACCGCGCCAAAGACCGACTATCGTTCGCGCGTAGCCAACGGCGTCGATTCGGCATACTTCGAGTCAGTCGTCACCATAGGGATAATCGACGGCCACTAGCCAACGGCCGTCCGGCTGGCGACGCAAGACATCGGCGAACCTCGACGTGCGCTCAAACGGCGTGCCGTCCCCTCGGCGGCCGGAGAGCGTGAACGTCCCTAGGACGAGCACCAGATCGTCGGAGTGAATGAAGGTGCGCGGATTGACGGTCAGGCGGCCGCGCAAAGCGACGAGATGCTGCATGGCGCCGCGCAGTTCCGCGGGACTCTCGGTAACGCGCCCCGGCTTAATGACGAAGGCTGCTTTGGGTTCGTAGAGCGCCACCAGGGCCTCGAGGTCGCCGGCGTTGTGGGCCTCGCTGAGGGCTGGGTACAGGTCTTCCGGTCGTGCTACCATCACACCAAATTAGCACGCGAGTGTCGGAGCGGTCTATAGAGATGACCGCTCGTGGCACATTCCGGTCCTAATGTATCGGCCGGGCGGACAATGTCTTGGAAGGCCACTATCTTAAAGATTGCGCGTCAATTCGACCGGAAACAGCATTAGCTTGCAGTCATTGAGATTGTTGCGAAATGGGCAACCGCAATCGCCGCTGCCTGCTAAGCCGCAACAACTGACTTGAGCCAGTTGTTGCCGCGCTCCAAGTCCCGGGCTCTTCATAACGCACACCCTTGGGCTAAGACCGCCGCCGGTGCCGCGCATGCCGGAGGTCTTGGCCACAACGCCGGCCACGATTCAGCTGACAGTGAGTCGTGCGGCTGCAGCGTGGTGCGGCGCAGGCCATCGCAGACTAAAGTACGCCAAAGCCCGGCAGGCGAACTTACCCGCTGCGCACCTCAAGCGCGCACCGGGGCCAAGTCCGTGAGGCAGGACGCCGCTGAGCGCTCATCGGAAGCTTTCCGCCATCCGCCGATCGCCGATGCGATCTCGGAACCTCATCGCGTAGGTCCACGACGAGGGAAGCAATCTCCCTGTTAACTGTAGGCACCTCACGCTGTCACCGCCCTTCCTGGAACAAGCCGTGGGTTAACGCGTCAGGGAGCCCACGCCGCTGGGAGTTGAGCGATTTCGCTCTTCCAAGCGACAACCAGTTCAAAAAAGCTCTGGAAGGCCTTTGGCGCTTGCTCCTTGCTGCCCTCTTGGTCAGCAAGCGCCTTCATAAACTCGCCCTGTTTGAGCGCGACTTCCTGACCCGAGACCCGTGCCCGAAGGGCGCTGGGCGCTTCCGACGCTCGTGCTGGATAACGTAGTCGCCGTCGAAACACTGATAGTAGGAATCCGCCGAACCCTTCCTGCTGGTTGCGCACTTGTGGAAGGGGTAGAGGTCGTGCTCGGTTCGGAACGGCAAGTACGGCGCTATCATATAGCGGACCGATCCGTCGGGCGAGCCGCCAAAGCGATCGATATGACCTTTGAGGCGGGGCTCAACGTCAAGAATAATGGCGCGCAGTGTTTCTCCTTCGATGAAATTGTCGGGCAACTGATCGAACGGACCATCAAAGTAGTTGTTCGCACGAATATTACCTTCAAAAGCACCGATCAAGATCTTGCGTTCGAGTCGCCAGTCTCGGTAGAACGCGAAATCCGTGCGCTTGCCTATAATAATGCGGTCCGTGAGGTGGCTTGGGATGAATTCGTCAGCGACCTTAACGGTCTCATCGAGAATGTAATGAAAGATTTTCAGCTTCGTGTTGTAGACGAGGAAAAAGCGAATTCCCGATTCATCGAAGATTGGCCCGATGAATTTCTCATGAGGGCCAATAATACTCGCGGGCGGCCTCACCTGCGAAAGATCATTGAGGACGAAAATGACGCTCTTTGATCCATACGACACGCGATAGACCAGATACTCAAGTTTTTCAACCGTGACTCCTTGCGACGCGTCGAGAATAATATGGGTTACCGGGCTTTGCTCTCTCCATTCGGAGAGGTCCTCATAGTAGGCAAAGATCACCTTGCCTTCGTCCCGGTTACTTGCATCAAGCCGGATGTTTCCTGCGAAGCGTCGGCCATTGTGTATGAAGCTGAAATAATAGTAGTTCTCCGTCGGGTAGACCTTCACGCGATCAGGGAGGCTGTTCAGCACGAAACCGAACATGGCTTTCGGGTCGTCGATTGACAAAGTAGTTGGCCGCGTGACTTCCTCTATATAGGCTTGGTTAGTCTGAAGCCGCGGAACTTCCGTGCTTTGTGCGGTCGCCGGCACGATAGCGGCGGCGAGCAGCGCTAGCGCATATAGCAGTCCGACCACAGAAGACGCCCTGGGCCGGCCACCCTGCCGACAAGGTGGCTTATTTCGAGCACAGACGGACATTGGCCGCCCCGGCGAGGCATGCACCGGCGACAGGGTTGGTCGTCAATATGAGATCCGATCGGTTCCCGATAAGTCCATAAGACTTCCGATTACCAACGACTTCCCCAGCGCCAATGCGCCCGGCGCCTCGCGCTCCCCCAGCCCCACCGGCGCCCTCCGCTCCCCCAGCGCCAATGCCCCCCGCTCCCCCAGCGCCAGTGTTGGACCTGATGCACGGGATTATTCGCAGCGGTTGCATCTTTGATCACCACGCCATTCACCGGCGCGGCCGAAATGCCCGATACGCTCGCCAAAGCAATACCAGCTGATAGAAGCGTCGCCTTCAGGACAGTGCGCATTCGCATTTCCTCCGTTCGTCTCGTCTTTCGGGCTTGCCATGCGCGCTTTGAGTACCTCGTTCCTCTCGAGGAACGCCGGCGGCGTCGGCTTATCTTCAACGCCTCGTGAGGTCTTCCGTGCGTCGATCAATTAAATTTGAAATAACATGATTCCGCCGGCCCCACTGGAGTGCTGTCTCCCTCCGGAGACAAAGACTCTCAGATTTGTTACCTACCCAACATAACGCCCGGTGGGTCGGTCAAGGGCCGGCTGGCCGACAGTTCTGCCCGGACAGACTTTGCGGTACTTGGGGGCGTCCGCAAGACATTCGTGTGACGCCTATCTTCTAAAGATCGCGCAGGCGCACGCCCGATGCATGGTGGTCGCAGTTTGGGGTGCGTTGGTGCACTCGCCGGCCCGTTTGTGTGCAGCGCGCCTCACGCCGTGTGCTGGCGCGAACTCGCCACTGTCTTGGGGTCTGGGCGGAGCAGACGCGGTTTGGACCATACATTGGGTCATTTTTGAGGACCAACCAGCTACCAGGCGGCGCAGCACGTTTGCGCCAAGTGCGCTCCCGGCGTTACCAAAGACGCTATCAGCCGAGATGGTAACCATCCAACCCACGACACGCGGATGGACTCCGGTAGCGCCGCAAGACGACATCGACTGGACGGCGAGCAGGATCCAACGATGTTTGCGAACCGGACTAGCGTTGCTAGTTTGTGCGATGAAGTCAACTCGCGAGGCTCATCATGCCTGAGATCGGACTATTCGATGCCATGTATTCCGCGCGGTCTTTGCGCCGGCTCAAATCCGACCCGGTGCCTGAGGAGATCATCACCCGCGTGCTGGACGCCGCCATCCGCGCGCCGTCTGCCGGCAATGCCCAGAACTGGATCTTCATTGTGGTACGCGATGCGGAGCAGCGGCGCAGGTTGGGTGCGATCTATCGCAAGGCCTCCGGCATCGCTAGCGAGATCTACCGGGCGCGCGGACGACCCGCGCATATGACCGATGAGCAGTACCGGCGCTTCATGACGGCCGGTGCTTACCTATGGGACCATATGGGCGATGCGCCGGTGCTGCTCGTCCCATGCCTACGCGAACGCGTGTTACCCCCGCGTGACGCGCTTCCGTTGCCGGTCCAGGCGCTTTACGAAGGAGAACTAGCGTACGAGAGGCGCATTGGCGGGGCCAGCATTTATCCAGCTGTGCAGAACATCATTCTCGCCTGCCGCGCGTTCGGGCTCGGAACCGTGATGACGACCAATCACATTCGCTGCGAGCACGAAGTCAAAACGTTGCTCTGCCTTCCATCGGATGTGTTGACTTACGCGTTGATGCCGATCGGCTATCCAATCGGAAAATTTGGTCCGCTAACCCGCCAACCGGTGTCCGAGGTGGCGTATGCCGACCGCTGGGGCGTTGCTTGGCAGCCGAGTGAGGAAATCACATAACAACTCGGGCCCAATAGGCGGGATGTTCGAGAAGTGTCAAACCCAGAAGTCGCCGGCTTCGATTGCCTCATGACGCCAGGGCGGTGAGAAGCGTTTGCGCTTCGGCGGTCTCGGGAAATTTCGGGGTCGGCGAAAAGCCGTTTGGCGCGAACGCGAGCACGGCACGGGCGTTGGCGGGTCGGTCCGTTGAGTGATTGAGCTTCGCGAGCGAGAGCGCTGCGCGCAAGTCGAAACTGCGCGCCTGCTGCGCAATGGCGACTGCGGTGGGCAATGCATCCTCGGCCGGCGCCGTATAAAAGAGCTGACGCTAGCCGCCGTTGAGCCGCCCCATCATCGCTCGCCCCCATGAGGCTTCGCATCACAATGATCATCGTCAGCGCGCTGACGCAACGGACTTTTGCAACAAAATCTGCCACTAGCCGACGTTCGCTACATCCGCTTTCGTTTCAGTGCAGATCCAATTCTTGAATGCGGCAATTCCGGGATCGCCGTCGGCTCGAGGCCGGTGGATAAGATAGTAGGCAAGCTCGCAATCCACTGCGTCGCCGAAAGGACGAACGAGGCGGCCCGCTGCCAAATCCAAGGCCACTAATGTTGTTCTACCCAGGGCAACGCCACTTCCGTTGATTGCCGCCTGATAGGCTGCTGCTGAGTCGTTGATTTGCAGGCCGCGCTCACAGTTGATGTCCGGAAATCCTGCTGCTTGCAGCCATGTGCGCCATGTCGGAAATGCGCTTTCAAATGCCATCGAGCGATCATGAATGAGAGTGTGGTGCTTTAGGTCCTCCGGACCTTGCAGCGGGTGTGTCCCTTCGAGCAAGGCTGGACTGCACACCGGGAAAAACCTGTCGCGCAATAGGAAGGTAGATTTGAGTCCTGGCCACCGGCCACCACCGTAACGAATGCCGACATCCATTCTCTCCGCAGCGAAGTCAACGAGCCGGCCACTAGTATCGATGCGCAGGTCGTACAACGGATGGTCGATCGCAAAGCGCTCAACGCGTGGCAACAGCCACTTGTCCGCAAAGGCCGGTGGGACGGTGAGGCTAATCGTTATTTGCCCGCGGAATTGCTTCAACCGTTCGAAGGCCGCGGTCAAGTGATCGAAGCCAGCTTGAAGTTCGGGCAAGACGGCTCGCGCCGCGTCCGTTAACACTAGCCGCGCGGGTCCCGCGGGAGAGCGGTGAAAAAGCTCCACTCCGACAATCGCTTCCAGGCCGCGGACGAGATTTCCCACCGCGGCGGGCGTCACGTTGAGTTCGTCTGCCGCCGCTACATAGCTGAGGTGGCGAGCCGCCGCCTCGAAGGCGCGAAGTGCGTTTAAATGATTGGGCGCTCTCATAAATTTCCGCACAAGTTTTTCTATGTCGGGAGCACAGATCATCTCTGTTGCGGCAACGAAGGTCAACCGTCATGGTGCCGTCTACGGATCGCGCGCTCCGGTTACGAACTCAAAACCTTCGGACCAGGAGAAGAGCATGAAACTCTCGAACAAGATCGTCCTCGTTACCGGCGGTACCTCTGGCATCGGACTCGAAGCTGCGAAGTTGTTTCGGGAGGAGGGTGCTACTGTTATCGTCGTCGGGCAAAATTCCGCCCGGTTGCAATCGGCCGGAAGCCAACTTGGGGACAGTGTCACCTTGCTGCGCGGCGACGTGAGAAAGCCCGCCGAGATCGAAAGCATCATCAACCGGATCAGCGAAAAGTTCGGTCGTATCGACGTACTGTTCGCAAATGCGGGGATGGGCATTGCCTCGCCTTTGGAAGCCGTCAGCGAAGATCAAATCGACACACAATTCGATGTGAACTTCAAGGGCGTCTTCTTCGCCATTCAGAAGGCGGCACCGTTGTTAGCCAAAGGCGGCAGCATCATTGTTACAACTTCGTTTCTGAACGAAGTCGGCGCGCCTGGCTTTTCTATTTTGTCGGCCACGAAAGCAGCCGTTCGTTCGCTTGTGCGGTCGTTGGGTGCGGAACTGGCACCTCGTGGCATTCGCGTGAACGCGGTGAGTCCCGGCCCAATTAGCACGCCGTTTCACGGCAAGCTTGGACTTTCCGAGAAGCAACTCAATGAAGCGGCCTCGGCAATCGAGGATCAGGTGCCGCTTCATCGCTTTGGCGAGGCCGGGGAAATCGCCAAGGCAGCCTTGTTCCTCGCGAGCGACGACGCCTCGTTCATGACCGGATCGGAACTGGTCGTCGATGGCGGTATATCGCAGCTTTGATTTTTCGGCAACATGACGGCGGCCGCTGAGAATTGGCCGCCGCCCTACCGCTTCCTCCCTACAAATAGCTGACCACTTGTTGCGCTGTCGTGGACCGTCGAGACGTGCCAGGAGCAGAAACCATTCGCGACGCCTCTTAGCCGACGAGTTCCGGGTGATGGCGCGTGATTTTGCGTTGGCGATGCTGCGGCTGGTCCGACCGAAAAACTAAATCGTCGACCGCCTCGCCAGCCTCATAGCGACGGGTCAAATCATCGGGATCGAAGTCCTCGCCAATGGGATTCTTGGCGAATGCTGGGCCTGCCATGAAGGCATTCGCCTCGTCAGAGGTCAAAGTATCGACCTGAAACTCCATGTTGTTGCCGTCTGGATCATCATAGTAGAGAGACAGGGTGAGGCCGTGTCGGACTGGTCGCGTTGGCAGTATGCCATAGCTCTTCAAACGCTTGTACGTGTCGATAAGCTCTCCAAGGTCTCTCCACGCGTACGCAACGTGCAGCACCCCAGGAGCGGTGCGCGGAGCCGATGCATTCTTGCCTTCGCCAGGTCCCAAGTTCAAGAACGCCATCCGATGGTGTTCGTCATCGTAAGTAAGAAAGCACAGTCTGTCGTCACGATGCTGTATCCTGGCTTGGAACACTTTTAGATACCACTCGATCATCTCGTTGTAGCGATGCGTCTTATACACGACGTGGCAAAATCTGCTCGGCGCAACCATGGCAACCTCCTCAGCGCTACGTTTGGATCAATATACCGATCGACGGACTTTCGCGGAAGCGCGGAGGAACTCTGGCTGCATACGCTACGGCGTCGCAGTCGGAAAATCAGACGAACTGGGAACGGATTACGAAGCTTGCCGCTGATTTCCTTCCACAACCTCGAATCCTCCATCCTGGCCCAGTCAGCGCTTCGCCGTCACGCACCCAAGAGGTGGGCGCCTTATGCGAGAAAGCGCACGTACAGCGTTGTGCGGGGGCGCCCAGCAATGGGCCTCCCTACTGCCATCAGTTGCGGTCATGGCGGGCGATGATTCGAGACTTGCTCGAAGCAGTAAATAGTCGTTGCATGCCGCCTGTCGGTCGCCAGGATTATGTTACCACCGCCGCGCGTGCGCCGTGTTATGCGAAGCGGCCCCGAGACGCTTTGCCGGGCGCTAACCCGAACGTTATGTCGGCTGAAGCATCATGACGATAACCATACGCCTACTGAGGAACTCGAGGCAAACCTGACCTAGACGCACGGGGTGTTGGACCATCGGATTTCGTCGGAGAGGCGATTGCCGAGAAGCGTGAGCGCGAGCCCGCACAGCAGCCCTCCGCCTATGATCTTGGGAAGGACGTGTTCGGCAAGTATGGCAGTGGCCGCGACGATCTCACCGGCCGCAAGCTGATCCTGGGCCTTCGTGCCCAGCATCATCGTTGACGCCGGACCATTGATCGCGTTGTTCGATCGCGATGATCGCCACCACAATCGGGCGGTTGAGTTTCGTGCAGGGGTGCAGGTCACAACTAATCAGCAATGTGCCAGTTCTCACAGAGACGACATTGATTCTGAGATTCTCGGTCGACGCACAGCGTGACTTTCTCCTGTAGGCTCACCGGGCGCTCGAGATTGATGATCGCACGGCAGTGGATCTGCCGCGGATCGCCGCCCTTCTCGACAAATACCGCAACGTGCCGGGCGGACTTCGCCGATGTTTCGCTCCTCGCATTAGCCGAGCGGTTGAACATTTCGCAGATAGCCAGTGTTGACAAGGACTTCGCTATCTATCGACTGTTCAGCAAACGGGCATTCGAGAACGTGTTCACGAACAGCAACTGAAACGGGCTGCATTGGTCACGATTTTTGGAGGCACGGTCGACCGGCTTAGCTGACGCCATCGCCATTGTCAGAACGGCGTTTCGAAAATCAGGATGCTCGCTTCCAGTTCTACAGGATTTACTACTCCAGCTGAAAAGCGGGATCAGTCGCCGAACTTAGAGATAATAAGCAAGATCCACGATCCGGCCGACAATGGCCGGATTGTGCTATACCGGACTCCGCCGCCGCTTTCGGGTGGAGTTTAGCCTCCAAATTGCAATAGTCTCTAGTGATCGCCCAGGTTAGGCAGAGGCGCGCAGACAAGAACCTTTGGAGGAACACTCACATGAACCGTTTGGATGGGAAGGTCGCATTGGTTTCGGGCGCGGCGCGGGGAATCGGCGCCGAGACCGCGCGTAAGATGGCAGCGGCGGGCGCCTCAGTCGTCATTGGCGACGTGCTGGCGGACCGCGCCCGCGAGACGGCGGAGGAAATCGTCCACGGCGGCGGCGAGGCGCTGGCGCTCGCCCTCGACGTGACCACGGAGGCGTCGTGGACGGCTGCCGTCGCTGCAGCAACCAAGCAGTTCGGCAAACTCGACATCCTCGTGAACAACGCCGGCACCTTCCTCGGCAAGGACTTGATGGACGCGACCATGGAGGATTGGACGCGTCTCGTCGCCATTAACATGACGGGCGTCTGGCTCGGCACGAAGGCGTGCGCCCCCGCGCTCGCCGAAAGCGGCAAATCAAGCCGGCACGGCTCGGCGATCGTGAACCTTGCGTCGGTCGCCGGCATCGTCGGCTCGCAGCTCGACCCGCTTTACTCCATGAGCAAGGGCGGCGTGACACTGTTCACCAAGTCGACGGCCTTGTCCTTCGGCCGCAAGGGCTGGAAGATCCGCGTCAACTCGATCCATCCGGGCGTCATAGACACTGACATGGGCGCGCAGACGTTCGTTGCGCGGGCTCGCCAGACCGGTAGCAACGACGTCGAGGGTGCCCGCAGTGTGGCGATGAAGCAGCATCCGATCGGTCGGCTCGGCGTCGCCGAGGACGTCGCCCTCGGCATCGTGTTCCTGGCGTCCGACGACGCGGGCTTCATGACCGGGTCGGGAATGGTAGTCGATGGCGGTCTGACCGCGCAGTAAGCAGCACGGCGTTCGACAATTAGGGAGCGCTGGGCTCGGCGCTCCGTGCTCCACTGTCATCCTTGCGCATCGTACGCTGATACGCCTCGCGAGGCGCCGAAGACATCGAAGGATATTCGGATAGGGGCCAGGACCCGTCCCAATCGGGCGGTGGCGGTTTCCCTCGCAGATTATCGATACGGCTCAGGAGTGCCCGGGATGGGCCGTCGCGGGGGGATGCTTCTAGGGCTGCCTCGAAGGAACTGCGCGCCTCGTCCCATCGACGAGCCCTATAGGCAGCAAGGCCGTCGAGATAGCACGTTCGCAAAAGCTCTTGTTGTTTCGTCAGCGCACCGCTCCGTCCCATCACTTCGAACAGGACTTGAGGCATCCTCTGACCCGTGACTCTCAACCGATCGATCTCCCGCAATTCCAGGGCGTCCCCGGCCGCGGCGGCGGTGATCTGTGAAACCAGAATGCGGCTTCCATAGACCTTGTTGACCGCTTCAAGTCGCGAAGCAAGGTTCACCGCATCCCCCATCACGGTAAAGCTCATCATTAATTCCGAGCCGATACTGCCGGCCAACACTTCGCCGGTCGCAATCCCTATCTTGATGTCGCATTCGGCCGGTATCGCACGTATGCCTAGCAGTTCGGGCAACTGTTTCTGGAGCGCCGGCACGCAATTGACCATATCAATGGCCGCAAGGCACGCGAAGCGTGCCTGGTCGGATTCCTCAATAAAAGGCGGCCCCCAATATGCCATGATTGCGTCGCCGATATACTTGTCGATAATCCCACGATGAGCTCTGACCGGCCCAGACATGGTCGTTAAATAGCAGTTCATAACCTTAACGAGGCCCTGCGGGGTCATGCCTTCGCTCATCGAAGTAAACCCCTTCATGTCGCAGAACATCACGGTCATGACGCGACGCTGGCCGTCGACCGCCGCCACTTCGGGACGGTCGATCAGCCCCTCTATGACTTTCGGATCGATGTACCGACCGAATGTTTCGCGGATGCGTTCGTTTCGGCGCAGGTGCTCAACCATTCGGTTGAATGCAGCCGAAAGCTGACCAATCTCGTCTCTGGTGGAGACGCTGACCAATTGATCGAAGCGGCCGGCTTCCACTTGTCGCGTGCCCTCCAGCAGTCGCCGCACCGGACGGGTGATACCACCACTAACAAAAAGCGCGAAACCTAACCCGAGTGTTGCAGCGAGAACGGTGACGATAGCTGAAACTACGATCTCCTTTTGCTGATTACGAATCACGGTGGACGTGCTCGCAAACACCTGCGAAAGCATGTCGGCGCGTATCGCGTCGATTTTTTGAGTGAACTCGTCGCGCAGCATATCGACCCGCGCCAACGTGCCCCGGACCTGCACCAAGTCCTTGCTGTCAAGCTGCTTTAGTAACTCGGCATCTTCGTCGCTTAGCAAGCGGCGGAGGTCTGTAATCGCGTCGTCGATCCGGGCATCAATTCGTGCCAGCGCAGCGTTGTCCGAAGGCGTGCTGACATCGTCGATGATCGAATTAATGAGCTTCCGCGCCGCATTCGCTTCCTGCTCGATCTCGCCATCCTTTTCCTGGAAAAGACGTAAACGAGCTGCATAACCCTCGTCGTCGGGCGGCACCTGCATCTTGGCAATCACCATGCGACGCAGCGCCAGCGCGCGTTCAATCGAACGAGTATCGACCCGCGCCAAATGATCATAGGCGGGGATGTATTTGATCGTCAGTTCATCGAGCAAGTGTCTGACTCTCGCCGACATTATCATCGACAGAACGGACGTAATCACCATGAGGATGATCAATCCTAAGGCGATACCGACGATCTTGTGCCTGAGCGAGTGGCGAAACATCAGTGCTCCTCTAGATAGCGCAAGGCGACGAAGTCGTCGCCGAAAGGACCGATCGTGGAAACCGGCAGGGGCGGCATATCGGCGGACCTCCCATCACGGACGCTTGCGGTTTTCCCCTAGGGCGGCATCGTATCAGGCGCCTGGTTTCGAACAACAGTCGAGCCGAACCATGTCGGAGATACACCAATCCGTCGGTGAACAGGCTCCGTTCGATCGGTAAGGGGAAAGTACCGGATCGGCCGCGGAACGCTACTCCCCGTGGATCGGATTTTGGCGCAGCGGTGGTGCTCGTGGAGCGGCGGCCAATTGAGCGCGCCTCGGGCCCCAGGTCAGGTATCGGTCAGAAACATTACAAGCTGCTTCGGTTGCTGGCCGCGAAAAGTACCACCGAGCACATGGGTAACATCGTGCCAACAGCGGACTTGATCGCGTGATACCGTCACGCGCCGCGATGGACACTAACGAACCTTCAGTATGTCATGTTAAGTCGTGCTTCCGCTTTGAAGCTATAGACGGGATAATCCTTTATAATTGGGACGCCGATTTCGAGGGAGAGGGCAATGTGGTCGGTTAAATTGCGTCCCACCCTGGCATCGAACGGAAGAAATAGACGTCCGGTTTGGCCCGTAACGGGATCGCCAAAATTTATGCGAATATCAGCGCTGGGATAGAGAGCAACGAACCAATGCTGGGGCAGCCCGATATTCAAAAACGGTGCAAGCTGCAAGTTGCTGATATTTCGCTTCGACGGATCGCCCGCAAAGCTCACGTCGTACCTCGCGAAGGGCTCAAAATAGCTGCCGGAACTAAGTTCTAACAGTCCGTAGCGGAATCCCATAATGGGCATGATTTGCCATTTTCCACTGCCGAGGGTATCGCCGCCGGTGGGAGCGATCACGCGAGCACCGAAGCCGGCCGCCCAACGCTTGTCGAAGTTATAAATGAAGACTGCCTGCGTGTCGGCATCGCCTATGCCGTAAAGATAGTTCCCGTTGGGATTACTTGAAGTGATGGGGTTCTTGGCAAGAAGCGGTAGATCATTGCGCAACGCAATCACCGCCTGTTCGGACAAGTCTACCCGGTGATCGAAGCGCAGATTGACCGTGTCGGTGGTCACCGTGGCGATGGAGCCTGCCGTCTCTCCGCTCCCTGGTGCCGTTCTGTAGCTGTATAGCAGCTGGAATTGGTTCTCTGGAGGCTTAAAGAGATCCTGGCCTGTGTTCGGCGCTTGATTCGGCGGATTTAGCTGTTGAGAAGCCGCGCCTACCGGCTTCAAAGTTATTAGGCCGGCAAAGACTCCGCTTGCGAACAGTCGCAAGGTCGAGGGGCAGGTTCTCGGCGTCATGCGCTTTGCTCATGGAGCACGAGGAAATGGGAATGGCTCGGGTTGGGCTACGCCCGGGTGGAGTCCAGAAAGCAAATCAATGCCCAGAAGGGACGTAGCACAATAGAGACTGCTTTGCCCCGATAAGTGCGGCGGCTGTGGGTAAGGCTTGGGATGGTGTGTTGTTGGGACGCCGGGATAGCCGCCACGAAGGCAGCCTGGACATCTTTCGGGTTCCATTCTGCGGTTGCATTGAGAATTGCCCGACGGGTGGAGGGAGCTTGGCAATACGCCCGGCCGCCGAACCAGAAGTCCACCATGCAGACGATTGCATCAGACTCTCGGCGTTCCATGCGCATCAGGTAGAT
>Ga0126371_10002067_pt1 | contig 17186 bp, 15 predicted proteins | sample PanSoiMetaPlot_4_FD_110145 | JGI IMG/M metagenome (GOLD analysis project Ga0126371, IMG submission 110145) | Tropical forest soil microbial communities from Panama - MetaG Plot_4 | ecosystem: Environmental > Terrestrial > Soil > Tropical forest > Bulk soil | place: Panama | collected 2016-02-17 | reverse complement strand
GTCGGCGCCGTGGACGCGGAACGTGAACCAGGTTTTCAGCGCCCGGAAGCCGCGCGAGAGATCGGGGCCGAGGTCGCATGGCCAGGTGTCGCCAGCCGCAAGCCCGCTCGGCGCCCGATGCAGGTAGGCGGCCGGGTTGCTGAAGGTGCGGCGGTGGCGCTCGGGGTCGCGCACCAGCAGAAAGCCGGCGTCGTAAGGCACGTGCGCCCACTTGTGGAAGTCGAAGGCGATCGAATCGGCGCGCTCGATGCCGCGGATCAGCGGCTTGAGCGACGGCGAGAGCGCCGCGAGCGCGCCGAAGGCGCCGTCGACGTGGAACCAGAGCTTCTCCCGTGAGCAGACGTCCGCGATCGTCGCGAGATCGTCGAACGCGCCGGTGTTGACGGTGCCGGCGGTCGCGGCGACGAGGAACGGCCGCAAGCCCTGCGCGCGGTCGGCCGCGATCGTGTCGGCGAGCAGGTCCGCACGCATGCCGCCGTGCGCGTCGACGGCAATCGCGCGCAGGAAGCGCGAGCCGACGCCCGCCATCTCCATGGCCTGCTTGATGCAGCCATGCGCCTCGGCCGACGTATAGGCGACGAGCTGGGCACCGCCGCCGCGCAGGCCGGCATGCCGCACCTCATCGCCGAGGCTCGCATTGCGCGCGACCAGGAGCGCGAGATGATTGGCGGCCGAGGTGCCGGTGACGAACACGCCCGAGGCTTCGGCGGGGAAGCCGAACAGCTGCGCGGCCCAGGCCGCGATCTGGCGCTCGACGTCGAGGGCGATGTGGTTGCGCCCGCCGCAATTGGCGTTGAGGCCGGCCGCGAGCATCTCGGCGACCATGCCGGCCGGCGTGCCGGCGCCGTGCACCCAGCCCATGAACAGCGGATGCAGGTTGCCGGTCGCGTAGGGGCGAATCAGCGCGGCGAAATCGGCGAGCACGGTGTCGAGGTCCTGCGGCCCCGCGGGCAGCGGCTGGCGGAATTCGCGCCTGACCTCGGGCGGCGCCGGCTGCCAGACCGGGCGCTCGCGCACGGTCTGCAGGAAGTCGATCATGTCGTCGAGCGCGCGGCGGCTCGCGGCGCGAAACGCCTCCCAGTCGTCGGGATCGAGATGGGGCGCGGCGGTGGGCGGGAGCGGCATGCCGAAAATCCGGTGTCGCGCATGTTTCGGCCCGCGTCGTTAATACCGCGTTAATCTCATTGGGCTGGCATGCAAGTCGGGACAATGTCTGCGCGCACCGACATGCGGGGACGGTAGTGCCACGACACTCTCGCGCAATCCGGGCCGAAAGCAGGCTGCGATGACGCCGGACCATGCATTGCTGGCCAACCAGTCCGCGCTGGCACAGCCGGAGCCGGCGGACGGTGCGCTCACGGCGGCGCTGACGTCGGGCGGCGATGCGCGGCTCGCGCTCGACCCCGCGACCGGCATGAACCCGTACGGCACGCAGCCGTGGCCGCGTCCCGACGAGATCAGCCTGTCCTCCTCGACCGCGAGCACGATCTCGCCGCGCGGCCAGGCGGCGGCGCGCGCGGCCTTCGCGCGCCTGGAGAGCGCGCGCGAGCGCGGGCGCTTTGCGCCGGTCTTTGCCGACCTGGCGGACGAGTTGCGCGGCGCCATCCGCCGCGCCTTCGACCTGCCGGATGCCGAGGTGGTGCTGTCGCCATCCGGCACCGACGGCGCGCTGCTGGCGTTGTTCGTGGCGCGCGGGCTGCTGCGCCGGCCGCTCACCACCATCGTGGTGGCGGCGGACGAGAGCGGGAACGGGGTGCCGGGCGCGGCGGCGGGGCGGCATTTCGCGGCGGTGGCGTCGAGCGGGCGCGCGGTAACGCAAGGCGCACCGATCGCGGGCTTGGCCTGTGCGGCCGTCCGCATCCCGGCGCGAGACGCGCGGGGCCGCGCGCGGCCGCTTGCCGAGATCGATGCCGATGTCGTGGCGGCGGCGGAAGACGCCATTGCGGCCGGCAACGGGGTCGTGCTGCACACGATGGATCATTCCAAGCTCGGCGGCGCAGGTCCGAGCCTTGCCTGCCTGCACGAGATCTGTGCGCTCGCGCCGGGTGCCGTCCAGGTCGTGGTCGATGCCTGTCAGGCGAGGCTCAGCCGCACGCGGCTCGCCCGCTACCTCGAGCAAGGTTTTCTGGTGCTGATCACCGGCTCGAAATTCTTCGCCGGCCCGCCGTTGTGCGGCGCGCTGCTCATTCCGGACGCACTGCGCGCCGCGGTCGGACGGATCGGCGACGTGCCGGGGGGACTTGCCGGCTACACGGCGTGCGACGACTGGCCGGCCTGCTTCGGCTTGATCCGCGCGCAGCTCTCCGTGTCGACGAATATCGGACAGGCGTTGCGCTGGCGGGCGGCGATTGCCGAGATCCGCGCCTATTTCGCGGTTCCGGAGCTGTTTCGCAGGGTAGCCCTTGCCGAGTTCGCTGCCGCCGCGACGCGGCACCTGGCGCGCTATCCGGAACTTCGCTTGCTGCCCGAGCCCGAAACCTGCCGCACCGGCGAGGACAGCGACGAGTTTGCGGCGCGGACCATCTTTCCGTTCACGATCGCGCGCGATGGCGGCGCGCTGTCGTTGGTGCAGGCGCGCGTCCTGCATCAGGCGCTCAACCGGGAGGGGGCGGCGCTCGGTACCACGGAGGCGGCTGCCGCAACGGCATGCCATATCGGCCAGCCGGTCGCGATCGCCGATGGCGCCGGCGGCGCGATCGGCGCGTTGCGGATCAGCGCGGACGCGCGCCTGGTGTCGGAGAGCTGGGCGGGCGAGGGCGATCTGGTGTCGACCGGACGGCTGATCGAGCGGCTCGACCGCATCGGCGTGGTCTTCGAAAAGCTGCGGTTCCTGCTGGCGAACTTCGATCGATTGGGCAGCGCCGATCGCTAACGGTGAACGCCGACGACAGCGAAATTCATGGGTGTGGCGCCGGCCCGACCCTTGCCCGATACGGCCTCCCGCATTAGGACATCGCACTGCAGCATGGCCCAGGGTCCGAATCGGCGCGGGCCACCGGAGACAGCGACATGGCCTTCCTTGCGGACTCGCTCAAGCGCATCAAGCCTTCCGCGACCATCGCGGTGACCGACAAGGCGCGGGCGCTGAAACTCGCGGGCCGCGACGTGATCGGGCTGGGGGCCGGCGAGCCCGACTTCGACACGCCCGACAACATCAAGGAAGCCGCGATCAAGGCGATCCGCGACGGCAAGGCGTCGAAGTACACCAATGTCGACGGCATCATGGAGCTCAAGCAGGCCGTGGTGCGCAAGTTCAAGAGTGAAAACGGCCTCGACTACAAGACCTCGCAGATCACGATCGGGACCGGCGGCAAGCAGGTGCTCTACAACGCGCTGGTGGCGACCCTCAATCCGGGCGACGAGGTGATCATCCCGGCGCCGTACTGGGTGAGCTATCCCGAGATGGTCAATCTCGCGGGCGGGCAGCCGGTCGAGGTTCCGACCACCATGGCGTCGGGCTTCAAGATGCAGCCCGAGGCGCTCGAGCGCGCGATCACGCCGAAGACCAAGTGGGTGTTGCTCAACTCGCCGTCGAACCCGACCGGCGCAGCCTACACCAAAGCCGAGCTCAAGGCGCTGACCGACGTGATCGTGCGCCATCCCGACGTCTGGGTGCTCACCGACGACATGTACGAGCATCTCGTCTACGACGACTTCGAGTTCTTCACGCCGGCGCAGATCGAGCCGCGGCTCTACGACCGCACGCTGACGGTCAACGGCGTGTCCAAGGCCTATTGCATGACCGGCTGGCGCATCGGCTTCGCGGGCGGCCCCGAGCCGCTGATCAAGGCGATCGCGGTGATCCAGTCGCAGTCGACCTCGAACCCTTCGGCGGTGTCGCAGTGGGCCTCGGTCGAGGCGCTCAACGGGCCGAAGGACTTCATCCCCAAGCACAACAAGATCTTCAAGGAGCGGCGCGACCTCTGTGTCGCCATGCTCAACCAGGCGAACGGCATCGTCTGCCCGAAGCCGGAGGGCGCGTTCTACGTCTTCCCGTCCTGCGCCGGCACCATGGGCAAGACCGCGCCGACCGGCAAGAAGCTCGCGACCGACGAGGACTTCGTCACCGAACTGCTCGAGGCCGAAGGCGTCGCGGTGGTGCAGGGCACGCCGTTCGGCTCCGGCCCGGCGTTCCGCATCTCGTATGCGACCGCGACCTCGACCGTGCAGGAAGCATGCGAGCGCATCCAGCGCTTCTGCGGGAATTTGCGGTAACGATACCTGGATTGCTCGATCGGGCGGGCGAGCGAAGCATTGCTTCGCTCGCCTATCCAGCATTCATTTCGATCGGCTCTTAGTCCGGGCTGCACAGCCCGTGGGTGGTGTAGGTGCAGTTGATGCCCGTATCGGGGACGCCGTTCCCGGACTTCTTGGGCGCGCCCGGGCGGTCTCCCTGGATGTGGAGACATCCCGGCTTGTACGGGTGGCACGAGGGAGGCAGGCGGAACCCCGAGCCGCTCGTCGCGTGGGTGGATGAGATTGCCCCCGCCGAGGTCGCGCCTGCCTGCGCGGGTATCCGTTGAGTGTAGGCCTCGCTGGGTGCGGCCGTCGCCGCGAGGGTCACAACTGCGATCGCGATCGCCGTCAACTTTTTGATCGTGTTCATGGCACTTTCTCCTGTTCGGGGAGGAGCGGGGATCGCCCCTTCACCGACTTCGTCGAGTGCCGTGGGCGACGGGTTTGTGCTGCCCATCACGGTCCGGTCGATTGCCGGCTCCGCGCTACTTGCACCGTGAGCCAATTGACTTGGGTTGAGCGCTTGCGCTGCCGCGTTTCTTTCGCTTTTGTCGCGGCCGTCACCAGCACAAGGACCCGCCCGTGCCCGATCCCCTCGCCGAAACCCGCCACGAGCTCGCCGTCGCCAACCGCATCCTCGGCTATGAGGGCGTGCTCGACGCCTTCGGGCATGTCAGCATGCGCCATCCGGGCGATCCGGGACGCTACCTGCTGCCGCGCTCGCGCTCGCCCGAGCTGATCGAGCCAGCCGACATCCTCGAGTTCACCCTCGACTCCGCGCCGGTCGTGCCGCCGAGCGCGCCGATGTATTCCGAGCGGGTCATCCACGGCGAGATCTACAAGGCGCGACCGGACGTGATGGCGGTGTGCCATCATCATGCGCCGGCCGTGATGCCGTTCTGCATCACGGGCGAGCCGCTGGTGCCGGTCTTCCATCTCGGCGCGACGATCGGCGCCACGGTGCCGTACTGGGACAGCCTCGACGACTTCGGCGACACCAATTTGCTGGTGGTGAAACCCGAGGAGGGCGCCTCGCTCGCCCGCGCGCTCGGCTCCCATGCGATGGTCCTGATGCGCCGCCACGGCGCGACGGTCGTCGGCGCGAGCCTGCACGAGCTGGTCTTCCGCTCGATCTACTCCTGTCTCAACGCGGTCTATCTCAGCGAAGGCAGGAAGATGGGCAAGGTCGGCATGCTCACGCCGGGCGAGATCGAGATGGCCGGCGCGATCAACAAGATCCCGAGCGTGCCGTTGCGCACCTGGGAATACTGGGCACGGCGACTCGCCCGGCGCGGCGGAATGCCGCCGGGCGCTTCCGCGGCGGCCCGCAAAGGTTCATCGTCGCGCTCGACACGCGGGGCGCTGGCGGCCAAACAGGCCGGCAAACACCGCCGGATCAAAAGGAGAAAGAAACGATGAGACGGATTGCCATAGGGGCCGGACTGCTCGCCGGGGCGCTTGCGCTGTTCACCCTGCCGGCGGCGGCCGAGGACAAGCTGAAGATGGCGATCGGCCAGATCAACAACTGGGAGAACCAGGCGCCGACGCTCGGCCAGGATGCCGGCTTCTTCAAGAAGCACGGCATCGTGCTCGACAATTTCGGTACGTCCGGCGCCGGTGAAACCGTGCAGGCGGTGATTTCCGGCAGCGCCGATCTCGGCGGCGGCGTCGGCGTCGCAGGCGTGCTGCGCGCCATGGCGAAGGGCGCGCCGGTGCGGATCATCGCGCCGGCCTTCACGGGCACCGGCGACCTCTACTGGTACGTCAAGGCGGATTCGCCGATCAAATCGCTCAAGGACGCGACCGCGAGCAACACGCTCGCCTATTCGACCAACGGATCGAGTTCGAACAACATCGTGGTCGCCTTCGTCGACGAGCTCGGCGCCAAGGCGAAGCCGACCGCGACCGGCGGACCGGCCGCGACGTTCACGGCAGTGATGTCCGGCCAGATCGACATCGGCTGGGCGGCGCCGCCGTTCGGCCTGAAGGAGATCAACGAGGGCAAGATCCGCATCATCGCGCGCGGCAGCGACGTGCCGTCGCTGCGCGGGCAGACCGTGCGGGTGCTCATCGCCAACGCGAACACGCTCAAGGCGAACAAGGACGCGATCGTCCGCTTCATGGCGGGCTATCGCGAGGCGGTGGACTGGATGTACTCGAACCCGGACGCCGTGAAGGCCTTCTCGGCCAAGACCCACATCGACGAGGCCCTGGTGCGCCAGTCCATGAAGGAGTTCCAGCCCAAGCCAACGCTGCAGACCGACGCCATGGCGGATCTCGACGGTGCGATCCGTGACGCCGTGAAGCTGAAATTCCTCGACAAGCCGCTCACCCCCGAGCAGGTCAAGGACTTCATCCAGATTCCGCCGCGGGCGAAATAGCTTCCCGGCACAGTGCCTGCGCTCCCTCTCCCCCTAAAGCGGGAGAGGGAGCGCAAGCGCCGTGCCGTGTCGCCCGATTACGTTTGGCGTGAAAACCCGATAACGTCGGCGGACCAACTCGGGAGGAAACCATGCTACGCAAATCCACCCCGAGCCGCCGCCGTGTCCTCGCCGGCGCTGCGGCCGCCGCAACCGTCGTCGCCGTCCCGGCGGTGGTGCGTGCGCAGGCAAAGGCCATCAAGCTCGCGGTGCTGCTGCCGCGCTCGGGCTATCTCGCGCCAGCCGGGCAGAGCTGCCATCGCGGCGCGCTGATCGCGCCGCAGGTGCTGGCCGATTTCGGCTATGCGGTCGAGCTCGTGCATGTCGACATCGAGTCCAATCCGGACGTCGCCCGCACCCAGTGCGAGCGGGTGATCAACGACGGGGTCAAGGGCGTGATCGGCGCGTTCGATTCCGCCTCCACGCTCGCGATGGCCCAGGTCTGCGAACAGCGCCAGGTGCCGCTGGTGGTCAATATCGGCGCCGCGCCGCAGCTCACCGAGCAGGGTTACAAGTTCCTGGTGCGCAATTTCCCGACCGGTGGGCAGCTGGTGACGAACGGGCTCAGGCTGATCAAGGACCTGATCGACGCGACCCGCGTGGCGCCCAGGACGGCCGTGTTCCTGCACGCCAACGACACGTTTGGCACCGCGCAGCGGCAGGCGATGGACAAGCTGTTTCCGGCCGCCGGCCTGCCGTTTCGCCTGCTCGAATCGATCGCCTACGATCCGAAGGCGCAGGATCTCTCGGTCGAGGTCACAAAGATCCGCGCGCTCAATCCCGACCTCATGCTGGTGGTCACGCGCGCCGCCGACGCGATCAAGCTGGTGCGCGACATGGTGCGCCAGCACTTCGAGCCGATGGGCATGGTCTCGCCTGGCTCGCCCGGCCTCTACGACGAGGAGTTCTACCAGGCGCTCGGGCCGCTCGCCGACTATCCGATCTACAACATTCCGTGGGCCAATCCGAAGGGGCACATGTCGCAGGCGCTCGAGGCGGCGTTCAAGCCGGCCAATCCACGCTTCCGCTTCGCGGTCGAATGCTTCAATGTCGGCTTCACGTTCGAGGCGCTGCTCGTTGCCGCCGACGGGTTCAAGCGCGCCGGCACGAGCAACGGGCCTGAGCTGATGCAGGCGATCCGCGCGACCAACATCGCCGACCACATCATGATCGGACCGCCGATCAAGTTCGACGCCAAGGGACAGAACACCGGCATCCCGTCGGCCGCGGTGCAAAACCGCAACCGCACGCCGACGGTGGTGCTGCCCGCCGACGTCGCCACCATGACGCCGGTCCTGCCGATGCCGGGCTGGCAGAAGCGGACGTGAGGACGAAGGGTCGGCTACAGGCTACGCAGGCGGGCACTACGCACTTATGACCTGGTCGATCTATCTCGGCGTCGTGGTGCAGGGCGTGCTCACCGGGCTCGTCTACGGCCTTATGGCGCTCGGCCTGTCGGTGATCTTCGGCGTCGTGCGCGTCGTCAACTTCGCGCATGGCGAGTTCGCGGTGGTCGCGATGTACGCCGCCTTCCTGCTGTTTCGCAGCCTCGGCCTCGATCCCCTGATCGCGTTCCTGCCGATCGCGGCGGCTTTCTTCGTCGTCGGCTTCGCGCTGCAGGCGACGCTGATCAACGCCTTCGTCGGCCGCTCCGAGCATGAGCAGTTCATCCTGCTGGTCGGCGTCGCCATCGTCATCCTCAACGGCCTGCTGATGCTGTTTGGCCCCGACGCGCAGCCCGCCAACCTGCCTTATGCCTTCGACAGCTACGCGATCGGCCCGCTCTTCATCGACAAGGTGCGCATCTACTCCGCGGTCGCCGCCCTGGCGATCGCTGCGGTGCTCTTTGCTTTCTTCCGCTACACCGCGATCGGCACCGCGATCCGCGCCTGCGCCGACAATCTCACCGGCGCCGCGGTGGTCGGGCTCAACGTCAAGCGACTCTATGCGGTCACGTTCGGCATCGGGCTCGCCTGCGTCGGCGCGGCCGGCGCGCTGATGGTGACGATCGCCGACGCGGCGCCGAACCTCGGGCCCGCCTACACGCTGCTCGCCTTCATCATCGTCATCGTCGGCGGGCTCGGCTCGATGGCGGGTGCCCTCGTCGGCGGCGTGCTGATCGGCGTGTCGGAGGCGCTCGCCGGCTTCATCATCCAGCCCTCGATGAAGAGCATGTTCTCCTTTGCGCTGTTGATCGCCGTCCTGGTCCTGCGGCCGCAGGGACTGCTTGGGCGGCGCGCATGATCGAGCTGTGGCGCGGTCTTCAGCCGCGTGCCCGCGCGTTGATCGTGGGTTTTTTCGTGCTGCTCCTTGCGGCGCCGCTCGTCGCCGACCGCTACGTGCTGTCGGTGCTCACGCTCATTCTCTATTTCGCCTTTGTGGGGCAGGCGTGGAATCTGATGATGGGCTATGCGGGGCAGCTTTCGCTCGGCCACGCGCTCTATGTCGGGCTCGGCGCCTATGTGGCGGCGCTGTTGTGGGTCCGTTTCGGCGTCGGGCCGTGGCTCGGCGTGTTCGCCGCGATCGCGGTCGCGATGGCGTTCGGCGCGGTGGTCGGTTGGCTGGGCTTTCGCTTCGGCGTCGAAGGCGTCTATTTCGCGCTGCTCACCATCGCGGCGGCCGAGTTCACCCGCATCGCCTTCGACAATATGAGCTTCACGGGCGGATCGGGTGGCCTGTTCATGCCCTACGAGCCGGGGCGGCTCGGCCAATGGTGGAACCTGCGCGGCGGCCAGCTCCTGTTCTACTACGTGGCGCTGGCGCTCGCGGCAGGCGGCGTGGTGCTGGCGGCGCGCCTTTCGCGCTCGCGGCTCGGTTATCAGTGGCTCGCCGTGCGCGAGGACGAGACAGCGGCGCGCTCGCTCGGCATTGACGCGTTTCGCGCCAAGATGACGGCGGTGCTCGTCTCCTCGGGCATGACGGCGGTCGGCGGCGTCTTCTACGCGTTCTACTACAACAACCTCTTTCCGGGGCAGGTCTTCGACATTCAGCGCTCGATCGAGCTGATCCTCGGGCCGATCGTCGGCGGGCTCGGCACCGTGTTCGGCCCGGTGGTCGGCGCCTTCGTGCTCACCCCCCTCGGCGAAGGCCTGATCGCGCTGACGGCGCGGCTCGGCATCGACGCGCCGGGCGCCAAGGCGGTGTTCTATGGGCTCACCTTGATCGCGATCATCTACCTGCGTCCGAACGGCATATGGCCCTGGCTTGCGCGCATTCTGGGCCTCGAGGAGCGCACGCCGTGAGCGCGAGCGCCGCGCCGCTGCTGGCCGTCGAGCGCGTGAGCAAGCGTTTCCGCGGCCTTCTCGCGGTCGACGGCGTGAGCTTCGCGGTCGCGCCCGGCGACATTCTCGCCGTCATCGGCCCCAACGGCGCCGGCAAGACCACGTTGTTCAACATGATCGCGGGCGTGCTCGCTCCCGACGAGGGGAGCATCGCGTTTGCGGGCGAGCGCATTGCCGGGCTTGCGCCCGACGCGATCTGCCGGCGCGGCATCGGCCGCACGTTCCAGATCGTGCGGCCATTTCCGGCGCTGTCGGTCGCGGACAATGTCGTCGTCGGCGCGTTGCTGCGCAATCCTGGCGTGGCGTCGGCGCGCCGGCACTCGCTCGCGGTGCTCGAGCGGCTCGATCTCATCGACAAGCGCGCGCAGCCCGCCTCGACCCTCACGCTGCCCGACCGCAAGCGGCTCGAGGTGGCGCGCGCGCTCGCGACCGAGCCGAAGCTCCTGCTGCTCGACGAGGTGATGGCGGGCCTGCGCCCGACCGAGACCGATCGCATGGTCGCGATCCTTGGCCGTCTCAACCGCGAGAGCGGCCTCACCATCGTGCTGATCGAGCACGTCATGCGCGCCGTGATGGCGCTCGCGCGCCGCGTGCTGGTGCTGCACCACGGCGCCGCGATCGCCGAAGGACCGCCGGCCGCGATCGTGCGCGAGCCGGCGGTGATCGAGTCCTATCTCGGCGAGGAGGCGCTCGCCTGATGCTCACCGTCGAAGGCCTCGACGTCTTTCACGGCGACGCGCAGGCGCTCGATGGCGTCTCGCTCGAGGTCGACGAGGGGGCGATCGTCGCCATCGTCGGTGCCAACGGCGCGGGCAAGACCTCGCTCATCCACACCATCGCGGGCATGCACCGGCCGGCGCGCGGGCGGATCGTCTTTCGCGGCCACGACATCGCGGGCTGGCCGAGCCATCGGGTCTGCGACCGTGGCATCGGGCAGGTGCCGGAAGGGCGGCAGCTCTTTCCCACGCTGACGGTCGGCGAGAACCTCGCCATGGGCGCCCTGCTGCCGCGCGCGCGCGCCGACCGGGCGCGCAGCCTCGAGCGCGTATTGTCCTTGTTTCCCATATTGGCGGAGCGCGCGAGCCAGCCCGCCGGCACGCTCTCGGGCGGCGAGCAGCAGATGCTCGCCATCGGGCGCTGCCTGATGGGCGCGCCCGACCTCGTGATGTTCGACGAGCCCTCGCTCGGACTCGCCCCCGCCGTGGTGCAGAGCGTGCTCGCCACCATCCGCGACCTCAACCGCGACGGGCTCACCTGCGTGCTGGTCGAGCAGAACGTCGCGGTCTCGCTGCGGCTGGCGAGCCGCGCCTATGTGCTGGAGAACGGGCGGGTCACGCTCGCCGGCAGCGGCGCCGAGCTGCTCGCCGACGACCGCGTGCGACAGGCGTACCTCGGATTGTGAGCGGAACGCCGCCGCCGATACCCGGGTGGCAAAGGAGCTGCTTCGGGGAGTATGTTGTCGCCCCCCAATCCATTCCATGAAGGAGATCATCGGATGAAGCTCTATTTTGCCCCCGGCGCGTGCTCGCTCTCGCCGCATATCGTGCTCGAGGAAACGGGAATCGCGGCCGAGACCGAGCAGGTCAACAACCAGGAAAAGAAGACCAAGACCGGCAAGGACTATTGGACGGTCAATCCCAAGGGCCAGGTGCCGGCACTGCAGCTCGACAACGGCGAGATGCTCACCGAGGGGCCGGTCATCGTGCAATACCTCGCCGACCAGAAGCCGGCCTCGGGCCTCGTGCCGCCGGCGGGCTCGATCGAGCGCTACCGCGTGCAGGAGTGGCTCAATTTCATCACCTCGGAGCTGCACAAGAGCTTTGGGCCGATCTTCCGCCCGACCACGCCGGACGCCTACAAGTCGATCTCGCGGGAAAATCTCGGCAAGCGCTTCGACTGGCTCGACAAGCAGCTCGCCGGCAAGCAGTACCTGATGGGCGACAAGTTCACGGTGGCGGACGCCTACCTGTTCACCGTGCTGCGCTGGTCGCCGCGGGTCGAGATCGACATCGCCAAATGGCCGAACCTCAAGGGTTATGTGGATCGCGTCGCGGCGCGGCCGAAAGTGCAGGCGGCGATGAAGGCGGAAGGTCTGCTCAACTGACGAGAGGGCTGCCCGTGCTTCGGCGCGGGCAGCACCCGCATTACCTCAGGGCCGCGGAGTCGGCGCAAAGATCTGCGGATTTTCGGCGGCGCGCTCCTCGAGATCGTCCAGCACGCGACTGAGGTGCTCGGTCATCGCGCGATGCGCCGCCACCGCGTCCTTTGCCTTCAGCGCAGCCGTGATGGCCGCGTGCTCGACATAGCTCTGGTGCTGGCGCGCCGGGGTGCGCAGCAGAAATGAGCGCGTGCGGTCGAGGCTGCCGCGGGCGGCCTCGACGGCGGTTCGCACCCGTTCATAGCCGAGCTCCGACAGCAGGATGTCGTGGAAGGCGATGTCGTCGCGGAAGAACGCGAGGCCGTCGCCGCGGTCCATCGCGAGCCTCTGCTCCGCCAAGCTCTGCTCGAGCCGGGCGATGAGGGATTGGTCGGCGCGCGGCGCGATCACCCGCATGGCCTCGGCTTCGAGCGCGCGGCGAATGAACATGGCCTGCCGGCACGACGGGATATCGATATGGGTCACCCGCGTGCCGCGCTGGGGCAGGATTTCCACGAAGCCTTCGTCGGCCAGGCGCCCGAGCGCCTCGGAGACCGGAAAGCGCGAGACGCCGAGCCGTCTGCAGATCGCGTCCTTCTGGATGAATTCGCCCGGCGCGAAAGAGAGCGAGACGATCGCCTCGCGGATGACCTCCTGCACGCGCTGCGTCGTTCCGCCGCGGCCGTGCCGCGGAAGTTCCGCCAGGAAGGCATAGGGAAGTACGTCGCGCGTGTGGGGAAGATCGGACACGTCGCCGCCAATCGATTGCATGTCGGGTTTAACACCCGACGAGCCGATTTCTTCCCTCGAAAATGATGGAAAAATCGCCTGGAGCGGCGGCGAGATAGGTCAGAAACGGGTACCGTCCGGCCAGATCACTTCAAGGGCGGCCCGATCGTCACCGTCAGCCTGCCGACGCCCTCGATCTCGCATTCGAGCTTGTCTCCCGCGACGGTAGCGGCGACGCCCGAAGGGGTTCCGGTCATGATGATGTCTCCGGGTTCCAGGGCGACCATTTCCGACAGATTGGCGATGATTTCCGGCGTGTTCCAGATCATCTGGTTGAGGTCGCCGTCCTGACGGATCTTGCCGTTGCACTTCAAGGTAATCCGGCCCTTGCTCGGATGGCCGATCTCGGACGACGGGCGGAGCGGGCCGCACGGCGCCGAGCCGTCGAATGCCTTGCCGATCTCCCAGGGGCGCTGCTGGTTGCGCGAGGCGATCTGCAGGTCGCGCCGGGTGAGGTCGATGCCGACGCCGTAACCCCAGATAGTGTCGAGCGCTCGCTCAACTTTTATGTTGCGGCCGCCGCTCTTGATCGCCACCACCAACTCGACCTCGTGATGCATGTCCTTGGTGAGCGACGGGTAGGGGACGGTGGCGCCGTCCGCCACCACGGCGTCGGCGGGTTTGGCGAAATAGAACGGCGGCAGGCGCTCGTCCTGACCCATCTCGCGGATGTGCTCCACGTAGTTGCGCCCGACACACCAGATGCGGCGGACCGGAAACAGCTTGTCACTGCCCGCGATCGCGAGTGCGGCCTGCGGCGGAGGGGTGATGACGTAACGGCTGGCGTCGGTGCTCATGAGGCTGCGTTCGTTCGCTTGATGGATGAACCGAAGGTGTCGGGCGGGGTCGTCTGCGGGCTTAAAGCCGGCCGCACGATCGCTGCGGAATAGACATCTCGACCATCTCCGTCAATGTAGTGCGCCCCAGAGGCGCTCAGCGCGCGGCCGCCGCCGGCGGCGCCGCGTCGGCGTCGTGCTGCAGCTGCAGGCGATAGAACGAGGAATAGCGTCCGCCGCGCCGCAGCAGTTCCTCGTGCCGCCCGGCCTCGACGATCTCGCCGCCTTCGACCACCAGAATGCGGTCCGCATGCATGATGGTGGAGAGCCGGTGCGCGATCATGATGGTGGTGCGCCCCTTGCAGAGTTCGGCGACGGCTTCCTGCACGTGCTTCTCCGATTCCGAATCGAGCGCGGCCGTCGCCTCGTCGAGCAGGATGACGGGCGCGTTCTTGATCAGCGCGCACGCAATGGCGATGCGCTGGCGCTGGCCGCCGGAGAGCTGCACGCCGTGCTCGCCGACCGGCGAGTCGTAGCCTTTCGGGAAGCTCGTGATGAAGTCGTGCGCGTGGGCGGCGCGCGCCGCCGCGATGATCTCGGCCTCGGTCGCGCCGGGGCGGCCGAGCGCGATGTTGTCGCGGACCGAGCCCGAGAACAGCCGCACGTCCTGGCCCACATAGGCGATCTGCCGGCGCAGCGAGCGGCGCGAGACCGCCGTGATGTCCTGACCATCGATCGTGATCCTGCCGTCCTGCACGTCGTAGAAGCGCAGGATCAGGCTGAGCACCGTGGACTTGCCGCCGCCCGAATGGCCCACCAGCGCGGTCAGGCGGCTCGGCTCCGCCACCAGCGACAGGTTTTTGAGAACCGGCTCGCCCGGCCGATAGGCGAAGCTCACATCGGCGAACTCGACGCGCGCCTGCGTCAGCGCGAGCGGCGGCAGGCCGTCGTCGACCGGCTCGGTCGCGGGACTGTCGACGATCTCGAACAGCACCCGCGCGCCCACCAGGCTGCTGCTGAGATCGATGTTGAGCCGTGCGAGCTTCTTGGCGGGCTCGAAGGCGAGCAGGAAGGCGAGGATGAACGCAAACAACGAACCCGGCGCCGCGCCGCCGACCACCACGCGATAGCCGCCATAGACCATGCCGACCGCGATCGCGATGCCGGCGAGCGTCTCCAGCAGCGGGCCGGCGCGATTGGCGACGCGCGCCATCTTCACGGTCTCGTACTCGACGCCGGCAACATCGGCATCGAACCTGGCCTTCATCTGCTCCTCGAGCGTGAACGCCTTGACGATGCGGATGCCCTGCACGGTCTCCTGCATGGTCTGGAGAATCCGCGCGCCGCCGGTGAACTGGCTCATCGCGATCGAATTGATGCGGCGGACGAGCCTGCGGATGAAGATCAGCGCCGGTGGCACCACGAGCACGCTGACGAGCGACAGCATCGGGTCCTTGAGCACCATGACGGTGCCGAGCCCGATGAGCGAGAACAGGTCGCGCCCGACCGCGGTGATCAGCAGGTTGATAACGGAGCTCGCCGAGTTGGCGCCGGCCGTGAGCCGCGCCAGGAACTCGGTCGAATGACGGGTGCTGAAGAAGCCGATCCCTTCGTTGAGCAGCTTCTGGTACATGGCGCGCTGATTGTTCGCGACGATGCGGGCGCTGACGCGCGCCATCATCACGGTCTGGCCGTAGCTCGCGAAACCCTTGGCGGAGAACAGCGCGATCACGATTGCGGCGAGAACCTTGATGGCCGAGAAGTTGCGGTTGACGTAGGCCTCGTTGATCATGTTGCCGAACAGGTAGGCGCTCACCGACGTGCAGCCGGCGGCGATCGCCATCAGCGCAAAGGCGCCGCCGTAGAGGCGCCAATGCACCAGCGCGTGGTCGACGAGCAGGCGACGCACCAACGCGCGCGTGCCGCCATCGTCGGCGATCAGCGATCTGAAGAAGGAACCGGCCACACGGGCATCCTAGCAGTATTCATCCGGCCGGTTCATTGCCTTCTGGGGCGCGGCTTTTCAAGCGAAATCAGCGCAAAAAAAGGCGCGCTTGCAATTGCTTGTGGCCTGAAGGCCTAGCGGCTTGTATATCGCTGCGGCGAGACCCGCATGGCCACAATTCTGTTCATCAAGACCTCGTCGCTGGGGGACGTGATTCATCATATGCCGGCGCTCACCGAGGCGCGGCGCCACCGCCCGGACGCGCGCTTCGCCTGGGTGGTCGAGGAGGCATTCGCGCCATTGGTCCGCCTCCACCCGGCGGTCGACGAGACGCTGCCGGTGGCGTCGCGCCGCTGGCGCGGCGCGCTCTTGCGCGGCGCCACCTGGCGCGAAGGTCGCGCATTCGTCCGCGCGCTGCGGGCCCGCGCCTATGACGAGGTCATCGACACGCAGGGGCTGGTGCGCTCCGCCGTGATCAGCCGGCTCGCGCGCGGACGACGACAAGGCTACGACGCCGCGAGCATCCGCGAGCCGCTCGCGGCGCGCTTCTATGACGTCCGACATCAGGTGAGCCGCGACCTCCATGCGATCGAACGCAACCGCACGCTGACCGGCCGCGCCCTCGACTATGCGCCGGAGGGCGATATCGATTTCGGGCTCGATCGCGCGAAGATCGCCGGGGCGGCCGATCAATCCTACGCGGTCATGCTCCACGCCTCCGCGCGGACCGAAAAGCTGTGGCCGGAGGAGCGCTGGATAGCGCTCGGCCGCGCGCTTGCGGCGCGCGGCCTGCACGTGCTGGTGCCGTGGGGCACCGAGATCGAGCGCGAGCGCAGCGTGCGGATCGCGGCTGACATTCCGGACGCGCGCGTTCCCGATCGCCGGCCGCTCGATGAGGTGGCGCGCCTCATCGCCGGCGCGCAATTCGTCGTTGGCGTCGACACCGGGCTCCTGCACCTTGCGGCCGCGCTGCGCGTGCCGCTGGTCGGCATCTTCGTCGGGAGCGAGCCGGACCTGACCGGCCCGATGGGGCAGGGGGCGCTCGCCATCGTGGGCCGCAAGGGCGCGCTGCCGGCGCCCGACGAGGTGCTCGGCGCGCTCGACCGGCTCGAGGCTGGCGCGCGATGAAGCGGCTGCTCGCGCGCTTCGATACGCGGGCGCAGATCGTGCTGCTCGCATTGCTCGCGCTCTATTTCCTGGTCTGGCCCGTGTGGCGCATCCCATTTCCAATCGAGATCGCGCAGAACGAGGGCTGGAACGCCTATCACGCGGATGCTGCCGTCGGCGGTGGCACGCTCTACCCGTCGCCCGATACGCTCATCGTCAACAACTATCCGCCGTTGTCGTTCTATGCGCTGGGCTGGCTCGGCAAAGTCTTCGGCGATCCGCTTTATGTCGGACGGGTGCTGTCGCTGCTCGCGACCATCGGGCTCGGCGCGCTGATCGCCCGCGTCGTGCGTCAGCTCGGCGGCGGGGCGTCGAGCGCGTCGATCGCCGGAATCTGGTTCGTCGCCACCATGGCGCGCTCGTACAACCGCTTCGTCGGCATGAACGATCCGCAGCTGGCCGGCCATTTCATCATGCTGGCGGCGCTGTCGTGGT
>Ga0126371_10002066_pt1 | contig 17186 bp, 14 predicted proteins | sample PanSoiMetaPlot_4_FD_110145 | JGI IMG/M metagenome (GOLD analysis project Ga0126371, IMG submission 110145) | Tropical forest soil microbial communities from Panama - MetaG Plot_4 | ecosystem: Environmental > Terrestrial > Soil > Tropical forest > Bulk soil | place: Panama | collected 2016-02-17 | reverse complement strand
TCCGGGCGCACCGCGATCGAACTCAGATGCGCGTACAAGCTGTAATAGCTTGAGCCGCCCCAGCGGTGCTCGATTACGATGTATTTCCCGTAATTGGAATAGCCGGCCACGGGGCTGGTGTGCACGACTTTGCCATCGGCAATGGCTCGAACCTCATCTAGTGGTTCACCGCGTGGATCGCGACGAAGCGCGCGAATGTCGATTCCTTCGTGAAAACGTGTATAAACAATGCCCACTGCTGTCTCAATTGGGTCACGCACAAAGCCGTATTGACCGCCTTCCCACGGTGTGGACTGCACGCCCTTGTAATTGCGCTCGATGTATTGATAAAATGCCGGACCATCGCCCGAGAACAGAGCGTTGTTATCCGTGGGCAGAGCAACATCAACAATACCTCGATCGCTTTGAGCCATTATCGAGGAACATGAAAGAAGCGCGAGCGCAGCTGTCGCAATGAACGGCCGCATCTCGACCTATCGTTTGCGCTGGCCGATCAAGCGCCAATCTTTTTTCATCAAGTCAATGTCGGCTGCAGTTAATCCGGACGGAACATAGATTTTTCCGTCGGCAACGCGCTTGTCGATTTCCAGTTCGGTGATAAGGCGGCCATTGATGAACACAAAGAGCGAACTGCTCCGGCGCTCAATGCTTAGGCTGTCGAGCGCGATCCTTCCGAGTTCGTCGAGCTGGAAGAGCGCGCCGTAAGTCCCATTTGCTGCCGGATAAGGGTAAAATGCTATGACATTCTGTTCCGAAATACGCGGTATCTTTTCGATCGCCACGTTTTTCCCTGAGACTTGTGCGGGCATGGATGTTGCGAATACCGTAGTATCCCGTGGATTCGCTTGTGCGTGCACGCGTAACATGCAATGTCGTTGTCTCGCGATCCCGGCAGACATGCTAAAGAGCAGACAGAGCGTGAACGCAAAGAGGAACTTCATTCCGATTGATAAAGGGTTTGACAGAATTTGCAACGTTTGCTGTTTAACCCGCTCATGAGGCAACGCTTTGTTTTGCTTTTTTTGACTTTGACGATCGTTGGATCCGCTTTCGGTCAGGATGTTGCTCCTACCGCAACACCACACAGACGCAGTTGGCTGGGACGTATTCTGCATCCTTTTGCTCGCGAGCCGGTACTGCAATACAATGATCCAAGATTGCGGGGCCTTGCGCTTGATCTTCAGATCACGCCGCAGACCGTAAAGCTCGCGGAGGTGCGTCAACTGGCGGTCAAAGTAACACTAACGAATCAGTCCAACCGCCTCGTTACCCTCAATTTTCCATCGAACCAGCGGATCGAGATTTATTTGAAGAACGCGGCTGGCCAAGTTTTGACGAAGTGGTCTGAGAATCACGCTATTGCAGAAAAACCCGCCACAGTCGTGATCAACCCGCAGGAGCATATTGAATACAACGAAACAATCGCTACGCGCGATCTTACACCTAATAAAGTCTTTGTAGCTGAAGTTTTCTTTCCCGCATATCCGGAGTTACGAGTTCGGCAAAAGTTTCTCGCGGTTCCGTGAGGAGATCCGATGATTAAGAGCTGATTGTTGAGGGAGCGGAAACGTGACTGCAAATCACCCGTCGGCTTCAAACTATCGACTATTTGCCGATTATCACACACATCCTCAAGGGCATCGGTTGCAGCCTTACACGCAAGCCTTGCTTCAGCCGTGGGCGGATTCGGCGCGTGAAATCGCATTAACTGACATCGCCTTTACAGATCACGATCGGTATCACGCTGGAATCGATTTTGATGAAATCGATCGTTTGCGCGAAAGAAATCCCGATCTAAACATCCGTGCCGGCATCGAGCTCGACAATGACCCGGTTCATTCAACGGCTGGACGTAAATGGATTGAGCAACACTGGAATGAGATCGATTTTGTTCTGGGTTCAGTTCATTTCCTCAATCGTGCCGATCAGATGTTCGACAGCGTTCCCGAAGGCGCCGGGCAATTCGAGCGCCCCGACGTTGATGAGATTTACATCGATTACTTTCGCCGTGTCCGGGAGATAGCGGCGACTGGTTTGGTTGACTGCATTGCGCATGTCGATCTCATCAAGATCCATGGTCATCGACCAAAGGCAGAGATTAATTTGCTCGCGAACGAAACGCTAGACCTTATTCGTTCGCGCAATCTTGCGATCGAGCTCTCCACCGCAGGATGGCGCAGGCCGGTAAACGAACTTTACCCCGGTAACCGGATCATTGAATTGGCGATGAAAAAGGGAATTCCATTTACAACTGCCTCGGACGCGCATTCACATGCGCAACTGGGGGATAAGTTTCCTCGCCTCGTTGACAAGATGGCATTTTTCGGAATTCGCGAAATCTGCGTTTTTGAAAAGCACAGGCGACAAGCCTGCCTTGTGTGCTCAGGGTAGGTGGAGCAAAAGCGACAACCTCGTCCTTTACAACTGCAAATCCAACTGGGATCGGGCTTGCTCCGGTGAGCTGTTTCCGGCATCGGTTGGCAGCCGCAAATCAAGTCCGAGACGCTGGGCGATTCGCCGGCAGGTTTCGGGCGCGAATCCTTCGAAGTGATTACTTACAAATGTCCAGACGTTGCCTACTTCTGGCAGATGCCGCTCGATCTTGAGCGACCAGCTTTCGAGAGCGGCCTCTCGTCTCCAAAGCAGCTTTTCATAGCGATGGAGATGCCCTCCATCGGTGTCGTATTTTGTTGCGTAATCGCCAAGAAGACGCAGATAAAGAAAATCGGCAGTGCATGGCAGGAATTCGAACGGCGCGAGGTTTCTTTCGTTAAGAGAAGTGGTATCCGCCCACACCCAGCAAATGCGATACCTTTGCAGGAGGTCGATAATGTGCGGCCGGTGCCACCCGGGATGACGAAATTCAACTGCGAAACGAAAGTCTTGCGGCAATCCGCCAAGAAAATTGCGCAGGGCCGACTTACCAGCCTTTGGTGCGAACGACGGCGGAAGCTGGATAAGAACAGTCTGCAGCTTTGGAGCCAGCGGCTCGATTGCGTGGAGAAACGAATTCAACTGTCCGTGGCAATCGCGCAGCTGGCAGGCGTGGGTGATCTCGCGCGGCAGTTTACAGGAGAACCGAAAAGCGACTGGAGTAACGTCAAGCCAGCGACGAAGGGTGCCTTCCGCAGGGACACCGTAAAACGTCGAATCTGCTTCCACCGCGGAAAAGTATTTGGCGTAGAATTCGAGCCATCGAGAATCTGGGAGATCCGGTGGATAAAAAGTGCCGCGCCAGTCTTCGAAGCTCCATGCGCATGCGCCGATGCGTATTTTTTGTTGATCGGGTAGATTCAAATGGAATTAAAGATTAATCGGCTTTGCGGTTTCTAAAAGGCGTTCCTCCGAGATGGTAGCGAATACTCAATTTTTCCGGCGTGTGGCCGGCTGCTGAACTTGACGGAGCGGATAAGTTAAATACCCTGCGACACTCCATGTATTCTCTAATTCGGTCTGTTGTACTTTCAGCGACCATAGCTATCATTTTGGCCGAATCGGGCGTGGCCTCTGTCATTTTCCAATCGGGTAAAGGAGCGAAGTACGTAGCGCCCGGCGACGAACAAATAGGCGAGAACGCATTAGAGACGTTTGAAATCGCGCAAACCGCTGAAAAACAAGGTAATGTAAAACGTGCGATCCGCGCATATAAAACGCTTGTGCGGCGATATCCAAAGGATGCACTTGCGGAGAGTGCGCTCTTTCGCGCGGCGCAGTTGCAGGAACAGGAGCATGTCTATTTAGGAGCGGCCGATTCATATGCCGAGGTAGTGGCAAGATATCCTAGCAGCCCCCACTTCGATGAAGCGATCGAGGGACAGTTCCGCATCGGGGAAATTTATCTGGCGGGTAAAAAGAAGAAAATCTTGGGCATTCCGGTCGCGACTTCATTGGATAATGCGGTGGCTGTTTTTGCAAATGTTATCCGTACAGCGCCATACGGAAAGTACACAGCGCGCGCGCAATTTAGCATTGGTCTTGCGCGGGAAAAACAGCACGTGCCCCAGATGGCGATCGAAGCTTACCAGGCTGTGGTGGACAAGTTTCCAGACGAGCCAGTCGCGGTGGATGCACAATATCAGATCGGGTACATCTGGTTCGCGGCTGCGCAAGGCGGGTCAACGGATATCGGAGCCAGTGCCAAGGCCAAAACCGCCTTCCAGGATTTCCTCTTTCGCTATCCGCACAGTGAAAAGGCGGCGCAAGCGCGTGCTAACCTTGAGATCCTCGAGCGAAAACAAACGAGGAATTCCTACCAGGTAGCCAAGTTTTACGACAAGCAGAAATACTACCGAGCGGCGGTCATTTATTACAACGAGGTGATTCGGCAACAACCTGGATCAGTTGAAAGTGATCGAGCCAAGAAGCGGATCGACCAATTGCGGGCGAAGGTCGGGGAGGCCGCACTTCAACCTGCTTTCACCGCAGGAGAGGCCGGCAAAAGGAAGGGAAACAGTCGAGACACACGGACCGCCAGAGCGGAGCCGGCAAAACCTGGTGCGGCCAATAACCAAGCGCCGCTGCCGGCGTCCCAGACAGATGTTTCTTTGCCGCCACCAGCTTCATTGGCGCCGGATAGGACAACAGCGCCGGAACCACTTCCGGTTCCGCCGAGTGCAACCTCCAGCTCAGCCACGTCTCCAGCTCCCGAGGCATCCGCCTCTCCGCAAGCGTCCGCCTCACCGGCGCCGTGAAAGCCTCTCTTACTGTAGCAGTGGCCTGCTTGTTATTAAGCGGCTGCCTCGGTTATCATGTCGGGCCAGTAAAACCATACTATCTGCGCGATGTTCATTCCATTGCCGTCCCGACTTTCAAGAACCGCACTCTCATCCCTCGCATCGAAGTATTGGTTACCGATACGGTAATCAAGCAGTTACAACAAGATGGTACGTTCCAGATTGCGAGCGATGGCAATGGGGACGCTACTTTGAACGGCCAAATATATCGTGTCGATCGAGTGCCGGCGCGTTCGGTGCGGGGGAACGTGCTGGCAACGAGTGAATTCAGCCTGGCTTTGTGAGTGAAGTTCTCCGTGATCGGCCGGGACGGTAAACCCTTGGTGCCGCAGGCGGAAGCAGTTGGAACAACTACTTTTTTCGTTAGCGAAGCTGGTGCCAGCAATGTTAATTCTCAGGTCGGTGACGTGACTACGGATGAACGGCAGGCAGTTCCGCTTGCTGCAGAAGACCTTGCCACTCGACTAACCAGCCAGCTAACCGAGGGCTGGTGATACTTGATGAGGGGGGAAGAAAAGCTTTGGTCGATCCTCAACGACAAGCTTGATACTCTCCGCGCGAGCAATCGTTTGCCGCAGGCAATTCGGGTTGCCGAAACAGCGCTCGAGGTTGCCAAACGGGCTTTTCCGGGTGCCGAAGCGCCGCTGGCGACCAGCTTCGAAAAATTAGGGCAGCTTCTGGATCAAAAAGGAGATTCCGCCGCAGCCAAGGCATACCTAATCAAGGCGCATACGATCTTGGAGAAGGTGCAACCGCCGGACCAGCGCGCCATCTTTCGATCCGCGCGCCGGCTTGCGTTGCTTTGTGATAACCTCGGGCAACCGGAGGAAGGGATAAAGTTCTACGAGAAAGCGATTACGGCGGGGACTCAGCTAGAAGATGTTCCTTATTCAGATCTTGGCACAATGCTGAATAACGTAGCGCTCATCCTGCGGAAGTCAGGCCGGCAAAAAGCCGCCGAGCCATATTATTTACATGCTTTGCAAATCTACGAGAAGCAGCTCGGTCCGGATCATGCCGATGTAGCTTCAGTTCTTAATAACCTCGCGGTCTTTTACACAAACCAGCGCCGTTACACAGAGGCGGAGAAAATACATCTTCGTGCATTGGCTATTCGCGAGAAGCTATATCCACCCACGCACCAGGACATCGCGCAGTCGAAGTGTAATCTCGCTGTCGTATATCATTCACGCGGCGATTACGCAAGAGCAGCTGAGCTCTATCGAGCTTCGCTTAAGACTTGGGAGGAGGCGAACGAAAAACCATCCAAAGATTACGATATTGTTGTCTCGAATTACGCCGATCTTTTACGTTCTGTCGGCCAAGTGCGTAAAGCACATCAGCTAGAAGTTCGTGCGCGAAAGAAGCGTTCGGCCTAAAGTAATCCTCGCTTACTTCATTCGCGTCGCGATCAACTTCCATCGTTTGACCTTGCAGCCGGCCGGCGCATTGTAGAGGCCGCCGTTTTGCTCGCGTGGCGGAATCGGCAGACGCGTACGGCTCAGGACCGTATCGGGAGACCCGTGGAGGTTCGAGTCCTCTCGCGAGCAATCACTAACATCGACTATGGTAACGCTTTGCTCGCCTTACGGTTCACCAGCTTCTCCCGACACGCACCGGAGACTATGAGGTAAGCAACCTTCAGTTACCTTCTTGCCGCACCTTTCCTTCTAGCCGCCCAGCGGGCTTTCATTAGCTGAGAAAGTTTTCTGCGCCCCGCAGGAGTGATTCCACCCTTTTTCCTTACCGAGGCTGCTTTCGTTCCGGTTTTCATTTTTGCCCAGCGAGCTCGCGCCGCAGACGCGAGTTTCGCTCTTGTCGCGGCGGATACGTGGCGACGACCCGCGTGAGTCGCGGGAGCTGCAGTTGCACCTCCCAGGATTGAGGAGAGGCGTCTCTCGAGAGTGTCGATTTGCCTGCGAATCGAGATCGCTTGTTGTAAAGCTTTAACAGATATATCCATACCTTGCAGATAGCTGGGATCCGCTGGAATGGCAAACAACTTTTGATAGAGACCATGCGTTCGAAATCCCTTTACTTATCTCCCTTGGTTATAACTCACGTTAGTAACCAGAAAGGACGAAGCGAGCCCGAAGTTATAGGTAGTCTCGAGTGTGTTTGGAATGGGTCTAAAGATGAGTGAGCTTGATGTCACAGTAAAACCTGAGCGAGTCCGGCATATGTTTGGGTCCATCGCTCCGCGCTACGATCTGGCGAATCACGTGCTCAGTTGGGGGATCGATTTTTATTGGCGGAAGCGCGCAGCCGCGATCGTAGCCAACTGGCAACCGAATAAAATCGTTGATCTCGCTACTGGTACTGGAGACTTGGCACTTGCGCTGCAAAAGAAAATACCAGAAGCGGAGATCGTAGGAGTCGATTTCCTGCGTGAAATGGTGGACATGGCGAAACGAAAGGGTGTCGGCCAAACCGTCGTTGCCGATGTGATGAAACTTCCGTTTGCTGATGGTTCATTCGATTGCGCGACGATTGCATTCGGTTTACGCAATATGGAAGATTGCGCCGGCGCGCTTCGCGAAATGTCGCGTGTACTCGGCGTGAATGGTCACGTACTCATTCTCGAGTTCTCACTGCCGACGATGCCCATTTTGCGTGCAATATATCGATTCTATTTGCACCACTGCTTGCCCCTCTTGGGATCTCTTCTGACCAAGAAGAAAGGCGCCTATGAATATCTTGCCGTGTCGATTGAGCAGTTCCCCACCGGCCATCGGATGGCTGAGTTCATAGCAAGGAACGGATTCATGCAAGTGAGGTTCAAGACGCTTACGGGCGGCATCGTCACAATTTATACGGCAACTGCAATGCGGAACCTATAACCGTTGCGGAGATTCATACCGTCGCGCGTGGAGCGTTGCTTCAGTCATCATACTGAAGTGTCTAGTGGTCGAGTTGTTACTTCGCGCTTGGCGTTGGACTTGGAGACGCCGTGGTTTGCCTAACCAGCGGAAGTTTCAATGCGGTCAGGTCCGTGCTGCTAATCGCAAAGGTGCCTTCGCGTCCATCTACGCGCGCACACCACGCACCGTCACCAGTGCCTCCACCAATCGCCAGCTTGTGAGAACCTTTGTTATCTGGCGAAGTTGTGAATATGACGACGACCTGTGGTTTTTCGAAACCCTGCTGGGGTGTCGTTACTCCAAGCCAGCGCACTGCATGGAGACTCGACAAAGTGTTGAGCAACGATTGCACGTCCGTTTGATCGATTTCGCCGCCTCCTCTCAACCAATGCCATTGGTTACTTCCATCGCGCTCGAGTGACAGCTCTTTGTCCGTGACGACGCTCAAGCGATGAATTTGTTCGGGTCTGATCTCAAAGATCGACAATGCCTGCCATTGCAAAGGATCGGTGAGAATTTGATCGAGCAGGCTACGGCGGACTGCCACAACAAAAGGCTCGTCAACCAGCCGGGCATAGACGCTATCGCCGTCCACCTTCCCAAACGCCACCGTAGCGAATGCCTGTTCGCCAGCCTTGGTCTCGGCAGTGTTTTCCGAAGCGAATGAACTAAATGTCAGTTGCAGTTGTGGCTTATCGAGGCCGTATTTCGGTAGATTTGACGCCACATCTTCAACGAATCTCGTTACCTGCTCGTTTTGTAGCGCGTCTAAAAGCCGCTGGACTTCGCCAGAATTTGCCGGCGTGTTCATGCGGCTGGCAATCGTCCAATTTTCGCCTTTGCGGGCAAGAACGGTCTTGCCTTTACCCTGGGCGTCGATCGTGATCCGATCAAGGATGTTTGTGTCGATGCGAACCAGATGACGATCGCGCAAATCGTCCGGCTTTGTGTTGAGGATCTCTTCGATCTTTTTTGGCAGCGTGTAAACAGATCCGCGTGGAGCGAACCGCACGTACGTTTGATCCTTGTTCTTTTCCGGCACGCCCCCGACCTGCAGTAGCTGCCCCTGTTTAATTTCAGGAGTAAATAGCGTGATTGCGCCCCGCGGTTCCGCCAAGCCATAAGGGTGGAGATCGCCATGATCATCCGCCACGAATTGTTGAATCCGAGCGGTGGTGACCTGTGCGATGAGATCGCTGATCTTTTGGTCGTCACCTCGCGCACGCAGCGGTTTCACAATGTCCCAGTGCTCGCCTATCTTCTGCAGCTCCATTTCACCAGCCGGCGTTTTCAAAATCACGCGGGAGATATGTGCCATGATTAGATCGGTTAATTTGCGGTCGCGGATTTCCTCCGGCTTTCTATCGATGTCCTTTCTAATGGATTGTCCAGCGAGAAAGGCTTCCTTCGAATTCGCGAAGCGGATATACATCCGGCCTTCCAAGGCCGCGTCTTTTCCAAATAAAATTTCCGGCGACTTATCCTGGCCGATCAGTTTCAGCCTCAGCTTCGGCTTATTGAGACCATACTCATTCAGCCCGTTCTTATTGGCATCGATCTCTCTTGCGGAAATAGTCGCGTCTTTCTGCCAGTTCTCTAAATCTGATAGTAAATTTTCGATGAAAGAATTGTCTGCCTGGTCCTTAATCGGTGTTTCCAGACGCCACTTGTTGTCGCGACGTCGCATTTCGATCCTTTCATCGCCATTTTGGATAACGATGCCATTGATCTTTTCTCGATCGAAGTTGAGGACATTTTGCGCCTGGCGGGTCGCTTCTTCCGTGCTTGGTTGTTTGATCTCAAAAAATCTCAGGTAAGCGAAAACGCCGAGGGCGATGACCGCCAGAGCGACAGTGGTCCTCCAATTCATAAGCCTGCGAACTCAAACGCGTCGCTTCCACCAAACCGCTGCCCCAATCACAGCGGCAACCAACGGCATTAGGACCAGAACAATCCAGCGCAAATTGCGCAGTCCATCTTCGTTGAGAGTGAAAATGAGCGGTTGTGGAATTTTTGGGGCGATACCGATAAGTTTTTCCCGGCTTAAAAGCCAATCCACGCTGTCGGCGACGAAATCGAGTGCCTGCTGATCCTGGTTAACCGCATTGTCTTGAACGAACGTTGAATTACTCACTACGACTAGGCGCGACGAATTGACCTGCACCCGCTCATCAGCACTGCCGCCTTTTTCGATGGATGCACTGATCGTGAGTGCGACATTGCTATTGCGCTTGGCGTCTGCCTGTAGTTTTGTCTGATCATCCGTGTTGTAATCGGTTTCGGTAAAGTAGCCCTTTTCTGCTTGAATCAAGGGTTCGACATGAATGTTGGCAGCGCCGACGCGCTGGGGCTCAAGCGTGAGCGAGGATGTACCGCCAAAAAAGAGCGCGCTCGCGTCGGCCAGTCGCTTTGTAATCCGACTCCTGCCCAGAAAATGTGCCTGCACATCTCGCGTAACGGCTAGCTCTTGGATTCCCGTGCGCAGAAAAACCATGAGCCGGTCATCGTTCACTTTCACGCCCAGGTCTCTAAGAAACCCATCCAGCCTGGGAGTTTTGGCCGCTGGATCGAGCAGAAGTAATATCCTTCCCTGTTTGTCCCAGAAATCGCGCAACAATTTCATTTCGCGATCGGAGAAATCGTATTGCGGTCCGACAATCATTATCGCCTTCAAATCGGCCGGAATTGCGTCAACATTGAAAAGGTTCAGCTCCTGCAATTTGATGTTTTCGTTCTCGATAAACGTCTTCAGGATAGAGACGGTGCCTGGTTGGGAAAGCGACGGTTCCCTGTGACCGACCACGTAACCAACCGTATTCTTCTTTCCTTCTACGAGATCTATCATTGCACTGGTGATGGCTTGCTCGCCTTTAAACGCGGTGACGCGCGATCCTTCACCGAACGCCGATCCACTTTGATCGATGTCAGCCATCTCGGATGCCTTGACCGTTTTGTTACGCCCTTCGTAGTCGAGCACCAAAAGGCTTTCGTCGCTGACGACTTTGTATTTGTCGAACAGCTGCTTTGCGCGCGAAAGATTGCGTTCAGGATCAATTTGTTCGACGTCGATTCTGCCATTCGCTGCATATTGATATTCTGTCAGCAAAGTCTGTACGTCCGCAGTGATCGGTGTGTTAGGAGAAAAGAAAACCGTAACCCGCATCTTGCCCCTGATAGTACTCAGGAAGCGCTTGGTCTTATCTGAGAGCGCATATTTTTGGTCCCGCGAAAAGTCCCAACGCGCATAATGCTTGAAGGCGATCGAGTTAACCATCGCGGCCAAAAACAAGATCAAAATGATCTGTGCGACAACGTTTAAACCAATCTGAGCGCGGCGGATTTTTCTTGGCTTTAGAGTCTGCTGGATTTTTTCAGCCATTTCTTCTTGCAACTTTGTTTATCGCTTTAGATGCCGGGCGGGCTTCGTGATGGTAAGCAAGCTTTCGCCGCGTCCTGCCACTATTGGTCACAGCCTCCATTTCCTGGATTGGAATACCTGATACGTGAGCGTCAGCACTACAATAGTCATGCTCAGGTAAAGAACGATCGGCCGCGTATCGATCACGCCCCTTGAGAATGTCCCCATATGTTCTATCGCGGAGAAGTAGCCGAGGAAATCGCGTGTCGCGGAGCTAACATCGAGAAGGATGAATTGAACCAAACCAATGAAGAATAATAATGTAATCGCGCAGAACGATATGATTGCGGCAATAATCTGATTTCTGGTCAGAACGGATGTAAGGCAGCCGATGGAGAGATAAAACATTCCTAGCAGTAAAAGCATCAGATACGAACCCCAATATGCTCCGGAGGAGTGAGCAGCCGGTTGGTGTGTAATCTTGAGAAAGATCGCAAAGTAAAGCACCGTCGGAATCCATAGAATCAGATAAAAAACCAGCGCGCCGAAGAATTTCGAGAGCACTACCTGCCAGTCTCGCACCGGAGCGGTCATGAGCGGCTCAATTGTGCCGAGCTTAAATTCCTCCGCGAACAGACGCATGGTGATGAGAGGGAAGATCAGGACAAAGGCGAACCAGAAGAAGACCGAGTTAAAAAATGCTTCCTGCACCGTGTACTGAACCTGGCGCTGGTTCATGAAAGAGACCTGAAAATAAAAATCGATCCCGGTGATCAGCAGGAAAAAAATCATTACTACGTAGGCGATCGGCGACTGAAAGTAGCTGCGTACTTCGCGAGAGAGCAGAGTGTAGAACGTACGCATAATCAGAATGCCTAGACGACGTCAGGGTGCGTCAGCTCTACAAATACATCCTCGAGGGTTGCTCGACGCTGGGTCAGTTCCCGCACGGTCCAATGCCGTTCGGTTGCGAGACGAAAAATTGCCTCGCGAATGTCGACGCCAGATTCCACTCGCAGGGAGAATATTTTCCAATCGCCGTCCGCGTCGACAATTACATCACGAATCCCCGAAATCTTCGTCAGTTGCTCCGCGCCATCGTCCGTTCCGACCTTTGCTTCAAGAACTACGCCGCCCGCTTGCCTGATCTTCCCGAGTAAATTTTCCGGCGTATCACATGCCTCGATTCGCCCTTTATGAATAATAATGACCCGGCTGCATGTCATCTCGACCTCCGGCAAGATGTGTGTCGAAAGTAGGATTGTGTGCTGTTTCCCCAAGTTCTTGATTAGCTCGCGTACCTGACGGATTTGGTTGGGATCTAGGCCGATCGTTGGCTCGTCGAGGATAAGAAGGTCAGGTTCGTGCAACAGCGCGTCCGCTAGACCCACCCGCTGACGATAGCCCTTAGAGAGAGTACCGATGACTTTGTGCTCCACCTCCTTAAGGCCGCAGAGCTCCTTCACGTCGCCGACACGCTCGCGAACGCGCCGGTGGTGGACGCCTTTTAATGCCGCGCGATAATCGAGGTATTCGGTTACGCGCATATCGGTGTAAAGCGGCACGTTTTCGGGCATGTAGCCGAGATGGGCCCGCGCCTGCAGCGATTGCTCAAAAACATCATATCCAGCAACACTGGCTCGACCCGAAGTCGGAGGCATAAAGCTGGCCAAAATGCGCATCGTAGTGGTTTTCCCAGCGCCGTTCGGGCCCAGGAATCCCATGATCTCACCTTTACCAACTTCAAAATTCAAATCCTGAATCGCAGGCTGGCCGGCGTACCGTTTAGTCAAGTTCTCGACTTTAATCATCTGGCAGTATCTCCATGAGACAACCGAACCCTGATTGTGTTGCCAATTTTTTTATCAACGCGCCACCATGCTCAGAGTCACAACCCGCTGATCCTGCCCGCTGGCAGTAATCACACCGACCGTAAATTTGACATTCACGCCGCTCTGTACCCCGCTCAGCAAACCCTCGATTTGTTTAACAGAGGTCACGTTGAATTTGCCTATGCGATAAATCACCAGTCCGCGCTCGATGCCTGCCTGATCTCCCGGGCTGCCCGGTTCGACTGCGGTAATTAGAACGCCACGGCCCGCCGAATAGCCGAGAGCGTGACTCAGCTCCTCACTTAAGTCCTGGAGTTGCATTCCGAACAAACGCTGGACGTTCGTTGTTGATGCTTTAGTGGCACTCGGTTCTCTGTTCGTTTCATTCTGTTTTTGGGCGACTTTTTTGAATCGGGCCACGCTGTCACGCACGACATCCGCCGGAATCGCGAAACCCAGGCCTTGTGTTGGAACGCCTTGCGGCGTAAACGCCATTTTCGCCGAACTGATGCCAACTAGGCGTCCAGAAAGATCGATGACCGGCCCGCCGCTGTTTCCCGGATTGATTGCCGCGTCTGTCTGCACCAGATCTTTGTAATCCGTATTGTCTACGGTGATGTTGCGCTTTACTGCGCTAACAACTCCGCGGCTGATTGAGCTTCCGTAGCCAACTGCGTTGCCGACTACGAGAACAGTTTCGCCAAGCAAGTTCGGGGAGATGTTGTCGAGGCTGATAAATGGGAATGCCTCCTTGGCGTCAATCTTAATGAATGCCAAATCGGTCTTCTCATCGCCAGCAATGTAATGAGCGTTGTAAGTTTTCCCGTCGTTTGTCGTCACCCGAATTTTCAAGTCCGCCGCCCGCTCGACCACGTGCTGGTTGGTAACGATGTAGCCGGCGGGATCTACGATGAAACCCGAGCCGAGACTTTGTAATGTCTGACGAATTTCGCGTGGCCGCATCCGGTCATAGCCAAAGAATTCCGCATAAAAATCCTCAATGGGATCACGAACCGTCCGTCGAACCACGCGCTCGGCGTTGATATTGACAACCGCCGGCAAAACCTTCGCCACAGCCAATACTGCCGGTTCCGAAGCGGGATCCGCTTGCGCAAACAAGGAGCGGGCAACCAATGAACAAAGCACGGGCGCGAACGTGATCCTCAGTCTCGCGACACAAACTCTAGATCGGCTACCAGAAATGAATTTTTCCATGTTCAAACCCATCGTCGATCGCCCGGTACAGGCTGGCAAATAACGGAACAGTCTCAACACTGTCAACTTGCCCCGCGTCGTAAGAGTCGGAAATTGAATTTGTTATGCGCACTTCAATAGCTGCACGTGCAAATCTCGATTTGATCGAGGAAAACTACCGGCGTTGGCTCGCGGATCCGGAGTCGGTGGACTCGGGATGGGCCGCCTTTTTCGAGGGATTCGAGCTCGGAGAATTAACCGAACACGATGGCGCTGTCGCCAAGCCCGCTGAAGTTCGAGAAAGTTCGTTGCAATCGCGGGTGGACGGGCTCGTTTACGCATATCGCACACTGGGGCACACGATCGCGCGTGTGAACCCGCTCGCGGAGAAGCGCCCGCAAAACCCTTTGCTGAGCCTGCGGGAACTCGGTTTCAGCGAGAAGGATCTCGACCTTCGAGTAGCATCGAAGTTCTTTCTCGACAACCGACAGATGACGCTGCGCGACGTGATCGCAGCGCTGGAAAGGATCTACGCAGGACCGATTGGCTCTGAATTTATGCACATCCAGAATACGCGCGTCCGCAACTGGGTATTGCATCGCCTCGAATCGCGTCCGGTGCAGCCGGCCCCGCCTCGAGCAGCCCAAATGGCTTTGCTCCGGATATTGCTGGAGGCGGAATCGTTCGAGACGTTTTTGCATGCGCATTACGTCGGGCAAAAGCGTTTCTCGCTGCAAGGCGCCGAATCGTTAATGGTGATTCTCGACGTAATTCTGCAGAAATGTCCGGCTGCGGGAATTGAGGAGATTTGCATGGGCATGGCGCACCGCGGGCGCCTCAACGTGCTTGCGAACTTTCTGAAAAAGTCCCTCAAGATCCTCTTCACCGAATTCAGCGAAAACTACGTCCCGAACCTGGTCGCAGGTGACGGGGACGTGAAATATCACCTCGGTTACCGGACGGTGCGGAAGCTTCCTTCCGGTAGCGAAGTTGAAATCAGGCTTTCAGCGAACCCGAGCCATCTCGAAGCTGTCGATCCCGTGGTCGAAGGAACGGCGCGCGCCAGACAACGCATTCGTAACGATACCGAGCATCGCCGCAAAGTTTTACCGCTTCTTCTTCATGGCGATGCAGCCTTTGCGGGGCAGGGGATCGTCGCAGAAACGCTCAACATGTCGCAGCTCGCAGGCTACAGCACCGGGGGCACCATTCACGTAGTAGTGAACAATCAGATCGGATTTACGACCCGTCCCGAAGAAGGACGTTCGTCCATGTACGCGACAGACGTGGCCAAAATGATCGAAGCGCCGATTTTCCATGTAAATGGCGACGATCCACTGGCGGTGAAGTTCGTCGCCGAGATGTCGCTGGATTTTCGTCAGGAGTTTGGACGCGACGTGGTGATCGACATGTATTGCTATCGCAAATATGGCCATCAGGAGATCGACGAACCGTCCTTCACTCAGCCCGATCTGTACGCCAGGATCGAGAAGAGACCCTCGGTTGCGCAGCTGTACAAACAGCAGCTGCTGGAGGCGGGGATACTAAGTCAGGATGACGTGGTCTCGCTGGAAACGGAATTTCAGCTTCGTCTCGACTTGCCGCTCGAGAATGTAAAAGCACTTGAGAAACAAAAGGGGAGCGAACAGGCAAGGTTCAACGAATCGACAGCTGTCTTTCAGCCAAAGTACACAACCTCATCCGTACGCACGGCGATCAACGACGAGACATTAAAGAAGATTGTGGTTGGTCTAACGCGCGTGCCAGAGAACTTTCATGTTCAACCAAAAATAAAACGCATCGTCCTCGAGCATCAGCGCAAAGTGTTTGAGGCGGGCGGCCCGTACGAGTGGCATTATGCCGAGGCGCTTGCGTTTGGTTCGCTTCTTCTGGAGGGGATTCCAGTCAGGTTATCTGGCCAGGACAGTTCGCGCGGTACGTTCAGCACGAGGCATTCCGTTCTTTACGATGCTAAAACGGGCGAGCCGTACATTCCTCTAATGCATCTGGCCGAGAATCAGGCCCGGATTTGCGTTTACAATAGCCAGCTTTCCGAGGCAGCCGTGCTCGGTTTCGATTATGGTTACTCGCTCGATTACCCCAAAATGCTTTGCATTTGGGAAGCGCAGTTTGGCGATTTTGCCAACGGCGCGCAGACCATTATCGATCAGTTCATTGTCTCAGCGGAATCGAAATGGCAGCGACCGAGTGGCATCGTTTTATTGCTGCCCCACGGCTACGAAGGGCAGGGGCCGGAACACTCAAGTGGTCGTTTGGAGCGGTTCCTGCAATTATCCGCCGAAGACAACATTCAAGTTTGCAATCTCACGACTTCCGCACAGTACTTTCATGTGTTGAGGCGACAGATGAAGCGCGATTTCATCAAGCCGCTCATCATTATGACGCCGAAGAGCCTGCTGCGTGCTGAGTTCGCGTCTTCGCGCGCTGAGGAATTTACCAGCGGGCATTTCGAAGAAATTCTCGGTTCGCCTGGAGCGGGCCGCGCCGAAAAGATGAAACGAGTGATCCTTTGTTCGGGCAAGGTGTATTACGATCTCTTGAATTACCGTGCCGAACATAAGATCGACGATTCGACGCTTATTCGTATTGAACAGTTGTACCCGCTTGCCGAAGAGAAACTGCGCTCGATGATCGAGCCTTTTTTGAAATCGGCGAAACTTGTATGGTGCCAGGAAGAATCGCAAAACATGGGTGCCTGGAATTTTATTGAACCGCGATTGCGGAACCTATTTGGCTGCGAAATCACGTATGCAGGCCGCAAACCAAGCGCCAGCCCGGCCGTTGGTGCGCTTGCCATTCACAAGCGCGAGCAAGCGGCCCTAGTCGGCGACGCATTTTTGATCTAAGCGACCGCGGTCGCCAGATATACCCGACGAACCCCATAGGGGACTTGGGTTGACGAAACGCGTCTCGACCGCGACGCTCGATTAACTTAGGTAATTCCAACCTATGGCTATCGAAGTTAAAATCCCGGCGGTCGGTGAATCGATCACCAGCGGTGTCGTTTCCGTCTGGCACAAGAAGAACGGCGAGTTCGTGAACGAAGGCGATGCCCTGTTCACGCTCGAGACCGACAAGGTTTCCACCGAGATCGTTGCCGAAAAGGCAGGGTTGCTCGAGACCAGGGTTCCCGAGGGACAAGAAGTAAAAATCGGAGAAGTCGTTGCGACAATCGACGATTCAAGGC
>Ga0126371_10002064_pt1 | contig 17202 bp, 15 predicted proteins | sample PanSoiMetaPlot_4_FD_110145 | JGI IMG/M metagenome (GOLD analysis project Ga0126371, IMG submission 110145) | Tropical forest soil microbial communities from Panama - MetaG Plot_4 | ecosystem: Environmental > Terrestrial > Soil > Tropical forest > Bulk soil | place: Panama | collected 2016-02-17 | reverse complement strand
GAAGCTGTCCTCGCTGGCTACCCGCGCGATGCGCCCGGTAAAACCAGCGTCGACGAGAGTTGTGACAATTCCTTCCGATACACCGCCGGTGCGCCTCGTCTCGTCGGCGACCAGGACCCGGCCTGTGGCAGCCGCCGAGCGAAGCAGATCCTCGAAGGGCAGTGGTGCCAGCCAGCGCAGATCAAGCACGCGGCAGCCGACGCCGGACTCGCCGAGCGAGCTTGCGGCGCGCAGGCTCATCCTGAGCCCGTTTCCAAATGTAACGATTGTAAGGTCCGTGCCGTCGCCATAGGTCTTGGCCCGACCCACGGGCACATGGGAATGGGCCCATCGGGTCGGCGGTTCGTAGCGGGCGAGCCAGCCGCCATCGCCGGGCTCGAGCAAGTCGCGTTCGTGATACAGCGCGATGGGCTCGATGAAAGCGCAGACGCTGCCGTCGACAGCAGCAGCCGTGAGACAGGTACGCAGCATCGCGGCAGCATCGTCGGGCCGGGCCGGGCAGGCGATAATGAGGCCGGGAATGTCTCGCAGGGCAGCAAGGCCGTTGTCGTTGTGGAAGTGCCCGCCGAAGCCGCGCTGATAGGCAAGGCCAGCGATCCGCACCACCAGGGGGTTGCGGTACTGAGCGCGGGAGAAGAAGGACAGCGTGGCTGCCTCACCCCTGATCTGATCGGCCGCATTGTGCAGATATGCCAGGTACTGGATCTCCGGAACCGGCAGCAGGCCCGCCACTCCGGCACCAAGCGCCAGCCCGAGAATGGACTGCTCATCGAGCAGCGAGTCGAACACCCGGGCAGGGCCGAACGACCGAAGTAGACCGCGGGTGACGCCGTATACCCCACCCTTACGGGCGACATCCTCACCGAAGACGATCATGCCCGGCCGCGCGGCGAGCTCATCGGCCAGGGTGCGGTTGATCGCCTGTGCGAGCGTGAGCGGCCCCTCGTCCTCAGGTAGCTGCGCGCCGAAGGTCTGGTGCCGTGGCCAGTCGGTGACCTGGCGCGCCCTTGCGCCGAGGTCTGCGGCCACGATCGAGGGCCGGCGCGGCGCGATCGGAGCCATGACGGCGCTCGCCGTACTCAGCCGGGGGGAGCCCGCAATCCGGTCGGCCACCGTCAGCACGTGGGCCTTCACGGCCTCGTATCTGTCGAGAACGTCTGCAGGGGCCAGCGCACCAGCCTCGACCAGCAGCCGCGCGGTGCCGAGCAGCGGATCGCGATCCAGCTCAGTACTCATCTCCGCCGCTGAGCGGTAGGCCGACTCCACGTCGGTGCCGGCATGACCGCCAATCCTGATGGTGCTCAGGTGCAGGAAGGCGGGCTGTCGCTTCTCCCGGACCCAGCGAGCCGCCGCAGCGGCCTTGTCGTGCACCTCGGCCAGGTCAGCTCCGTCTGCGCTGAAGTAGTTAATGTGCGCACGTCCTGACAGCGCTGCCTCGACCCACCCAGGTGGAGTACGAACGCTGATGCCGAAGCCGTTGTCCTCGCATACGAGCAACAGCGGCACCGGAAGACCCTGGTAGGCGACGTAAGCCGCCGCATTAATGGCACCGACGGCGGTCGAGTGATTGACGGAGGCATCCCCGAAGCTGCACACCACGACACTGTCTTCTGGCCACGGCGTCGGCACGTCCAGTTTGGCTGCCCGGCTGATCGCAAAGGCCAGCCCGATAGCGCGCGGCAAGTGCGAGGCGATAGTCGAAGTCTGCGGAATAACGTGCAGCTCCGGGTGGCCAAAGACCTTATGGCGGCCGCCAGCTATTGGCTCGGCGGTGGCTGCCACCAGGCCGAGCAGGACATCGCTGATGCCATCGCGCGCAGGACGCGCCTGCGCGGCCCTGGCCAGGTAGAAGGCGCCGGAGCGGTAGTGCAGCAGTGCTGGGTCGGTCAGCCGCAGTGCCGCCGCCACGCCGGCGTTACCTTCGTGGCCGGAGGAGCCGATGGTGTAGAAGCCGGCGCCTCGCGCGCGGAGCCACCGGGCGGCCGTGTCCAGGTGGCGGCTGGCGAGCTGGGCGTCGAACAGCTGCAGGCAGCGCGACACCGTCAGGCTGCTGCCTGACCTCACCGGCTTACCGAGATGAGCCGGGCCGCGGGAAGGGCTGCCACCGGGACCGCCGACTGGCGGCGACAGCGCTCGGACCGCCTGCGCGAGTCGCTCTTCCACTAGGTCTGCCGCCGAAGCCGCCTGGGCGCCTAGGTTCTGTGGCTCTGGTCCTGCAGGCGCGGCGGTCATCTTACGAAGGTATTCCGACGCGGCGGGTTTCGCACCGCCAGATTGATTGCTGGCTAATGAAACCAGGGTGACGAGCTCAGCGTCCTATGAGCGTGAGCGGATTATTGCGCGCAGATGCTGACCGTTCTTGCGCTCGGTTGGCTGCGGCCGCTATAGCGGCAGTACTTCTCGCCAGCCTCGCAGCCGGCTGCGGGACGCAGCGGGCTGGCCGGCCGACTCCGCCTGCACACCAGATCCGCGGGGTCGCGTTCGCCGAGCCCGAGGTCAGCCCTGAGCCCTACGCTGCTGGCGATCTCGCGTTCGGCCTCGACTTGCTGCACTTGATGTGCATGGAGCAGCCCGGCCAGAACGTAGTGCTGTCTCCGACCAGCCTGGCGACCAGCCTCGGCATGGCCTACCTGGGCGCACGTGGCACGACCGCCACCGCCATGGCGGCCGTCCTGCACCTGCCCCACTCAAGGCGTCCGCTGGCTGGCCTGCACACAAGGTCGCAGGCGATGGCAGGGCTGGACAGCCCCGGCGTGACCGTTGCGACGGCTGATGAGGTGTGGGCTGATCCGAAGCTCCTCCCGCTCGAGGGCTATCTGAACGCGGTAGCGACGGGCTACGGGGCTGGCCTCCGCCAGGTGCCGCTGCTGAGCGACAAAGGCCGGGCAGCTGACGAGATCGATGCGACGGTGGCTGACGTCACGAGAGGACGGATCCCGAAACTGCTCACTGCAGCGCAGCTAGATCAGGCTCTCTTCGTGCTGACCGACGCCATCTACCTGAACGCCGCCTGGGCCGCACCGTTCTCGCCTGACGACGTGCCGCACGGCCCGTTCGCCGCGCCGGGCGGGCGCGTCCAGGTCAGGTATCTGGAGGGCCAGGGTTACAAATACGCGGTCGCTAGCGGCTGGACGGCGGTTTCGCTGCCGTTCCGCTCTGGGAGCCTCCGGATGGAGGCACTCCTTCCGCCGCTCGCTGCTAGCGGAAGCTGTGCGGGCCCGCCTGCCGCTGCCGTGCGAACACTGGGCAATAGCCTGTCGAGGGATCACGGGCCTACTGCGGCGATCGACCTGCCTGAGGTGAGGCTGAGCACGCAAGCGATCATGAACGACGAGCTGACCAAGCTCGGCATGGGCATCGCGTTCACCGGCTCGGCGGACTTCAGCAAGATGAGTCCCAGGGATCCGGCTATCGGGCTGGTCGTGCACGACGCCACATTGCAGCTAGGTCCGAAGGGGACAATCGCCAGTGCCGCGAGTGCTGTGGTCATAGTCCCGGTGGACTTGCCACTCCACGTCATCATGTTCGACCGGCCGTACGTGCTCATGGTCACTAACACCCGGACTGGCGAACCACTTTTCCTCGCGAGAGTGGCCAACCCAAGCCTGCAATGAGCCGCCGACCCGGCGGTGGTGTGATTGACCCCTGATGGTCGAACCCACCCCTTGGAGGCGCCGTGCTGCCCTGGTCGGTCCAGCTCACCGGAACGCTGAACGAGCACGTTTTCGATAGCACGCTACTGCGTGGGAATCCGCTTGGTGATCCACACCTGCGCCCGTTGTGGGTCTACACGCCACCGGGCTATGGCGTCGACCCGCACCGGAGGTATCCGTCCGTCTACATCATCCAGGGCTACACCGGACAGGTGCCCATGTGGCGGAACAGGTCACCTTTTCGCCAGCCATTCGTCGAAACCGCGGATGCGGTCTTCGCATCAGGCGATGCGCCGCCCGCGGTGGTGGTCTACGTCGACGCCTGGACCGCGTATGGCGGCAGTCAGTTCGTCGACTCTCCTGGCACCGGGCGGTACCACTCTTACTTGTGCGACGAGGTCGTTCCCTGGGTAGATGAGCGCTATCGGACTCGGGCGGATCGTGAGCACCGGGCGATCATGGGCAAGTCGAGCGGCGGTTTCGGCTCGATGATCACCCCGATGCTGCGACCTGACCTGTTCGGCGCGCTGGCGACGCATGCCGGGGACACTCTGTACGAGCACTGCTACCTGCGCGACTTTGGTGAGGCTGTCCGAGCACTACGGGCATACGACGGCGACATCTGGCAATGGTGGACTGACTTCAACTCCAGGGTCGCGTTCACCAGGGAGGAGGACATGACGCTGGTTGGCCTGCTGGGCGTCGCTGCCTGCTTTTCCACCCGTGACGATGGCACGGTAGAACTTCCGTTCGACCCGCGCACGGGCGTCATCAGGTCCGATATCTGGCAGCGCTGGCTGGACTGGGATCCGGTGAGGATGGTCGCCTCGCATGCGGATGCCCTGCGCTCGATGCGCTCGATCTGGATCGACGCGGGCACCAGGGACGACTACTTCCTCGATCTCGGCGCCGAGGCGTTCCTAGCCGAGCTGAGGCGTATCGGCGTGGCCGACCAGGTAATCCGTTTTGAGCTCTTTGATGCGACACATGCCGCAATCGAGTACCGATATCCCATGTCACTGGCGTGGCTTTGCCAGCGCATGGCAGGTTAAGCCCGCGTGAACGATCCTGCCCTTCGTTACGTGGTGAGTGATGAGGAAGGTGTCATGCCAAGAAACGGAGATCTGATCATCATGCGCAGCAAGCGATACTGGGCGGTGCCATTGCTGGGCGCGGCAGCCGCGGCGGGGATCGCCGCCTGCGGCAGCAGCTCACCCAGTTCGTCGAGCACGGGTAGCCCGCCCGCCTCACCTCAGGCGAACTCGGGCGCCAGCGTCTCGGCGACTGGGATTGCGACGCGCCACACCGGTCTCGGCACGGTGCTGGTGGACTCGCAGGGGCACACGTTGTATTGGTTCAGCATCGACACGCCGACGAAGTCCAACTGCACCGGGTCGTGCTTGCAGTTCTGGCTGCCGGCGCAGGGGAAGGCGAGCGTCGCTTCGGGCACGAGCCTGCCGAAGGCATTCGGCACGATCACCGGGGCGAATGGCAAGGTGCAGGCAACCTACGCCGGGCACCCGCTGTACACCTACATCGCAGACACAGCGGCTGGCCAGACCAAGGGTAATGGCACGAACCTGTCCGGCGGACTGTGGTGGGCGATGACCCCGACGGCCACGATCATGCACGGAACCGGCGCGGCCCCGTCCCCGACCAAGTCGGGTAGTGGCGGCGGCGGGTACGGCTACTAACAGCCACGCCGTACTCAGAACTCAAGCGTCGCTTAGCCGGCCCCGGCTCAGCGTGAATGCGTCCCGCTGAGCCGCGGCCGGGCATATCGCATCGGCGCGTGTCATTGAGGCCCGGCGTGAAGGCCTGGAGCGGCTACTCGCACGCTGGTCGGCGGGGCAGCACGCAGAGCTGGCGACGATGCTCGACCGGCTTTCGCGCGCGCTCGTCGGCGAAGACGCTGACATGCACCTGATCTCTACGTAGCGGGCTCACCTGTTGGCGGCGGTGCGATGACCGTCAGTGCCGCTGGCAGTGCACGGACCCGCAGCGGCGTACCAGCTGGCAACGGCGCGGCGAACGGCAACGTCTCTCCATCCGCCGCGACCGGAATGGCGCGGTCGCTAGTGATGGTCACTTCGGTGCAGCGCTGAACGCTCACCTGCTCCAGCGCGATGTGCGACCCATCCTTGATCTTGGTGAGCGCTCTCACGAACGCGACCTTCGGCCCGTGCCGCATCAGCACGAGATCGAGCTCGCCATCGTCGATCTGCGCCGCAGGGGCGACCATCATGCCCGCGCCGAAATAGGCCGAGTTGGCGGCAACCACTGCGTATCCGGGGAAGTTGATCGGCTCACCTGCACCGAGCAGGCCGAACGTGGCCGGCCGCCACCGCGCCACTGCCCGCAGCGCCGCGAGCGTGTAGACCGCAGGGCCATGGAGCCACCTCGTTCCGTTAGCAATCTCGCCGGCGACGGACGGCACTCCCAGGTAGACACTGCCTGCGACGATCGCTTCCGGTGCACCAGGCACGCTGATGCCGATGAGATCGATCTGCCGGGTGCTTCCTTCGACCAGCAGCCTCGCCGCGGCGGCAGGGTCGGCGGGGATGCCGAGCACGCGGGCCATGTCGTTGCCCCGGCCGGCCGGGATAATGCCGTACCGGCAGCCGTGCCTGCAGGCCGCGCCGGCGAGCGCGCCCGCCATGCCGTCGCCCCCGACGGCGACCACTACCCGGCCAGCTGCCGCCGCTTCGCCCGCGAGCTGGGCTGCGTGCTGGAGGCTGGCAGATCGGCTGACCTCGTAGTCAGCATCGGCGACCTCGAGTGCATCAGCGGCGAGTGGGAGGAACTGAAGGGCACGGCCGCGGCCTGCGGCGGGGTTGACGATGAGGCTAAGGCCGGGCATGTGGTGACTCCGCTTGCGAATCCGTGGCGCGAGCCCCGGCTGGTGGTGGAGGCAAGGGTACCGCTCGCCAGCGGGCCAGCGCCTCAAGGCCGCCAGCCGGGCGCCCTGGGCGTACGATCAGGCCATGCCAGCGCAGCGGCATTCAGGAGCCGACCCGCAGTTTTTCCAGGTGCAGACGACCACCGACTCGCGGGCCGAGGCAGTGGAACTCGCGCAGGCGGCGGTGGAGGCACGGCTCGCGGCGTGTGCCCAGGTAGCCGGGCCGATCGCCAGCACTTACTGGTGGGAAGAAGGCATCGAGCGGGCGGAGGAGTGGCTCATCATGCTGAAGCTGCCCGCTGACCGGTATGACGAGCTAGCCGAGTTCCTCACCGAGCGGCACAGCTACGACGAGCCCGAGATCATCGCTACCGCGATCATTGCGGGCTCGCCCGGATATCTGGACTGGCTCCAGGATGAAACCCGCCCGCAGTAGCTCACTCGATGAGCGGGCGGCGGCCAGAGCGGAGGCTGCTGATGACAGCTCGCGATCCGCGCGCAGACGAGGACCAGGCTGCCTGCCTCGCACCGGATTACGGGCTGTTCGGGCCGTCCTCGGTGACCTGGCGGATCATGACGGAGCCGGTCATGTGGGTGGCCGGCCTGCGTGCGCTGTACATGCAGGCCCTGCATCCGCGAGTCATGAAGGGGACGTGGCAGAACAGCGCGTTCTCGCGGTCGGGTGAAGCATGGGGTCGCTTCACCAGGACGATCGAGTTCGTGGAGACGCGGACCTATGGCACTCTGCCCGCCGTCGAGCGGGCCGGCCGGCGGCTGCGGCACCTGCATGCATCCCTCACCGGGGTTGACGACGACGGCACGACGTTCCGGCTGGACGAACCGGAGTTGCTGCTGTGGGTGCACTGCGCGGAGGTTTCCTCAGCGGCGGAGATCGCACGACGCAGTGGAATCCGGATCAGCGCCGCGGAACTCGATCAGTTCATTGCCGAGCAGCGCCGGAGCGCAGAGGTGGTCGGACTCGACGTGTCGGCGGCGCCAGCCAGCATGGGCGAGCTCTCCTCTTATTACGAGCGGATGCGGCCGCAGATTTACGCCTGCGACGAGGCCCGCATGGCGCTACGGCTCTCTTTCACCCCCCGGCTCCCGCTACAGCTGTTTCCGCTACGACTCGTGGTCCCGCCGCTGAACACGCTGGCTTTCGCCACCCTCCCGCGCTGGGCTCGGCAGATGTACGGGACGACGGGAAGTGCGCTGACCGACGTGGCGGCCACTGCCGCGTTGCGGGCCGTGTTTGAATCCACCCGGCGGATCCCGCCCCGGCTGTTGTTCGTACCGGGCGCGGTGGCCGCGCGCCGCACTATGCGAGCCGCGTAGCAGGCCCTGCCATCGGCTGTGCGCTCGGCCGTCTGCGCGCCGACCCGCTGATGACTGTCAGCCCGCAGTCCCTGGCGGAGTGTTCCAGGAAGTAATCACTGGTTCTTCATGCTCCCAGCCGAGCGTGCTCAGAGTTCCGGTGTCGAGTCGGAAGAACCGCCCGGCAGCGGGCTCGAGCCCGAGCCAGCGGGCGGTCAGCACGCGTAGCAAGTGGCCGTGCCCGATCAGGGCGACATCGCCCTCAGCGATCAGCGGCCTGACCCGGCTGAGCACCGCATCTGCCCGCGCCCCGACCTGCTGCAGCGTTTCGCCGGGATGCTGGGCGTCTCCCGGTGGGACGCCATCGCGCCACAGATACCAGCCGGGCATCTCCGCCCTGATCTGCTCGGTTGTCCGGCCCTCGTACCCGCCGTAATCCCACTCCTGCAAATCCGGGTCGGCGACGGCGGCGGGCAGGCCGATGAGCTGGGCGGTCCTGATGGCCCGGCCGGCCGGGCTAGTGAAAGCGGCTACCACGTGCCGCCTGTCAACCGCTGGCGCCAGCACTGCGGCGCTGGCAATACCTGCTTCTGTTAGCGCCACGTCCGTGCGTCCCGTGTGCTGGCCGGATCTGCTCCATTCGGTCTCACCGTGCCTGATCAGCAGCAGTTCACCCACCAGGGGACGATAGCAGGGCAGCCGAGACCCATGAGCCCGTGAGCTGCGGCCCCTTTGGCCGACATGGGCGCCGGATCCGGGGCGTGGCTAACTCACCAGTAACGGGCGGTTACAGTTGCGCTATCGCCTGGCCCGGCGCCCCTGGCACCTGGCACGCGGCCGGCGCACAACGCCGACTAGCCCCTAGCCAGAGAGCGACCTATGGGCCTGCTCCCTAGTGCTCCCGCGCGCCCTGGAACCGATCCGGTCCGCAGGCCCGCCGTTGAGCGCATCGCCTGCTGGAGCGCCAAGTACCGCAAGACCGCAGTGTTTGGCTGGCTGGCATTCATGGCGGCCGCCTTCATCGCCGGGCAGTTCGTCAGCTCGCCTGGCGTCCAGCAGTACGATCCCGGCCAGGCGGGCCGAGGCGAGCAGGTGCTCACCCAGCTGGGTGTGGTAACTCCTCCGTCGGAGAGCGTGCTTATCCAGGCCAGGTCTGGTGAGCAGCACCTCGAGCATGATGCGGTCGCGCAGGTTCGGCGGGCGGCGCACGAGGTGGCGGCGGCACTTGATGCGCTGCCGAGGTCCGCGGCCGACATTCGGGCGCCCTTCGGCCACGATGGCGTCAGCCTCCAGGCTCGGCACGGCCTGGCGGAACTGGTGACGTTCACCGTCGCCGGGCCGCATTCAAAAGCCAGCTCCACCGTGCTGACCGACCTGGCGGTAGTGCACAAGATCCAGGCCGCTCATCCCGATCTGCTGGTCAGAGAGGCCGGTGAAGCGAGCACGAACGTTGCAGCCAACTCGCTGCTCAACCACGACTTCCGGCAGTCCGAATGGACCTCGATCCCGCTCACGCTCATCCTGCTGGTTGCCGTGTTCGGCGCATTGATCGCCGCGGGGATACCGGTGCTGCTTGCCGGGACTGCGGTGGTAACTGCCGTCTCTCTGCTGACCATCGCCTCTCAGTGGCTGCCGGTCGGGCGCGGGACGTCCGAGCTAGTGCTGGTCATCGGCATGGCTGTGGGTGTCGATTACTCCCTGTTCTACCTGCGCCGAGAGCGCGAGGAGAGAGCCGCTGGCCGAGATGCCGAGAGCGTGGTCAAAATCGCGGCTGCGACCTCGGGCCGGGCGATCCTCGTTTCCGGCGTGACTGTGATGGTCTCGCTGGCAGGCCTGTTCCTGACTGGCATCGATGTGTTCACTGGCATCGCGGTCGGCACGATCATGGTGGTCGGCGTCGCTGTGCTTGGCTCGCTGACCTTCCTGCCTGCGCTATTGTCCTGGCTTGGCCCCTGGGCTGACCGTGGCAAACTACCGCATCTAGGTCACCGTCGTACTGAGGCGAGGCCGTGCCGGACCTGGGCGGGACTAGCGGGCCGGGTCGTGCGCAGACCTGCGCTATACGGCGGTGTCGCAGCGGCCGCGCTGCTGGCCTTGAGTGCTCCGGCCCTGGGCATGCGGCTCGGCAGTCCGTCCATCGACCTGCCCAGCAACCTGGGCGTCGTGCGGGTGCTTTCCGACATCCAGCATGAGTTCCCCGGCCGGCCTGCTCCGGCGGATGTCGTGGTGACCGGCACCAGCCTGGCTAGCCCGCAGCTGAATACCGAGCTGGCCGCGCTGCGCAGCGAGGCGAGCCCATCGGGCCCGATTCGCGGGCCGATCGGCATCACTCCGGTCGCGAGCGGACGCGCTGTGGTCGTCCAGGTGCCGCTCGCCGGTAACGGCTCTGACAAGGCTTCCCGCGATGCGCTGCTCACACTGGAGAACCGAATCCTGCCCGCCACCGTAGGCAAGGTGCACGGTGCGAGTTATGCGGTGACCGGTAACACAGCGGCGAATTACGACTTCGCCTCGACCCTGAACGCAAGGACCCCGCTCGTCTTCGGCGTTGTTGCGCTGCTCGCCTTCGTCCTGCTGATGGCGGCATTCCGCAGCATCACCATCCCGCTGGTGTCGATCGGCCTGAATCTGCTGTCCGTCGGTGCTGCGTACGGTGTGGTCACGTTCATCTTCCAGGACGGGCACTTCCAGTCGCTGCTGGGCTTCACGTCATTCGGGGCGCTCGTGCCGTGGGTCCCGCTGTTCACGTTCGTACTGCTCTTCGGCCTGAGTATGGACTATCACGTCTTCATCCTGAGCCGAGTCCGTGAACAGTGGACAAATGGGGCCAGGGCCACCGAGGCAATCGTCAGCGGCATCGGCCGCACGGGCGGGGTGGTGAGCAGCGCGGCGCTGATCATGGTTGCTGTGTTCTCGATCTTCGCCACGCTGTCCATGATCGATGTGAAGATGCTGGGTGTCGGCCTGGCCGCGGCGGTACTGATCGACGCGACGGTGGTCCGCGGCATCGTCCTGCCTGCTTGCCTCGCGCTTCTCGGCGAGCGCGCCTGGTATCTGCCTTCCTGGCTGTCCTGGTTGCCAGGCCGCAGCCTGGCATCGGAGTCAGTGGCGGACCCGGAAGCGGTAGCGGCGGTACCGGAGCCTAAGGTGCCTGAGCTGGCCGGCGTAGGCAGCTAGCGGCGTCGATCAGGGCAGCGTGAGGATCTCGTAGCCGTCTGCGGTTACGGCGATGGTGTGCTCGAATTGCGCCGTCCGCTTGCGGTCGGCCGTCACCACCGTCCAGCCGTCTGGCCAGATGTCGTACTCGATGGTGCCAAGCGTGAGCATGGGCTCAATGGTGAACGTCATGCCTGGCTCCATGATCAGCTGGACAGACGGATCGTCGAAATGGGGGACGACCAGGCCCGAGTGGAACGTTGTGCCAATGCCATGGCCGGTGAAGTCGCGCACGACCCCGTATCCGAACCGGCGCGCATATGACTCAATGACACGGCCGATGGCGTTCAGCGGACGGCCGGGCGCGACCGCCCGGATGCCTCGCATCATCGCCTCCCTGGTGCGCTCCACCAGTAGCCGGGACTCCTCGCTAACCTCGCCCGCCAGGAATGTGGCATTCGTGTCGCCATGGACGCCATTGATATATGCAGTGATATCGATGTTGACGATGTCGCCGTCGCCAATCGCCGTGTCGTCCGGGATGCCGTGGCAGATCACCTCGTTGAGCGAGGTGCACAGCGACTTAGGGAAGGCTCGGTAGCCCAGCGTGCTGGGATAGGCACCATGATCACAGAGGAAATCGTGGCCGATGCGATCCAGCTCGTCGGTGGTCACGCCGGGGGCCACATGCCTGCCGACCTCCACCAGGGCCTGGGCCGCGATCCGCCCGGCTACCCGCATGCGCTCGATCGTCTCGGCGTCCTTGATATCCCGCTCTCCGCCACGAGGCGAACGCCTGCCGACGTATTCGGGCCTGGCAATGCTGGCCGGGACATTGCGCGGTGGGGAAAGCCGACCAGGCTGGAGGGTTGTAGTCATGATCTGCCAGTCTAGTGGTCATGGACGACGACAAAAGCTGGTGGTTCTGCCTGAAGCATCACGTCGTTGAGCAGGGACCTGGCTGCGCCGGGAAGGACCGGCTTGGTCCATATGCGACTCGCGAAGACGCAGAGAACTGGGCCGAGACCGTGAAGCGCCGGAACGCGGAGTGGGATGCGCAAGACGACGACTGGCCCTAGGGGCGTTGTAGGGTTGTGGCGGGCGGCAGAAGCGCGGCAAGGGGGCGCATATTGACCGTGGATCAGCCGGGCCGCTGGCTTCCGCCGGCGGCCGAGGCCCGGATGGCCGAGATCCGCAGCAGCGGCACGTGGGGCTCGGCGCTGACGGCTGATGAGTTCACGGCGATCAAGAGCACAGGCTTCGAGCCTGTCGGGCAGGTCCTCGGCGCGGCCGTCTACAACATTGGCTATACCGGCGGCTACGCATGCCCTGCTGCGGCGGCCGGTTACTACAGCGGCGGCCTATCCCTCGGCGGCTACGGCGGTCCGATGCGAACCACGACCGCGGTCTCCAGCGGCGGCGGCTGGGGATCGTACGCGCCACTGGTGCAGACGATGTATCAGGCGCGCCGGGCAGCGATTGGCCGGATGTCAGCCGAATGCGCTGAGCTCGGCGGTCATGGGGTCGTCGGCGTCTCGCTGACGATCGGGCATTTCCCGGCTGGCGGGCTTGAGTTCAAGGCCATCGGCACGGCGATCCGCGCCCCCGGCGCCATGCAGCTGAGCCAGCCTTTCACTTCCGACCTGTCGGGTCAGGACTTCGCGAAGCTCATCCTGGCCGGCTGGGTGCCGGCCGGTCTTGCGCTTGGCATCTCGATTGGAGCCAGGCACGACGACTGGCTCACGATCAGCCAGACCCGGTGGGGTAGCGGCAACATAGAGGTGCAGGGATACACCGACCTGGTCAATGACACCCGGCACGATGCGCGCACGCAGCTGCAACGCGATGTGTCCAGGCTTGGAGCCGAAGGTGTCGTGGTGCAGCGGATGGAGATGCGGGTCGGTGAGCACGAGTGCACGATGCAGGAAGGCCGTCGCGACCATGTGGTCGAGGCAACCATCATCGGCACCGCGATAGCGCATTTCGGCGGGCGGCATCTGGAGGAAGCCCCGCCGCCGCCGCTAGCAGTGATGTCTCTGGACCCGCAGCGGCGCCAGGCCGCGCGGGTCCGTCTTGGACCGGCCGGGCCGCAGTGACAGCGCGGTGCAGAGGCACAGGTTGAGCAGGTACCGGTACACAGCGGAATTGGATGGATGGCTAAGGAGCGGTGATGAGCGACCAGCAGGGTAGCGAGATGCAGGTCCTGGGCGTACCGCAGGATGCGATGCGCAGGCTCGCGGAGCTGCGGCCGGGGCAGCCAGGAGCGATATTCACCTCGGACTTGTCGGTGAACGAGTTCCTGCTGGTGCGAGAAGTCGGATTCCGTCCGGTTGGACTCGTGCTCGGCAGCTCCATCTACCACGTAGGACTCCAGATCGGCCGCTGGGGTCAGAGCCAGGAACTGAACATCCTGTCCCAGGCGATGTACCACGCGCGCGAGCTAGCGATGACCCGGATGGAAGCCGAAGCTGACGCACTTGGCGCCGACGGTGTCGTCGGAGTGCGATTGGACGTGGAGCTCAAGGAGTTCGGCGCCGACATTGCCGAATTCATCGCAGTCGGGACGGCCGTCGTGGCGGAGCCAGGCGCGGGCGGCGGCGGCGTCAGCAACTGGCGCAACAACAAGAACCTGCCGTTCACGTCAGATCTGTCCGGCCAGGACTTCTGGACTTTGATCCGGGCTGGCTACGCCCCGCTCGGCATGGTGATGGGCTCGTGCGTGTACCACATAGCACACCAGAAGCTCGGCATGAAGATGGGCAACATCGGGCGCAACGTGGAGCTCGAGCAATTCACGCAGGCGCTCTATGACGCGCGTGAGCTGGCCATGAGCCGGATGCAGGCCGAGGCCGAGGAACTCGCCGCGGAGGGCATCGTTGGCGTCCAGCTTCGCCAGCACAGCCACACCTGGGGATCGCATACGACCGAGTTCTTCGCTATCGGGACTGCCGTGCGGCCGCTTCGGGAGGACCACGTGATTCAGACGCCGACTATGGTGCTGAGCCTCGACGCCTGATCCCGCACATCCGGCCCGCACCCCCGGCCCCCCGTTGGCTGCGCACTAAGGAAATGCCCGGTGACATCTGATTCTGGCGGCACCGGCATCCCGCCGACGGCACAGTCGCGGCTGGCCGAGATGTCGGGTCACCATAGCTGGGGCTCCACCCTCGGTGTTTCTGAATTCGCGGCAATCTCGAAGGTCGACTTTCAGCCAGTCGGTCAGGTGCTCGGCGCCGCGGTCTGGAACATCGGCGATACCGGCGGCGAGGAGTGCCCCTACGGGAGGGCTGTGTTCCGCCGCGAGGGGACTCCGATTGGCCAGTCGGGCTACGGACTGATCCGTCACGTCCAGGCTCCGCAGGGTGCTGCCGCAGTTGGCGCGGCTCGTCCGCTCGTGTCATCGCTCTATCAGGCGAGGCGCACGGCCGTGCGCAGGATGACAGCCGAGTGCGCGGCGCTGGGCGGCCAGGGCGTGATCGGCGTCTCGCTCACAGTCGGCCCGTTCGCTGAGGGAAGCCTCGAATTCCAGGCGTTCGGTACCGCGGTCCGGGCGCCAGGAGCCGTCCGGCTGAATGAGCCATTCGCCTCCGACCTGTCCGGTCAGGACTTCACCAAGCTCATCGGGTACGGCTGGGTGCCGGTGGGGCTCGCCATGGGCATCGCAGTGGGCTACCGCCACGATGACTGGCTGACGACCGGCCAGACTCGCTGGAACGCGGGCAACGTCGAGGTCGACGGATACAGCTATCTCGTCAGCCAGATGCGCCGTGACGCTCGCAACGAGCTAGAGCTCGATCTCGTCCGCATGGGAGCCGAGGGTGTGGTGGTCAGGGAGATGGACACCCGCATCACCGAGCGGTCGTGCCCGATCGTGCCGCACGGCAAGGATCACGTCGTTGAGGCGACTGTTGTCGGCACGGCGATCACGCAGTTCGCGCGCCTGCAGCCGCCGCCGGTCTACGGCATCCATAAGATGAGTGGCCGCCGCCCCGAGCCCGTCGTCGAACGGCAGGTGTCAGTAAGCCTGGAAGGTGAGGCGGAGAGCGTCAAGGATGCCGACGCCGACGCGGGCCAGGAAAAGCCAGGCGAGTCAGGCGAGTCAGGTCAGGCATGATCGACGCTTAGTCCGACGGCGTCCCGCTCACCGCATCGAGCAGGCGGGCGAGTCGGCTCCGGAGCCCGGTCTGCGGGCGCTCGTACTGGAGCCTGCGTCCGTCTGTATCAGGGGCCGGGCCACCAGGTGTCATCCGCATCTCGCCTGGTGCCAAGGGCGAGTCGCCGACGGCGGCACTCACCAGGTGCTGCGCTGCATCGAAGCTGACCGGCGAGTCCTGGTCCGGAACTGCGAGGGATTCGCTGGCAAGGTCATCGAGCTCCGGGTCACCGCGGTCGAGCGCGAAGATTGTGGCCCCGAGATGGCGAACGTCATTGACGCGCTCTAGCAACTCGGCCGGTGCCAGCTGAGAGCTCACGACCAGCAGGGTTTCGCGGCGGCTGGCGGCCCGCAGCCGGTCGAGCCCGACCGCCAGGTGCGGCTTCGCATCCGCCGGGGGCGCCCATCGCACCAGCGTTGGCCAGAGTTCTGGTATCCCGGCGAGCCTGCTCTCATCCGCTAGGTGCGCTGTCATATGCCACGGCTCGTAGTCCGCAGTTCCGACTACGAGCAGCCCACTGGGCGTTCGCAGGCTCCTGCGCAGCGCTCCGGCGAAACCGGCAGTGCGATCAAGCCAGCCGGTCGGTGCCAGCAGCGCGCGTAAGGTCGCCACCTGGTCGGCGTTCATACTGCCTATCGTGCCGGACCGGACCGCGAGTCGCGGTACGACCCGGCGAAGCGTATCCAGGGAGGTGACTCGGGTGTGCTGATCAGTGCTGGTCGGCTATGCCAGGATCGGCGCATGACCGCAGACCAGACAGAACTCGCAGAACTCTCCAAGCTCGTCATCGGTGTGCTTGGCGGAACCGGTGACCAGGGTCGGGGCCTGGCCCGTCGGCTGTCGATCGCGGGACACCAGATAATCATCGGGTCGCGCGATGAGAGCCGGGCTACGGCTGCGGCCGCCGGCCTCCGCGGCGGCCCGCTGCTCACTGGCGCGCTGAACCATGCGGCGGCCGAGCAGGCCGACCTCGTAATCGCCGCGATCCCGTGGGAGGGTCATAAGGACTTGCTCGCGAGCCTGGCTGGCCCGCTCGCCGGCAAGGTCGTCGTGGACTGTGTCAACCCGCTGGCCTTTGATGCCAGGGGTGCTTACTCCATCTTCGTGCCTGAGGGCAGCGCCGCCGAGCAGGCCGCCGCAGTGCTTCCGGATAGCACGGTCGTGGGCGCGTTCCATCACGTGTCCGCGACACTGCTGCTGGATCCCATGGTGGACCAGATGGACTTGGACGTCCTCGTGCTCGGGGATGACCGTGCGGCAACCGACCTAGTCGCAGCTATCGCCGCCGAGATCCCCGGCATGCGCGGTGTCTATGGCGGCAGGCTGCGCAACTGCGGGCAGGTCGAGGCACTCACCGCGAACCTGGTGTCGATCAATCGGCGGTACAAGGCGCACGCGGGGCTCCGGATCACCGACGTCTGATGCCGCCCCTGCCCGGCCCGGCCACCTGACCTGCGCCTACAGCGATCGGGCTGGGTAAGGTCACTGTTTGTGATTGAGCGTGCACGGTCAGGTCCGAACGGCGGGCGTCCTCTCGCCGGATCGCCGATCTCGCTGCCGTCACACCGCACGAGCCCGTTGCGGGCAGTCGAGGCCAGGGCGGTCTTCGCGGTCTTCCTGCTGGTAGTCGCGACGGTGATCGTCTACCTGGGCCGGGACGGCTACCGGGACGCCGCGCACCCGGGCCAGCCGCTCACCCTCCTGGCTGCCGCCTACTATGCGACCGTCACTATGTCGACGACCGGGTTCGGCGATATCGTTCCGGTCAGCACGGCCGACCGGCTAGCGAACATACTGGTCATCACTCCGCTCAGGGTGATCTTCCTGATCGTGCTCATCGGCACCACGCTCGAGGTACTGACCGAGCGCACCCGCCTGAGCTGGCGTATATCCCGATGGAGGTCGAAGGTGACCGGGCACACAGTCGTCGTCGGATACGGCACGAAGGGCCGCGCGGCTCTCATGACACTGCGCGAGACAGGAACGCCGGCCGGCTCCATCGTGGTGGTGGACTACTCGGCACCCG
>Ga0126371_10002063_pt1 | contig 17207 bp, 15 predicted proteins | sample PanSoiMetaPlot_4_FD_110145 | JGI IMG/M metagenome (GOLD analysis project Ga0126371, IMG submission 110145) | Tropical forest soil microbial communities from Panama - MetaG Plot_4 | ecosystem: Environmental > Terrestrial > Soil > Tropical forest > Bulk soil | place: Panama | collected 2016-02-17 | reverse complement strand
TCGGGCCTTGCGTTTCAGCAACAGTTTGCGAGCGACCGCGCGGGCTTTTTGGGCGGCTCTGCGGTACTCGTTGTCATTGGCGTAGCCCTGATCGCGCTGGCTCCCGCAAAGCCGTCTCGCGAACCGGTGTCCGCTCCGGCTGGATGCGAAAGGCCTCCTCGAGCGGTTCAAGGCAACCACGCGCTATTCACCCTGAGGGACGAAGGGCCCGTCCGCGTTTTCGTTGACCGGCCGGTGGCATCCAGGTAGGATTCACGTCGGTGATCTGGCGTGTGCCTACCTTTCCTCTTGTTGATTTTTGGCGGGAGGTTCCAATGATGCGAGAGCGAGCGTTGAAGGTTGTTCTGGTGCTGGTGGGGTTGCTTTTTTCTGCTGTGGCGTACCCGCTGCTGGCCATGCGGCTGGAAGAGGCCTTGCGGATGATGCTGAGCGTTTATGCCACCCTGGGGATTTTCCTGCTGCTTGCATCTCGTGACCCCTCCGCAAACCGCAGCCTGATCGCCTTCACGGCGTGGTCGAGTTTTGCTCACGCCGCCGTTATGGTCGTGCAGGTATTCTATAACCTGATCCCGCGCAGCGAGGCGCTTGGCGCCCTTACGCTCGGTACCATCGGCGTAACCTTGCTCGTCCTCGCGCCGCGAAAGCCGTCAGCCAGACTCGCATCCGTAACGGCTGTGAATGGCGCACCGTAGTGCCCGAGCGAAAGCGATAAGATGTCGGGGCGGCCTAGCGCGTCCCCTCGCTCGAGCTTCTGACCGCCGCCACCCGCGCCGTAAATGCGGCCGAAGCAAACAGCAAACGGCTAGCCCCGGGGCTGCGCGCTAACGATGCGCGGGAGGCCGCCCCGTCGGCGAAGCCCTGTCCTTCACCGCGTAGCGAGTCAGCCTTACATTGAGGACGCCGGCAAGGTTACCTGATAACGGGGATGTGCGCGCCGACCGGGACTTGCCCGGCCTAGGTGGGAAGCTCCAAAGCAAGCGCGAGTGCCAAAAGCCTCACCTCGCAAGGGCACCATGGCGACGCTTTAAACGCGGAGTGCAAGTCTGTTGATTACCATTGACCCGATTACGCCCGAGAATGCATTCGTCTTCAAAACCGTGCGCCTTTCAGCGCTCAAAGACGCTCCGCATGCCTTCAGCGCGACTTATGCAAAGGAGTCGGAGTTTGCCGACGCGGAGTGGCTGCAACGGGCGGAACAAATGAATGGCCAGAGGGCTGCCGGGTTCCTCGCGATGGATGGGGATCAAGCGTGCGGCATCGTAGGCTCCTTCCTCGATTCGAACGACCGTACGCGGGTGCAGCTTGTCTCCATGTGGACGGCTCCGACGCACAGGCACCGCGGCATAGGCCGTCGGCTGGTGAATGAGGGTCTGCGTTGGGCGCATCTCCGCGGCGCACACACATTGCTGTTGATGGTTATATCCAACAATGAGCCCGCGATTCGCTTCTACGAGAGGCTGGGGTTCACGCGAACGGGGCGAACCGTATCCAGACGATCCTCTGGTCATCGAATACGAAATGTCGCGCCCGATTCTTGCGGTGCCGGATTCCTGATCGATCTCCTTGTAAATTTCCTTCTAAAACGCTCCGCGAGATGACGGTCGGCGCACCATCCCGCGCCCCTTTCTCCAAGCGCCATCCCGCAAAACGACGACGCTCATCCTGGAAAAGGATCCGCGGCGAACGGCGCGTGTGGAGGCCCTCGAGGGTGTGGACGGCAAACTTTTCCTGTTCATCCAAAGGGTTGATCCACACAAATGGTGGCTCATCACATTTGGTTCTCGGAACCGAGGATAGGGCTCCGAACGGGCACATCGACGCTCATCGTCACCGAGGGTCGGGCGAAATCTCTGTCTGCAGAATGGGCCGGCCCGGTTAACTTGGGCGACGTAACAAGAGGGGTTCATAGTGGCCACCGTGTCCATGCCCGCCGCACATGGATTTTCCCCGAGCCATACGGGGAACGAGGACTTCAGGCGAGCGGAATGCGTTCGCGAAGGAGAAACAGCCGCTCCGGTGACAAAGGCCGAGGATGCGGCGATCTTAGCGAAACACGCGCACCCAGCGATCTACAAGGAAGCCTGAATCCAAGAAGATCGTGGTAGCATCGTGGGTACACTTCTCGCGCTAAGCCTATCGGGCCGAGCGGGTACACGTTTGAGCGCACAGTCAGAGAATGCCTGTGCCACCAAAGACACGATGGATTTTTCGCTTAGCGACCACCAAAAACTGATCCGCGATACCGTCCGCCAATTCATGGAGACGGAGGTGCGCCCATTCGTCAGGGAATGGGAGAAGCAGGAGAAATTTCCTGCCGAGGCGATCCGCAAGCTTGGCGAAATGGGCTGCTGCGGGATGCTCACCCCCGAAGAGTGGGGTGGCCCGGGACTGGATACGGTTTCTTACGTGCTGATGCTCGAAGAAGTGGCGCGCGTGCACACGGCGATGTCCACGGCGATTGGCGTGACGAATTCCGCGGTGCAGGCGCCGCTGCTGATGTTCGGCAACGACGCGCAAAAGAGAAAATACCTGCGCTGCATGGCAACGGGCGAAACGCTCGGCGCCTTTTGCCTTACCGAGCCGGCGGCCGGTTCCGATGCGGCGGGGATTCAAGCGCGCGCGGTGCGCGAAGGAAATACGTACAAACTGAACGGAACGAAGACCTGGGTGACAAACGGAAATGCCGCCGGTGTGTTGATTGTTTTTGCGAAGACCGATCCTGCAGCCGGGGGGAAGGGCATCAGCGCATTTTTGGTCGAGCCGAATTTCCCCGGATTTCGCCGGGGACGCCACGAAGAAAAGATGGGGCAGCATTCGTCGCCGTCGGTTGAGATTTTGTTGAATGATTGCACGGTGCCGGTGGAGAACCGGCTGGGCGAAGAAGGGCAGGGGCTGCGCATTGCGCTCAGTGCGCTCGATGGCGGACGGATTGGCATTGCCGCGCAGGCCGTGGGGCTCGCGCAAGGAGCGCTCGAGGAAACCATCAAGTATGCGACGCAGCGGAAGGCGTTTGGGAAGAATCTCGCCGAGTTCCAGGCGATTCAGTGGATGATTGCGGACATGCAGACCGAGATTGAAGCGGCGCGGGGGCTGACGTATTACGCGGCCTGGATGAAGGATGTGCATCCGAGCAAGCTGGGCTCAAGCGCTTCAAAAGCCAAACTGTACGCCAGCGAGATGGCGAATCGCGTGGTATACAAGGCCGTCCAGGTGCATGGCAGCGTCGGGTACTCCCGCGAGACCGACGTCGAGCGGATGTATCGCGATGCGCGGGTGCTGACCATTTACGAAGGGACGAGCGAGGTGCAGCGCATGATTATCGCGCGCGAGCTGCTCGGCGCACCGGAGAAACAAAAGCTGGCAGCGAGCTGACTCCGCCCCCGCTCTTGTGGGCGCGCAGCTTCATCCTGATTGCGGCGAAGCAATGCCGCCTCTCTTGTCGGACGCGCCACGAGGTATGGGACACTGATGCCGATGGTGGTGTTGGGAGCAGCTCCTGCGGCAGGAAACTGGAGGGAAGATGGATGGCGGCGTAGAGCCACCAGTACAAAAGGCGCGCGTGCTCAGCGGCATGCGGCCCACGGGTCGCATGCACATCGGCAATTATTTTGGGGCGCTGGCAAATTGGGTGCGCTTGCAAAACGAAAGGTTGCCGGGCAGCGCCGGGCCTTCCTCGCCGCTTCCCGCCTATGAATGCTTCTACTTTATTGCCGATTGGCATTCGCTTACGAGCGACTACGCGGACACCTCGGGGATCGCCCAAAACGTCATCGAGATTGCCACGGACTACCTTGCGGGAGGCCTCGATCCAGAAAAGCATTCGAATTGCACCATCTTTCAGCAATCGCTCGTGCCGGAGCATGCGGAGTTGCATTTGCTGCTGTCCATGGTGACGCCGCTCGGCTGGCTGGAGCGCGTGCCGACGTACAAAGAGGCGCTTGAAAACATCAAAGACAAGGATTTGCACAATTACGGTTTCTTGGGCTATCCGGTGCTGCAGTGCGGCGACATCGTAATCTACGGCGAACCGGGAGTGCCGCTGTGGGTTCCCGTCGGCGAAGATCAGGTTTCCCACGTGGAGGTAAGCCGCGAAATCGTGCGGCGATTCAATTTCTTCTTTTCCGAATTTGACACTGACGACTCGCTGTATAACACCGACAATCGGCAGAACTTCGAAGCCGCGAACAAGATCGTGCGCCAGATGCCCGATCAGAAACTCGCTTCGGGACGCAACAGGATGGCAAGGGCCGTGCAGCAATATGCGCAGAAAATTGGGTATGAAAACTTCTATACCGAATATGGTTCGATTGCCAAGTTCTTCCCATGTAAGCAAGTCCTTCGTGAACCTCAGGTGATGCTGACGAAGACGCCCAGGGTACCGGGCCTCGATGGACGGAAGATGTCGAAGAGTTACGGGAATGCCATCACGCTGAGCGAAAGTGACGCGGACATTCGCGCAAAAACGAAAGTGATGGTGACCGATCCGGCGCGGAAGCGGCGTACCGATCCAGGAAACCCGGATGTTTGTCCGGTGTATGACTGGCATAAACTGTTCTCGACCAAGGAGACCTTGGAGTGGGCCGCGCACGGTTGCCGCACCGCGGGAATCGGGTGCATCGAGTGCAAAGCGAAAATGGCAGATCATTTGATTTCTTGGATCACCCCCGTGCGTGAGCGTCGTGTGGAATTCGAACGCCATCCGGCACGCGTCCGGGAAGTGATTGACGAAGGCTCGAAGAAAGCGCGCGTGGTGGCGCAATGCACGATGGAGCGCGTTCGCGAAGCCGTCTTCGGCTGGGAGAGAAAGCGCAAAGAAATTGCCGGCGCGGCAGGAAGCGCGAAGGCATAGTGGGAAAACGACTGGGGTTTAGCAAAGACGTCTGAGCACCCGCGGACACGGGGAAGCGGAAACGACAACGCCGGGCGCAGAGGAGCAATCGCTCTTCGGTTTTGGTGGAGAATTAGGCGACGGGGAACTGAACCATGGCGACGCCGGAGAACAAGTTGACGGGAAAAAGCGGGGGAGCGGACGGAGAGATTTCGGCGGAGAAGAACGCGCAGGAGGGCACGGAGAACAAAGAATGGGCGAATGCTGAGCGCCGGGTGGCGAGCGAGGAGAGAAGCACCGCCGGGGGCCCGGAGAAATCCACGTCACCCGGTGGCGGTTACCAGATTCACATCCCGATGTACGAGGGCCCGCTTGATTTGCTGCTGGATTTGATCAAGCAGCAGAAGATGAGCATACACGACATTCGAATCTCGGAAATCACCGCGCAATATTTGGACTATCTGCACAAACTGGAAGAATTGGACGTGGATGTTTCTGCGGAATTTATTTATATGGCGGCGACACTGATTTACATCAAGAGCAAAATGCTGCTGCCGCCAGACCCGCTGGCAAGTCCGGAGGAGCAAGCGGCGGATCCGCGCGCGGATTTGGTGCAACGGCTGGTGGAACACGAAAAATTCAAAAACGCCGCGCAACTGTTGTACCAGAAACAACAGATTGAAGAGAACGTGTGGTCGAAGCCGGACACGTCGCTGTACCAGGATCCCGGGACCACTGGCGAACTGGTCGTTTCGCTGGTGGACCTGGTGAAGGTTTTTCAGCAAGTGTTGGAGCGGCGCAAGGAAGTTGCTCGAATCGAGCTGCAACACGAGGAGTTCACAGTTGCGCAGATGATCGCCCAGCTGCGGACACAAATTCTTGCTAGCGCGGAAAACAGTGTCAACTTGATTCAATTTTTTGAGGCCTGCCCGTCGCGGCACGCGATGATTGTGGCGTTTCTGGCGGTGCTGGAAATGGTGAAGCTGCAGGCGGTCGCGCTGGTGCAAGAGAAAATGTTTGGAGAGATTTTGGTGAGGAAGGGCAAGGCCCTTGACCTGGTGTTTGATGAGCACGGCGCGATTCGCATGGTGGATGAGGAATACAGGTAGGACGTGGCGGGCGCTCCCCGCATGCGCTCGAGCTAAACGAGTGGCGGGTGGGCAGAAGACCGAGAGTTGGCGCAGAGTAGAGGGAAAGCGGACCGGGGCACCCCAATGGGAGGCAGCAAGGCGGGAAAGCAGGAAACGACTCGGGGATGTTTCAGTGGAGAGGCAAGAGGGGAGCGCTTAAAGCGCGCCCCTTCACTGCTGCGAGCAACGAGAGGCCTGAATGACGAATGAAGAACGAAAATCAGCGCTGGAAGCGATTATTTATGCGGCGGATGAGCCCGCAACGATCGAGCAGCTGACGAAAGCGCTCGGCGAGGAAAAACTGGCCGTCAAGGCGTCGCTCGACGAGTTGGTCGAGAGTTACGCCGCCGAAGGGCGGGGAGTCGAAATCCGCGCGGTGGCGGGCGGGTACAAGATGTACACGAAGCCGCAGCAGCATGACGTGGTCAGGCGGTTTATCAAGAGCTTGCGGTCGCCGCTGAGGTTGTCGATGCCCGCGCTTGAGACCCTGGCGGTGATCGCGTACAAACAGCCGGTGACGGCGCCGGAGATTTCGGAGATTCGCGGGGTGAATACGGCAGGCGTGATCAGCACCCTGCTCGACAAGCATTTGATCACCACCGCGGGGCGCAAGGAAGTGATTGGGCGGCCGATCCTGTATAAGACCTCGAAAGAGTTCTTGATGCGGTTTGGGTTGAGCGATTTGGAAGAGTTGCCGAGCCTGAAAGAGTTTGAGGCGCTGGCGCGGGAGGCACTCGGAAGCGACGAAGGATTGGTGCCTGTGGATGAAAGCCTGACGAACGAGGCGAGCATTGGCGCGACGAACGAAGTAGGAAGTGGCGAATTGCCAGTGCCGAGCAACGAAGGGCAAGACCCGCGAGCGAGCAGTGAGGGAATGCCGGAGGGGGAGGGCGAGAGTTCGAAAAAGGCGGCGGCAGCGACGGAGTGAAGAGGAGGAAACTCGCAGAGCCTGGAAACGTCGCCAGTGGGAGGCCATCGACGACAGATTCCTCGACTCCGAGCTGCAGGCACGGCGGCGCTCCGCCGGCGTTTTGGAATAAAGCGCGGGCGGAGTAGGAGAAGGGAAAAAAGACAGCGCAGAGATTCCCAGAGGAAGCGACTCAATTTTACGGGCAAGCGGATGCGAGCCAAGCGTGCGTTTGCCGGTCTGGTTGGCCACTGGCGGTGCTCGGCATTTCTGGGAATACAATGCCGGGATATTTGAATGGCCGCGCGCCGGGCTAAACGATCTGTAGAATGAGCGAGCCAGCCCACGGCGCGAGGCTACCGCGCATGGATTCCCGCCGCGTATCAGCAGATCAATCCCGCTTTGCATGGGCACCGGTGTGGCTTTGCGGAAATTTTCATCGCATTGAGGGTGAGTGATTCGCGCCGACGGTTCCCCGACTGTGGGGTGAAATGGCGGGCTTCCCCGTCCGGGAGTGCAGGAGAGACGAAGAGATGCAGGAGAGGTTGCAGAAGATTATTGCGCGGGCGGGGATTGCTTCGCGAAGGCACGCGGAGCAATTGATCCTGAGCGGGCAGGTGCGCGTGAACGGGCGGGTAGTGACCGAGTTGGGAACAAAGGCGGACGCGGCCAGGGACCGGATTGAGGCCGCAGGGCGCGTGGTGAAGGAAGCAGAACGGCGCGTTTATCTGGTGCTGAACAAGCCGCCGGAGATTGTGTCGGCGATGGCCGACCCGGAAGGCCGGAAGACCCTGAAAAACTGTTTGCGTGGTTTTCCGGCGCGCGTGTATCCGGTGGGGAATTTGGAGTACAGCGCGTCGGGACTCGTGTTTTTGACCAACGACGGCGACCTGGCTGCGGAGATGCTGAAGCGCTGGGGCGAGCTGGAGCAGGTGTATTTGGTGAAAGTGAAGGGGATGCTTACGCTCGGGGAATTGGAGCGCTTGGGGAAAGAGATTGGTGTGAGGATGAAAACGGTGAGGCAGCCGGATGCGGCGCGGAGGCGGGCCGCGAATTACTGGTATGAAGTGCGGATGCGGGATACCAAGAAAGACGAAATGCGGAATGTGTTGTTTCGGGAGCGGCATCCCGTAGAAAAGATGAAGCGGGTAGGACTAGGGCCACTGACGGTGGAAGGGGTGGCGGAGGGGAGGTACGAGATGTTGCGGGAGAATGAAGTGGAGAAACTAGAGAAGACGCTACGAGGAGGGAAAGGGGGCAAGGGAAAACAATGAGGGAAGAGAGAAGGGAAAGTTCACCACGCCCCGTCGAGTTTGGTTGGGTACCGTCAAGCCAGGATCCCTCGGCCGCAAAATGAGCGGGCTCGGAATGACGCTTGATTCGGTTTTGCCTGGCCGGTGCGCCTGGAAGGATTAGAGTCGATTCAAACCATGGCTTCGGAAAGACTGCAGAAGATTATGGCGGCGAGCGGGATTGCGTCGCGGCGCAAGGCGGAAGCGATCATCGCGGCCGGACGCGTGACGCTGAACGGAAGGGTGGTGACCGAGCAGGGAACGAAAGCGGATCCGGAGCGGGACGAGATTTGCGTGGATGGGAAACCCTTGAGGAGGCCGGAGCGGCTGCGGTATTTCCTGTTGAACAAGCCGAGAGGCTATGTGACGACGGTAAACGATCCGGAGGGGCGGCCGACGGTGATGGATTTAATCCCGCCGGGGATCGAGCGCGTGTACCCGGTGGGGCGGCTGGATTATTCGAGCGAGGGACTGCTCCTAATGACGAATGACGGTGCGCTGGCGCAGAAGCTGATGAAAGCCGGATCACACGTGCCGAAGATGTACCGCGTCAAAGTCAGTGGGAGACCGGAGGGGAAGGCGATTGCGCAGCTGCGTGCCGGTGTCACGATCGAGCTCGAAGACGGGAGGCGGGTGAAGACTTCGCCGGCAAAGATACGGTTGGTGGAAGACCGCTGCAAAGGAGGGGATGGGCCGCAAGCGGCGAATCGGGAGCGAGCCAACCCCTGGTATGAGGTGACTCTGATTGAAGGGAGAAACCGGCAGATTCGCAGGATGTTCGAACACGTGGGACATCACGTGGAGAAGATTAAGAGAGTGCAAATGGGACCGCTGTTTCTTGACGTGGAGCCAGGGAAGTTTCGGGAGTTGACGAAGAGGGAAGTGGAGGAATTGAAGAGAGTGGCGAGCAAGGCATAGGAAGACAAAATTCAAGACTCGGGAGAACTGTGGGGAAGCGCGGAGGAGAAAGCAGGTTCCTCGCTTCGCTTGGGACGACAATTTGGCAGGCTCCAACAGCAACGCACAGCCCGAGAAAGTGGACAGGATAATGCACAAGCACAGCGGTTCGTTCCAGGACTCGCGAGTTGCGCGCAGAAAGTGCGAGAATGGTTGGGGCCTCCGATACGGTTTCAATGGCCGCAATAGCGATGCCCTGCCGTGGATGTTTGGCTACGGCACGCGCCAACTACCAAGAATTTGGAGCTTGCCCAGAGAAAGGCACTTGCTTGCTTTGAGTTGACCGAACGGAGATGAGCTCGATACCGGAAGCGACGCAGAATAACCAGAAACGCAATGAGCAAAACGATTGAAGAGCTGATACCGGAGTACCTGCGTGGGCTGCCGGTTTACGTTCCCGGCAAACCCATTGAGGAAGTCGAACGCGAGCTGAAAATTCACGCGATCAAGCTTGCTTCAAATGAGAATCCGCTCGGGCCATCCCCGATGGCGATGGAAGCGGCGCGCAAGGCGCTGGCTGATTCGAACCGTTATCCGGACGGCGGGACGCTGCGGCTGCGGGAGAAAATTGCGGCGACGCACGAAGTTTCGCCGGATGAGATTTTTATCGGGCTGGGATCGAGCGAACTCATTGACGTGGCGGCACGTGTGTTGCTGGGCCCGGGGACGATCGGGCTAACTTCAGAAGGCACGTACCCGCCGTTTTCCACGGCGATCCGAGCGAATGGCGGGTCGCTAGAGCACGTGCCGATGTGCGGGTTTGCCTACAATCTGCCGGAAATCGCGCATGCGATCACGAATGCCACGCGAATCATTTATCTGGCTAATCCGAACAATCCGACGGGAACGGCGTTTGGGGCGGAGGAGTTCGAGCGGTTCTTAAGCCGCGTGGCAAGCGACACGCTGGTAGTGCTGGATGAGGCGTATATTCACTACGCGGAAAGAACAGACATGCCGCAATCGGTGGAGCTTTTCCGGCTGCGCAGGAATTTGCTGATCCTGCGGACTTTTTCGAAAGTTTACGGCATGGCGGGGATTAGAATTGGGTACGGGATCGGTGCGGCGCCGCTTGTGTCGGCGATGAACAAGCTGCGCACGCCGTTCAATGTGTCGGGGGTGGCGCAGGCGGCAGCGCTGGCTGCGCTGGATGATCACCAGCATGTGAATCGATGTATCGAAGCAAATCGCGCGGAGCGGAAGCGGATCACCGAGGAAGTGGCGAAGCTCGGATTGAAACCGGTAAACAGCGAGACGAACTTCGTGTTTGTTGAGGTGGGCCCCGAGGCGAAGGCGATCGGCGACGAATTATTGCGGGAGGGCGTGATCGTGCGGCCGCTGGCGTGGATGGGCTTTCCCGAAGCGATTCGCATTTCCGTGGGGACCACGGTGGAAAACGACAAGTTGTTTATGGCATTGCGCCGCGTGCTGGCGAAGCGCAAAGGAGAACCTGAGTTGACGGCGCGATGAAGAGAGTGGCGAGCAAGGGCTGCGCTAAAGGGGCCAGGTGATTCGTGACAAGTGAGAAACCGGCGGAACATAGCCCGTGCGAAGGGGTTGCGCGGGCATTTGATTTATGGGGCTGAATCGTTTTTCGAAGAAGAAGAATCAACGCTGATCGCCGGGAGGTCAGAGCACGGAGCAGAGGGGAAAAGGAAAGAGGCAATGAGAGTGCTGCTTCCTGAAGGGTCGGAGTTTGCGGTGGACGGCCGGGGCGATCCAATTGCCGACATTTTGGGCAAGTACAAGACGATTGCGGTGGTTGGATTGTCGTCGAACCCCGGGCGTCCGAGCCACGAAGTGTCGGAGTACATGCAGCGCGCGGGATATCGAATTATTCCGGTGAATCCTAATGAGACGGAAGTGTTGGGAGAGAGAAGCTACGCGCGATTGGAGGACGTGCCGGAGAGCGTAGATGTCGTGAACGTTTTCCGGCGGACGGAAGAGGTTCCGACCGTGGTTGAGAGCGCGATTCGCGTGGGAGCGAAAGTGGTGTGGATGCAGTTGGGAATTGAAAACCAAGAGGCGGCGGAGAAGGCGAGAGCGGCAGGATTGGCGGTCGTGGAGAATGCGTGCATTTTGATCGAGTACAGGAGACGAGGGGGTAGGGGATAGGGACCCGGGCGTAGGAAAAATTGCAAGGACACGGCCCGCGCGGAAGAGTTGCGCGGCCGTTTTGTTTGTGGAGCATGCTAGGGAAACGGTTATAGGAGAGCGCCGTAGCGACCGAAGTCAGAAAGAAGGAAAAGAGGGATTCCTCGCTGTCGTCGGTTTGAGTCGAACGAATCGAGGGAGGCCACTTGACCCTTGCAGTTGGAGGCGGACGAAGAAGTTTGTATTGGCCGGCCTTCAGTGTGGGAGGGAAAAAACCAGCAGATTGCGCTTGCCGGGGACGACAACGCCGAGAAGGCGGCCGTCGGGAGAGACCGAGAATTCGCGGAAGCTCAGGCCGTGAAGAACGGGAACGGGCGTGGGCTGCGAAACCGGGATTTCTTTGTTGGGCGAGACGACGACGAGCGGAGGGACAGGGAACCACACCAGGTCGCCGGATTTTTTCTCGGGGGAGCGCTTGAGGAAAATGCGCGATTCGTCGGGAGTCCAGCGATAGACGCCGAACCCAACGCGCACGCGCGCGAGTTGGTCGGGTTTCGAGAGGCTGCGGATTTCAAGCACTTCGCGGTCGATGAAATAGGCGGCTTTCGTGCGGTCGGGAGAGACGGTGAGGCCGCCTTCGTAGCCCTCGAGAGTGGCCAGTTCCTTGGCCGAGTCGTTGAGGACGTCGAGATATTGCAGACGAGGCGGGCCGGACATGGAGTGGTCCTGCTCGACGGCGACAGCGAAATTCATCCCGGGAAGCCAGGCGACGTCGCGAAAGGTGCGCCCTTCGTAGGGAGAAGGGACCGAGCCGGAAGAGAGGCGCGTGGTTTTGATGGAGAAGAGCGGAAGAGTTGGCGCTGCCTGTGAGAGATAGGCGATGGTGTTGTTGTCGGGGAGAAACGCGGCATTGGAGGAGTCGAGGATGAAGTTGTCGCCCTTGTCGATGCGAAGTTCGTGGCCGGAGTCGTCGAAGAGAAGCGTTTGGACCGAGGTGGTGGCGTTGCCGCTGTCGTCTTGCACGGTGGTGGTCATGAGCTGGACGAGGAGGTAACGGCCGTTGGGCGACCAGCGCATGGAATCGACGAGGTAGCTGAACAGCCGATTGTCGCGCGTGTATTTTTGGCCTTCGAGGAGTCGTCGGCGCTTGCCGTGCTGCTCCTCAATCCAGATGTCGTCGTGCTCGAGGTCGTAAAGCTTGGTTTTGAGTTTGTGATAGACGGAAAAGGCGATGGCGTCGTTGGGACCGAACGAGAAAGAGGTGATTTCGTCGTCGATGGAACGAAGAGGATTGTCGAGGTTTTGGGCCTGGGTCGGAATCGAGAACAAGACAGGGAGAAAGATACTGATGAAGACGAGGCCGAGGCCCCTTGCGGGAAACCGTCCGAGTAGACCAGGGGCCCCTCGGAGAAATCGCCCGGCGTGAACGAGTGGCCGTTGGCGAAAAGCGTTCGACGTAAGCGGTTGGCTAGATTGGCAAAACAAGAGCGAGAAGATCATGGTTTGGGATGGGGGCCGGTGTAGTCAGAACAGCAAGGTTTTTGGACCGGAGTGAATTCCATCAGTTCGACGCGGGTTCCGTCGGGATCGTAGAGATTGAGCTGCCATTTGCCGTCGCGGCCGATTTTTGGTTGTTCGGTGCCGTTCCAGCCGTTTGTGCGCAGCTGCTGCACCGCGGCGTGAATGTCAGGAACGCCCAGAGCGATGTGATTCATCACGCCAAGAGTGTGCTTGTCGGCGTTGGCGGGAACGTTGAGCATGTATTCGAGCCAGTCGGCGCCGTCAGGGACTTGCATGTCGACCCAGTTGCTTTCATCGTCCTTCATGCCACCATGCCAGTAAACACGGAAGCCGAGGATATCTTTGTAGAATTTGTCTTCGGCGGCGCGATCGAGAATGACAAAGCCAGCGTGAATCAGGCGGGCGCTAATTTGATTGGCGGGAGGAGTGGCCTGGCGGTGAGCCGGAGCTTGGACGAAGATGATAGGAAGGCCTTCGGGATCCTGAAGAGAAAAGTGAATGCTGCCGTTGAAGTCTCTGATAATCGGGTTGACCGGGATGTTGTGGGCCTTGAGATAACGGTGCATTCCCGCAGCGTCACCAGTAGCAAAGGCGACTTCCGCGAGAAGATTTGCGTGAGAGCCGGCACCCCCCTCCAGGGCAATTTGTTGGTGGTCGCTCACGATGTAGCACGGGCGCACCATCCCTGGGCAACCGGCGTCGCGAGGGATGAGGCCTAGGATTTTGCTGTAGAAACCGACCGCCGAGTGCGGGTCAACCGACCAGAGGCGGACGTAAGTGATACCGGTGATGGGCGGGCGGAGAGACTCCTCCTGACCACGAAGGGGCACGGCAAAGGCCGAGGCAGGCATAGACAAGATCAGGGCTATCAGAGTGCGGCGCATCGTGTCACCTCAGGATCTAGGTACCGGCTTGGATTTTAGCTTACGGATTTCGTCCAGGCGAAGACGGAGGCGCTGCTCGAAGCCCTGGTCGGTGGGGTGGTAATAGCTGCGGCTGGCGAGATTGTCGGGCAGACAGGGCATGTCGGTGAGTTTGTCTTCGAAATTGTGGGCGTATTTGTAGCCCTCGCCGTAGCCGAGATGCTTCATGAGGCCAGTGGGGGCATTGCGCAGATGGAGCGGGACGGGATCGGCCTCGGTTTTGTGGACGTCGTCGAGGATTTCGCCGTAGGCGGTGAGAAGAGCGTTGGATTTGGGTGCGAGCGAAAGATATACGGCGGCTTGCGCGAGGGCCAGATTGCCTTCCGGCGGGCCGAGGAAGTGGAAGGCATCTTTGGCAGCGAGCGTAACGGCGAGGGCGCTCGGCTCCGCCAGGCCGATGTCTTCGCTAGCCATGCGCACCATGCGGCGCGCAATGTAGAGCGGGTCTTCCCCGGACTCGATCATGCGGGCGAGCCAGTAAAGGGCGGCATCGGGATCGGAATTGCGCACTGATTTATGGAGCGCGGAGATGAGATTGAAGTGCTCTTCGCCGGCTTTGTCGTACCGGAGGAGCTTGCGCTGGAGAATGTCCTCGAGGAGTTCGGAAGTTATGACCCGCGGGGCGTTTTTCTTGGGACGCGTACTCTTGGCCGCGAGTTCGAGGGTGTTGTAGGCGGCGCGGGCGTCGCCGTTGGCGAAAGAGGCGATGCGAAAGAGGATGTCGTCGGAGACTTCGATAGGTTCGTTGCCGAGGCCGCGGTCCTTGTCGGCGAGTGCGCGGCGGAGCAGGTCGACGATTTGAGGCGTGGTGAGCGGTTCGAGGACGTAGACCTTGGTGCGCGAGAGAAGCGGGGAGATGACTTCAAAGGAGGGATTTTCGGTGGTCGCACCAATGAAAGTGATATGGCCGGCTTCGACATGCGGAAGAAAGGCGTCTTGCTGGGCTTTGTTGAAGCGATGGACCTCGTCGACGAAGACGATGGTGCGGTAGCCGGAGCGAGATTTGTATTCGGCGGCGGCCATGACGTCCTTGATTTCCTTGATGCCAGCAAGGACAGCACTGAAAGAGACGAAATCTGCTTGCGTGACGCGAGCGATGAGGCGCGCGAGCGTAGTTTTGCCACAGCCGGGAGGTCCCCAGAAGAGCATCGAGCCGATGTTATCGCTTTCGATTTGCAAGCGCAGGGGCTTTCCTGGACCGAGAAGCTTTTCCTGCCCGATGAACTCGTCGAGCGTGCGCGGCCGCATGCGCTCGGCGAGGGGCTGGGTGGCGGCGGGAGCGTCGCCTTCCGCTGGTGACGCTGGGAGTTTGGAGAACAGGCTCATGGACTTCCTTGAGTCTAAATCGTTTGTCGAGAAAGAGGAAATGGGACGATTGTGCGACCTCGGGCGGCAGGCGGTTGTCAGTTCTCGGTCGGCGAAGAAAAGATGGTTTCTAGGGTGGCTTCCGGGACGCGCCAAGCGCTCAGGTACGGGAGCCGTGCGTAGGTTGCCGAGATGGGGCGCAGCGTGCTGCGCCCCTACAACTGCCGCGGGGAGGAGTTGCGCTGGCGGGCGGCTTCGTAGAAGACGACCGCAGCGGCAGCGGCGGCGTTGAGGGACTCAACGCCGCTGGCCATAGGAATGTGGATCCGGGCGTCAGCGGAGCGCTCGGTTTCTTCCGGGAGACCCGCGCCTTCGTTGCCGACAAGAAGAGCAATGGGCTGGCACCAATCGACCTCCCAGGGGGCCAGGAGCGGGGATACAGCGTCGCGGGACGCGCTAGCACGCGTCCCTACAACTTTTCCCGGGCCGTGCTCGCGATAGGGTTGCTCCGCCTCGGCAGAGGGCTCCGCGTGTCGTGGCGCAGCTTCAGGAGGAGCAGAAGAGCCTCCTTTGTTGTGGACGCTCGAGGCAAGGGTGTGAATACCGGCGATTTTGAATTGCGTGAGGAGAATGGCGAGAGACATTCCGGCGAGGATGGGGAGATGGAGGGCCGCACCGGCGGAGGCGCGGAGCGCCTTCGGCGAATAAGGGCTGGCGGTGCCGCTGACGCCGGAGGCGGCAGTGGCGCCTCCGGTCGCGCCAAAAGCGGCGGCGGTACGAAGGATGGTGCCGACGTTGCCGGGATCCTGAACACCAGCCAGAACCACCAAGAGTGGGGCGCAGGCCGAAGGAGGAGTGCGCACGAGTTCGTCGAACGACGTTTCGTGAGGTCTTACGAGCGCGGCGATGCCTTGCGGATGTTCGGTGTCGGCAAGACTTTCAAAGAGCCGGTCAGTGGTGCGCAGTACGGGGAAGCCCAGTTCGGGGCGATCGATGAAGGGCGCGATACGTTCGCGATGCCGCTGGCCGGTTTGGCTGAAGAGCAGGGCTTGAATGGGACAGCCGGAGCGCAGCGCTTCCTCGACGAGGCGGAGGCCTTCGACGCCGACGAAACCGCCTTCGGTGGGGAGGCCGCCGCGGAGGGCCACACGAAACTCCTTGAGCCAGCGATTGTCGCGGCTGGTGAGGAGCGCGGACTCCCCAGGGGCACCAACGTTACGCACGGGTCCGCTGGGCATTGCTAGTGGCCTCATGACGTCGCAGTTGCATGCACATGCTCATACCGGCAAACCGGCACATTACAAAAATCAAACAATCGCGGCAAGGGCCGAGCCGCGAAAGCTGGCATCCTCCAGGACGAAAAGAAAAATACGGCTAGCCAGGGAAGGGACAGAGGGACCATCACGATCCCGGCGGGACGACGCGGGAACAACTCGCCATAAAGGGATTCTTGACCCATTGCTCCGATGAACAAGCGGCAACTTGCGATATTCAATTTGCCCCTCCTGCCATGCACTACTTGTTGAAACGGTCCCGCGAGCAAGTCTTGCACACTATTGCATGTCAGGGAAGGCGGGCGGCGGCTAAGTCAGGGACGATTCGCCTCGTTGTCAGTTAATAGCGGAATGCAGTGGTTTGAAACTCTTTTAGATGCGATAGGAGGGGGGCCGAATGCCTTTGTCACGGAGGTAGATTTCGGCTTGGCCGCGATGATGTGCGACATGGACATACATGGCGAGGAGGACTTCGCGGCCGGGAAGGCGACCGTCCGGGGAGTCGTGCACGGCTTCGAGTTGCGCGTCGGTGAGATTCGAGATCACCGAGGAACAGTACTCGAAAGAGTCGCTGAGGAATTTGACCACGGCGTCTTTTTCGGTGGGAGAAGGCACGGCCGCAGGAACGGAATCTTTCAGACCAGCGCAGAATTGGTAGTTGGTAGTCGCGATGTGGGACATCAGTTGGCCGAAGTCCATGGACTCGGGATGGGGACGGAAGCCGTATTGGTCAGGCGGCATGGCCCTCGCCACAGCGACCGAAAGACCACTAAGGGCTGCGAAGTGCTTGGCATATTCCCCTGCGGCATTAGATGGGGCCGGAGCCGCGACGGCCGGGAGAAGTGAGAGGGAAATCAAAACAGGAAGAGTCAAAACGGAACGACAATGCATGTGGCCTCCTTGAAAAACGTTCCGGGACAAAACCGGTATTACAATCCGCAAGGCCGGCCCTCAGCGCTGCGCGCCCTCGGAAACGTAG
>Ga0126371_10002062_pt1 | contig 17207 bp, 13 predicted proteins | sample PanSoiMetaPlot_4_FD_110145 | JGI IMG/M metagenome (GOLD analysis project Ga0126371, IMG submission 110145) | Tropical forest soil microbial communities from Panama - MetaG Plot_4 | ecosystem: Environmental > Terrestrial > Soil > Tropical forest > Bulk soil | place: Panama | collected 2016-02-17 | reverse complement strand
CGGTGGCGCCGGCGGGATGGTGCGCAGCATGACCGAGTGGGCACAGCATCCCCAGGCTGCCGCGATTGCTTCATTGCCGCTCATGGAGATAGTCAAGATTGGCGACAGCCCGCCGGAAAGGTTGCCCGATGGTGATCGCCCGCTCTCCGGCATCCGCGTTCTCGATCTTACCCGCGTGTTGGCCGGGCCGACTTGCGCCCGCACTTTGGCCGAGCATGGCGCCGACGTGTTGAAGATCACGGCGTCGCACATCGCCGCGCGCGATGATCAGGAATACGATACCGGGCACGGTAAATTGTCTGCGCGGCTGGATCTGCGTCAGCCGAGGGATCTCGAAACATTGAAGGGGCTGGTACGCGAGGGTGACGTGTTCAGCCAGGGCTATCGGCCGGGGACTCTCGCCAATCGTGGGCTGTCGCCCGAAGAACTGGCGGCGGTGCGCCCGGGCCTCGTCTATGTCTCTCTCTGCGCGTTCAGCCATAAGGGGCCATGGGCGTCGCGCCGGGGCTTTGACACGGTCGTGCAGAATGTCAGCGGCATCACGACGCGTCAGGGCGAGCTTTTCCCCGGCGCCGAACCCGGACCGCAATTCTATCCCGTCTCCGCCATCGATTATCTGACCGGCTATCTGATGGCTTTCGGGGCGATGGTGGCGCTGGCGCGCCGAGCCCGCGAAGGCGGAAGTTGGGTTGTGCGCGTCTCGCTTGCGCAGACCGGCCGTTGGCTCGTGAACCGTGGCGAGTTGCCCGAGGCGGCGCTCAAAGACGTACCAAAAGAGATCCCGCAAACCGACATCGACCGCTGGTCGGTCGAGAGCGACACGCCAGTCGGCCGCCTGCGTCACCTCGGCCCGACGGTGCGCTTGTCAGAAACGCCACCGTATTGGGCGCGCCCGTCAGTTCCGCTCGGCCACAATGCGCCCGTCTGGCCTACGCGCGCGGCGTGATGCCGCGCTCCTGCCCTCCCCCGCCAAAGCAGCAAAACGGCTTTCACGCTAACCAAAAAATCGGCAATAAATCAACCCACCACGGCGTCCTCTAGGCCATTTGAACCCCCTCGCCGGGAACGGGCATCCGCGCTAGCGAGAGGGCCGCTCGGCGGATTTTCTCACGGATGACATCGAAGGATACGCGCCGCGCCTCCGGCGGAGGCGCGTTCGCGGCTGCGTGCCCGAGCGATTAGCTCAGCAACCACACGGAGTGAAAATATGCCAGACGCCATGATGAACGGCGGCTTCGCGCCTTATCTTGCTCAGGCATTCACGCCGCAAGGCGTTCCAGGTGGTCTATTTGGCAGTAGCGTGGGAAACGTCCCTGGCATTAACTACGGCGACCCGTTCGGCCAGCATTATGGGATTGCTGGCGGCATGCCGTTCGGGGGTGTCCCCGGACTGGGCGCGATGCCTCAGATCGGTCAGCAGCACGTTCATCGTCGAGGTACCCCTTTTGATGCCCCCTCCCCATCCCTCGGCACGCGGACTAAGGTATTTTGCTTTCGTCCTATCGACCGGTGACTGACCTTCTCGCATTGCCAGTGCAACGCGGGCCGGGTGTTCTCAAAGAGAACCTTCCTGCAGACGGCTCTGTTCCCAGACCAATACCAATTTCTTAAGTCATAAAACCGACACGCGAGAACCTATTTGAGCATTGGCATTTGAGGAGGTCGTTACATAGGGGCCTTCTATCAAAACGCAAGGGCGGAAAACCTTGGAGAAGGGTGAGAACTTGTCGCTAAAGTTACAGCTTTGTCAGACTGGCTAAACGAGAAACCTCACGAAGCCTTGGTGTCTGTAGGTGGACTCCTCTGCGGAGCCACACCGCCGCCGCTCTCGCGCGTTGCATCACCGCATGCGGATAAATCGCCGATACTCGAGGGTTTGCCCGGAAACCCCGTGCGCGCGAAATCTCCCTTGTTGCCAGTTCGCTATAGGATTAGCAGACAAAATCGTAAAATTGGCGCTCTCGCGCGTTCGTTGAACAGATGAGCCGGCCAGCACGATCGAACTCGGATCTATAGGTCGCCCAAAGTCTCGCCTCGCTGGCATTGAGCCGCGCCAGCGGCTCTATCTGAATGGACAGTCGTTCCAGAAGAAACTCTCTGAACGCATCCGAACGTTCCGAGGGGGCGAGGATAACATTTCTGCGCTTCGCAAACGTGACGGCCGATGCATACAAGCGGTCGTCGGAAGGCACAGATAGTGGCACGGCATGTTCTAATCCGAACGTTATCAATTGCAGCCGAGCCTCGAAGCGGCCGAAATCGGTTGCGAGGTACTCGATCAGCTCCATCTCGCGCATGGCCTTTGCAGACGGAGTGAAGGTCTCGGGATCTTCGCTCTCCCGACGCGAGTGCAAGATTCCGGAGAGGAAGCGCTGCGTTGGCTCGCGCACCATTCCAATCACCAAATCATCATCCGATAAATGCTGCACCAATACGGCTGGCGAGCAATGCACGCCGATCAAATCGTAATCCTCCAGTACCGGCGGATACTTCAAAAGCGCGCGTAGACTTGTAAAATAGATATGGGACGGCAATGCCTTGGTGAGTGCCGTCCACATCGACGTGCCGCCAGTCTTTGGCAGGTGGACATAAATCAGTTTTGACCGCCGTTTTCGCAGGTTCCGTGAGCAGAGAAACCGTATCAGCGGCTTGCAGTGAACGAGCTGTGGACCGCGCCGAACGTCTCTACCGATTTTCTTGTCCCGACTGAGTACTATGAAGACCTCATTTGCGAACACCCATTGCCATTCACTGGCGACTCTGAGCAGATCTGCCTTCTCGATCCCGGCCATCTGACCCTTGTGCAGAACAAGGACCGTGCAACCCGCGAGATCGATCACATCGTCGTATAAAACCGAAGAGCAAGGAAACTGCGGCCAATCACCTCGTGGAGCCAGAACCATATCGGCGTTACTCAACAAGTGGTGCAGTACGCCGTAGACAGCCTGCCAAAGGCGATCTTTCACTGGGCCTCCGGGACGGCATGTCGCAGGTGGTCTTGGTGTGCGCCCTAAAAGCGAACACCGGTCGGGCGCGCCGCCCGGAAGGTTCAGCCGATCCCGTTATTCGCAGCTTTATCGTCGTTTATCCCCGTCCTCTTTCGCACGCCGAAGCGCGCGCTTAGCGGCGCTCCAGGACAATGCGGACAAAAGTCATAAGGACGCGGTACCCGGCCCGGAGCGTGCCGCGAAAACTCCCAGCGACCTTCGATTTTCCAGCAAGGCGGCGAGCGTGCCGCACCGGTAGCTCGAGAATACGCAACCCAGCGCGCGCTGCCCGGAGCTGCATCTCGAGGTTCCAACCGTAGGTCATCTCGCGCATGCCGAGCCGCTGGAGCGCGTCCGTGCGGATCGCTCGGAAAGCACACATGTCGCTGAAATGTGAGCCATAAAGAAGGCCGATCGTGGCTCCAATGAGCTTGCCAGCGACGATCTGGTGGCCTCCCATGCTGCCTCGCTGACGCTCGCCGCGAGTGCGCGAGCCGATCACAAATTCGTAATTTTTTTCCAAGATCGGCTGAACCAGACTCGGAAGCGCCTCCGGCCGGTCGCTGCCATCTCCATCGAGAAAAACGAGGACTGCGGCCCCGCGCTCCATCGCCGCCGCGACGCCCTCGGCGCAGGCGCGCCCATAGCCGCGCCCGGCCACAAGCACCGTCGCGCCCGCGGCTTTCGCCTCCGCTACGGTGCCGTCGCGGCTGCCGCCATCGACAACGATGACCTCGTCGACCCATTGGCGCGGGATTGCCGCGACAACCGGGCCAATCGCCCCTTCCTCGTCAAGAACCGGTATGATTGCGGCGATGCGGGGCCGCTGCAATCGTTCACAAACTCCAGCGCACACCGCATGAAGCGCAAGCGCGGGGCGGCGCTTCGCTCAGCAAGGCACGGCGAAATTCCTGATAGCGGGGTCCGTTCCAAATCTCCCGCAGGCTCTCACCCGTAGCATCGCCAAGTGTGAAGGCGTCGTACCCGCGCATCGAAAACGGCGCGATGCAGCAGGGGATAGCCCGCCCATGCGCTGTGAAATACATCAGTGTCCAAGGACGCCGGCAGAGCGACCAAGGTCTGGCTTGCGTCGCACGCTGCAGGCTAGTCCCGGGCTCTGTCGCTCCCGACGCGTTGAACCGGACGCCGAGTTCCTCGGCAAGGCCGGCCGCCTGATCCAGCCGCCTCCGTTCGTCACCTTCAAGCTTTTCGAACAGCGCTGACTCAGCCCGCGCCAGCCCCTGCCCTTCGGGCAAAAAGACGAGACGCTGCAGATGGATTTCGGTAACGCCGATCCAGTGTGCGAGCCGGACAAAGTCTGGCAGCTGGTCGATTGTCTCCTTGAGCCCGGTCAGCCACAATGACACCAGCGGCCGCTCGATGCCTTCAGCACGCTGGAGCGCTGTGAAGGCGCGCACATTACGGACGATTCTGTCGAACATGTCTTTGCCGCGCACTGCGAGAAAGGCGCGCGGTTCGGCCGCGTCAAGGGATACCCTGAGCTCGTCGAGGCCGGCGGCGATCAGTTCTCTGCCCTTGCGCGCCGTAAGCAGCGTCCCGTTCGTGTTGAACAATACGTAGGTGCCGCGCTGCTTCAGATATCGCACCATCTGGGGGAGCGCCTTGACCATCATCGGCTCGCCGACACCGTGCAGGACAGCACGCGAGATCCGCGGGAATTGGTCGACGATCTGAGTAAAGAGCGCCCAGCTCATGTCGGCCGGCGGTTCGAGGTCCTCGAAGGTCCGGGGGCAGGTCTCGCACAGCAGATTGCAGCGGTTCGTCGTCTCTAGGTAGAGGCATATAGGCTCCTGCTCGGCGATAACATCGCGCTCATCGCCGACCGCCTCGAAATAGCGCCGGGGGTCGAGGTTAGGTTGCGCGCTTGATGCCATGCCGTACTCCCGACCGTGCGGAGAGGTTGCGCCAAGCCACGTGGATGCCTAGCAGCAGAGCGAACCCGCCGTAGAGGATGAACCCTTCCCAAAGAGGGACGTGGCCGGTCTTGGTATCGCAATAGAGGAGGACTGCGGCAACGGTCAACCACCAAGCCGGCCACCACGAGGCGACCGTTAACAACGTTACGAGCCAGACAAAATACCAGGGATAATGCGGTGACGCGAGGACGGTCGTGACTGTAGCGATGATGGCTGCCCAGCGAAGGCTCGCTGTTGTGTCGGTTCTGCTGTGCAATGCAGCGGTCGACAACCCTCCCATGATGCCGATCGCCGCGGCAATGTACGCGAGGAGCGATACCGGCGCGACGCGCCGAAGTAGGTCGAGAAGCCAAAACCCGGTCCCGGCGGACAGGTTTTCCTCAATCACATAGCCTGGCAGGAAGCCGAACACACGCCAACCGACATCGATATACGGCAGATAGGCGGCAATGATTACCGCGATGAATGCGGTCGCCCAGCGCCAATCCCACTGATTTGCTTTAGTGGGGCGCCACATCGCTGGAACCAGCACTACCGGAAAGAATTTAACGAGAGTGGCGGCGCCCAGCGCGGCTCCCGACCAGCCGCGCCTGCCGGTAAGAGCGGCCGCTAGCGCAATTGCCACAAGTGCGACCATCGCCGCGTCGACATGCCCGGAGCCGGCAATCTCCCACACCGGCAGAGGATGCCAAGAGTAGAGCAAAATCCGTTCCCTCGGCACCCACGTCGTCCGCAAAATGATCAGTAACGCCCCGATGCCGGCCGCCTCGATCGCGACGAAGGCGACCTTGACCGACAGCGCGGTTCCGCCGAGGTAATTTGTCGCCAGGAACAGCATCTGCGCGACAGGCGGGTAGATGGTCGGCGCGTAATTGTTGCGATTGATATACGGAAACACCAACGCGTCCCGCAGCGGTACGAGTTGCGGATCCGTCGGGATATAACGGTAAGGATTGAGCCCGGCGGCCGCGACGCGTCCGTCCCAGATGTAGCGGTTTATGTCGTCAGAAAGAAAGACCGGAGCTGTCAATGCAAGGATGCGCAACAAGGCGGCTGTCGCGAGAATTATTGCCAATGCTGGAGATTGATTAAGACCGCGCTCCACTTTTGCGGCGGCAACGACCCACACCGCCCCCTGGAATAGCGCGATGACAACAAAAGTGACCAGATCTTCGCGATACTGGGCAATAAGCCCACCCATCTCGCCGGCCACGATCAAGCAGGCCAACAGCAATAGGGGAATCAGTGGGTGTGTTGTGAGCCTCAGCCTAGCCCTCACCCACCCTCGCGGACCCAATGAGAAGACGGAGTTCTCGACCCAGGAGCCGCTCTACACCACCCTTCTTCTCCGCAAGCTTCCGCAGGAAAGCGGTCACCTTTTGGGCCGAGTATCCTCCCTTGTAGGCGACCGAGCCGCCCAATAACTCGTCGACGAGGGTGGCCAATGTTTGATTGTCATCTACGTCATACCATTCGGGCAGGGTTACAACCTCGACGTCGATCTCCTGCGCCCGCCCCAGTGTCTGGCGATAGACGCGATCAGTACTCCAGTCGATTGCTTCGAACAGCCGTTCGTGAAAGTTCTTCAACCCGATCAGGTAATAGCCGCCGTCTGCAGCGGGCCCGAGGACAACGCGGTCGCCTGGCTGTCGCAAGTGGTGAACCGCCTCAGTAACGAGTGCCGTCGGCAAGGTTGGGCTATCGGCGTTGACGAGACAGACCGAACGGTACCCCGCAGCCAAAAGGTCGTTGGCCGCGTGGCGCAAGCTGCGGCCGATCGTCGGCTCCCTGGGCGGCAGTAGCTCGAAGCTGTCGGGGAGAACGCCGGCAAAGAAGGTCTCCGAGCCGAGCGGGGCATACGCCACAAAACTTCGAATTGGGGCCGATACGGCGGCTGCCATGACGTTTGTTGCGATATCGGCCAAACAACACGTATTAAGCTCGGCGGCTTCTTCGTACGTCAACGGGGGCACGAGGCGAGTTTTGACGGTCCCCGCGATCGAGGCCTTGGCCATGATAGCAAGCGCGCAGACTTCCTTTGACATTTCGGCTCCCCAGCGTCCGGCCGCCCCGGTCCCCCAGGAGCCGCTAAACCAATTGTAGCCGTAATCCTTCCGAGAACCCGCTTGCATAATTGTTCGTGAGCCTGAGTGCGACAACGAATCTCGGGTTTTTGAAGCCCAGTCGGCACTCGGATTTTCATTGGGTAGAAGAACTTAGGAGACAGTATTTAGTCGGCAAATGCAAAGGCCATTGTCGTTTGGGGTTAGAGCGCGGTCGGCATATCGATGCTAGTGTAATACCCGTTTCCGCATATTACCAACCGATATTCTCTAGAGTAGCCAAGCTGCTTTGGTCCCGATCTACTGCTGTCAGCCGACGTTGTGCAACGCGCGAAAATAGGTGTCAACCGAGCGCACCAAGCCTCTTGCCAATTTTTGCTGATAGGCAGCTTTCTGCAGCAGGCGCTCTTCTTGCGGATTCGAGAGGCAGCCGAGTTCTACGAGGACTGAAGGAATGTCCGGCGCAGTCAGAACAACGGAATCGGCTGATCGCTGTGCATGGTCGAGCAGGACCACCTCGCGATCGAGTTCGCGGATGACATTGCGCGCAAGCACGATAGACAAATTGCTCGTTTGGCGGCGTGCGAGATCTACCAAGATATCGCTGACTTCGCGTGGTTGCTGGGCCAAGACGACGCCGCCGACTCGATCGGCTCTATTCTCGCTCGCAGCGACGGCTGCGGCCTGCCGATCGGAGGCCTTGGGCGCCAAAGTGAATACCGATAACCCCCGCATTTCAGCGTCGGGTAATGCGTCGGCATGGATTGACAAAAATAAGTCTGCGCGCCAAGCCCTCGCGCGCGCGACCCGTTCGCTCAGTGGGAGGAATTCGTCAATGCTGCGCGTGAGGACGACGCGATACCCGCGCGTTGCCGTAAGTTGGCGCGCAAAGTCTCGCGCGGTCGAAAGGACGACATCCTTTTCGTAAACCCCGGTGCGCCCGATTGCGCCAGGATCGATACCCCCGTGCCCTGGATCGATGACGACGGTCCGCTGTCGTAGCAGGGCCGCCGGAGTCCTTCCCGCCGGCTGCGCCGCAGTATTGCCTACCCCCCACGTGATTGTCGCGCCCAGGGTCACTAGCCGCAGAGCCACGCGCCGGCTATATTCCCGTTCCCGCAAACCCACCCCCCGATCGCGCGCCATCGTCGAAATCGATCTGCCGACCGGCAGATCGTAGTAATGCATTGCTGAATTTTTCGCCACCAAGGTCGAGCGTTCTCGCGCTCCGACAGGGTGGGCGAATGTTGACGTAGAGGACGAGGCCCCGATATAAGCCGTTCCATTAACTGCACGGCGAGCCGGTATGGCCAATCACAAATCCGCGGAAAAGCGTATTCGCCAGACCGCCAAACGGACTGCAATCAATCGGGCTCGGACGAGCCGGGTGCGTACCTTTGTCAAGAAAGTAGAGACGGCAATCGCCGCGGGGGACAAGGAGGCGGCGGAAGCCGCCTTTCGACTGGCACAGCCCGAACTGCACCGAGCCATCACCAAAGGCGTTCTGCACAAGAACGCCGTCTCCCGGAAGCTGTCGCGCCTAGCGGTGCGGATCAACGGGCTCTGACTCGACTGCCCGAGGTCAGAGTCTCTCCCGCGGCGGAATGTCGCAGGCTCGAGTCTTACGCGCTTTCGTAAGCGGTTCAACGCCATCCCTGAACTACACAAAAAATACCGGCCCGACTCCGCTTCAGTCCCGCTTGCCACCAAACCGACACATAGATAAAGTAGTAAATAACGGCGGCCGGAAATACGAAAGAGCCGTGTAAAAGTCGGAACGAACGTCAAGATAGGCTCTATCTCTTGACACAAACTCGACTGTATAAATAACGGCTGGGGGGTCGCTTCTTCCCGTACAAAGTAGTCGTGCAGAGCTATCGATTGGCACTGCAGCGTAATACTTGTCCAACTTGCTGTTGGACGTACTATTCTATTATAGGGGGTGGGTGGTGGAAGCGGTTCAAGAAAATCCAACTTACAGCACCACGAGCGCGGGTGAAGCAGATTGGACACGGGTGCTCGACCAGCTCAAAGTCGAAGTCGGGGCGGACGCGTTTCGCACTTGGCTGAGCCGGATGAACCTGCAACGGGTCGATGACGGACAGGCCGTCATAACTGCTCCAACTCGGTTCTTACGCGACTGGGTGACAACCCATTACGCTGATCGGCTTTTAGCATTGTGGCAAGCCGAGAATGATCAGATCACTCGCGTTTTGATTGTCGCTGTCCCCGAAAGGCGCGCAAACAGCAACTATTCAGGCACCTCAGAAGGCAGCGAAAGCCAACCTCCCGCCGATCACTCGCCGCCAGCGGATTTCGGTGACGATCGCGCGCAACCGCTCGTGCTGGACCAGCGGTTCGTGTTCGAAAATTTTGTCGTCGGCAAACCCAACGAGCTTGCCCATGCTGCGGCCCGGCGCGTTGCGGAAGCGTGTGTCAGGCCTGCTCACACCGTCCCGTTCAACCCGCTCTTTCTCTACGGCGGAGTTGGGCTAGGTAAGACCCATTTGATGCACGCCGTGGCGTGGCACGTCCGCAAGCACGCCTGCACCCGCAAAGTGATCTACTTATCGGCTGAAAAGTTCATGTATCAATTTATCCGGGCACTACGCTTCAAGTCGACGATGGACTTCAAAGAGCAATTTCGTTCCGTTGATTTATTGATGATCGACGATGTGCAATTCATCAGCGGCAAGGAGTCAACGCAGGAAGAGTTTTTCCACACCTTCAACGCGTTAGTAGATGAGAATCGTCAAATCGTCATCTCGGCCGACAAATCGCCTTCCGACCTCGAAGGAATGGAGGAGCGAATGCGTTCGCGCCTTGGCTGGGGGTTGGTCGCCGATCTTCATCCGACTACTTACGAATTGCGCCTCGGGATACTGCAGTCAAAGGGCGAGCAAACCGGCCTGCGGATACCGATAAAGGTGTTGGAATACATTGCCCACAAGATCACCTCCAATGTACGCGAGCTCGAGGGGGCATTGAACCGGATTGTCGCCCATGTTCAGCTGGTCGGACGCGACGTGACCCTCGAGAGCGCACAGGAAGTGCTTCACGATCTCCTGCGCTCGCACGAGCGGCGCATCACGATCGATGAGATTCAACGCCGTGTCGCCGAACACTTCAACATAAGGCTCGGTGAGATGACGTCGGATCGCCGCGCCCGGGCCGTCGCCCGCCCCCGCCAGGTCGCGATGTATCTCGCCAAGCAATTGACGACTCGTTCACTGCCGGAGATCGGCCGCAAATTTGGCGGTCGCGATCATACGACGGTGATGCATGCGGTACGCAAGATCGAAGAACTCAGGGCTACCGATCCGGCCCTCGCCGAAGATGTCGAATTGCTGCGCAGGATGCTGCAGGGGTGAACGCCCAAAAACAGTCCTTTGCGAAAGCGGGTGCTGGGCCCGTGGCTGTTCATGTTATAATACCGTCCCGTCGAGCCGCTATGACGCGACGGGGGCATTGACCAGTCTCTGGGGGTCCCTGGGGTCGGGAGGTGCCGGGTCAGCCATCTCTTGCGTAAGCCAACATGAAACTGACTATCGAACGGGCGACCTTCCTGAAAGCGCTGGGCCATGTACAAAGCGTCGTCGAGAGACGAACGACGATCCCGATCCTATCGAATGTCTTATTGCGGGCCGAACCGCACTGGCTAGCCCTCGGCGCGACCGACATGGACCTCGAGATCGTCGAGCGGGTGAGCGCCCAAATCGAGCGTCCCGGACGGACGACCGCGCCGGCGCACACCCTTTACGACATCGTCCGCAAGCTGCGCGAGGGCTCCCAGATCGAGATTGAAGCGCGCGGCGAGCGCAGTCAGATGGTGCTGCGCTCCCGTCGTTCGACTTTTACTCTCGCCTGCCTGCCGCCCGAGGACTACCCGCTGATGGCGAGCGGCGCGTTGCCGCACAATTTCATGCTGACTACGGCCGAGCTGCGGACATTGATTGACCGCACCCGATTCGCAATCTCGACCGAGGAGACGCGATATTATCTGAACGGAATCTACCTGCACGCGACAAAGGTAGACGAAGTGCCCGTCATACGCGCCGTGGCGACGGATGGGCATCGGCTGGCCCGGGTAGAAATGGTTCTGCCTGAGGGTGCCGCTGGAATGCCGGGGGTAATCGTGCCGCGCAAGACGGTCCTCGAGCTCAGAAAACTCGTCGAGGAGAGCCATGAGGAGGTACAAATCTCGCTGAGCGACACGAAAATTCGCGTCACGATCGGCGAGGCTGCCCTCACCTCTAAGTTAATCGACGGCACGTTCCCCGACTACGATCGCGTTATCCCGGCTAACAATGACAAAGTCCTCGAGGTAAATCGCGACGAATTCGCTGACGCGGTGGACCGAGTGTCGACAATCTCGACCGAGAAAAGCCGAGCTGTGAAGCTGGCCATCGAAAATGGCAACCTCGTCGTCTCCGCAACAAGCCCTGAAAATGGAACGGCAGTCGAGGAGCTCGAGGTGCGTTACTCCGCCAGTCCGCTAGAGATCGGCTTCAATTCTCGATATCTGCTCGACATCACCGAGCAGATTGAGGGCGAGGGGGCGCAATTCATCATGTCGGATGCAGGTTCGCCGACCTTGGTGCGCGATAGTGCCGATGCGAGCGCTCTCTACGTGCTGATGCCGATGAGGGTATGAATTGACTACTCGGCAGAGGCAAAGGCTCTCCTCGCGCAGCGGAAGGAGGTGGCCGGCGCGACGAAATGAGCCGGAAGCTTTGCGCCAATGGCGCGGAATACTGGCAAAGAGCCGCTTCTAGACCTATATAATTTTGATGCTTGCCGAGGCACAGGAAGGCCGCAACGATGCCGGTGCCGCGGTAGACCGCGTTGCCGTGACGCGCTTGATGTTGGCCGATTTCCGCAACTATCGCGCGGCGCGACTAACGTTAGGTACTGAGCCGGTAGTGTTGACCGGTCCCAACGGTTCCGGAAAGACGAATTTGCTGGAGGCCGTATCCTTTCTCGCGCCAGGTCGAGGATTGCGTGCGGCCCGGCTGTCCGACGTCGATCGCCGACAGGATGCCGACGATGACCCCTCCTTGTCCCGAGGCTGGGCCGTCGCCGCTACCGTCAGGACACGCCGAGGCATGTTGCGCATAGGGACCGGACGTGACGGCACGGTTGGCGAACGCCGGATTGTACGCATAGATGGTGAGCCGGTGCGCGGCCAAGCACAGCTCAGCGAGCGGCTCGGTGTGATCTGGCTGACACCCTCTATGGATCGTCTTTTTACCGAGGGTCTAGGCGGCCGTCGACGATTTCTCGATCGTCTCGTCCTCGGTTTCGATCCGGCCCATGCCTCACGCGTCACCGCTTACGAACAAGCTTTACGGGAACGTGCGCGCTTGTTGCGCGGCTGGCCGGCCGACGCCTCCTGGCTCGTGGCGCTCGAAGAAGTCATGGCCGAACAAGGCGTCGCGATCGCAGCGGGCCGCCGCGAAACTGTGAGGCAGCTCGACACCGCCTGTGCCGATGCGGAGGGCCCGTTTCCGCGCGCTCGGCTGAGCGTCATCGGCGCACTTGAGAATTGGCTTGACGTAATCCCGGCGCTGGCTGCGGAGACTAGATTCGCTGCTGAGCTAGCCGCCAACCGGCAGAACGATGCACAGGCCGGCGGGGCCATTCTGGGGCCGCACCGCTCCGACCTCCGCGTCAGGTTGGTAGAGAAAGGGACCGCGGCTGAACTGGCTTCGACGGGTGAACAGAAAGCCTTGTTGATTTCGATCCTTCTGGCTCACGCAAGGCTTCAGCAAGCGACGCGCGGCGAGCCGCCGTTACTATTGTTCGACGAGATTGCTGCACATCTCGATGCGAACCGCCGCGCAGCGCTGTTTGATGCTCTGCGGCGCTTCGACAGCCAAGTTTGGCTGACCGGCACCGATGCGGCGCTCTTCGCGCCAATGCGAGGCGAAGCCCAGTTTCTGTCGGTGCGCGACGGTAACGTGACAACAGCCTTCTCTTAACTTGGAAACTTCGAACACGGAGCGATATGGCGAATACCTCCGCATCAGACCCCCTTGGCCCAGTCGGCGCCGCAGCAGGAAGGCGAGCTGCGCGCGCCACCGCACCGTCGGGAAACGGCACCGCTGCACGAACCGGCAATGGCAGCGCCAATGGTGAGGATGCCACTTATAACGAACAATCGATTGAGGTCTTGCGCGGGCTCGAAGCGGTACGAAAGCGTCCCGGCATGTATATCGGCGACACCGATGACGGGTCGGGCCTGCATCATATGGTTTACGAGGTCGTCGACAATGCGATCGATGAGGCGCTCGCTGGATTTTGCGACACCGTCACCGTCACGTTAAATGCCGATGGTTCGTGTACCGTGGGCGACAACGGGCGCGGCATCCCGGTCGGCATCCATGACGAGGAGGGCGTCTCGGCCGCCGAGGTCATCATGACCCACCTCCATGCCGGCGGCAAATTCAACCAGAACGCCTACAAGGTTTCGGGCGGCCTGCACGGGGTTGGCGTCTCAGTCGTCAACGGTCTTTCCGCTCGGCTTGAGATGCGGATCTATCGCAGTGGCTCGGAATGGTTCATGCGGTTCCACGATGGCGTGCCGGAAGCCCCACTCGCCGAAGTGGGACCGGCTCCATCCTGGCCCGCCGGATCCAGCCGCGAGGGGCTCGTCACCGGCACCGAGATCACGTTCCTCCCGAGCACCGAGACCTTCAGCAACGTCGAGTTCGATTTTACGACGCTTGAGCATCGGTTGCGCGAGCTGGCATTTTTGAACAGTGGCGTGACGTTGGTGCTGAACGACTTGCGCGGCGTGGAGCCGAGGACCGTCACCTTGCATTTCGAGGGAGGGCTCGAAGCGTTTGTCCGGTACCTCGACCACTCCAAGCAGGCGTTGCATTCGCCGCCAATCGTGATACGCGGCGAGCGCGACGGGATCGTCCTCGAGGCCGCGATGGAGTGGACCGACAGCTACCACGAGACGATGTTCTGCTTTACGAACAATATTCCACAGCGCGACGGCGGGACTCACCTAGCCGGCTTCCGCGCGGCGTTGACCCGAACGGTCAACGCCTACGCGAATGACAGCGGTATCGCGAAAAAAGAGAAGGTGAGCTTATCCGGCGAGGACATGCGCGAGGGCTTGACCTGCATTCTATCGGTCAAAGTGCCCGACCCGAAATTCTCCTCACAGACCAAAGACAAGCTCGTTTCGTCGGAAGTCCGCCCGATCATCGAGGGTATTGTCGCTGACAAACTGACGCAGTGGTTTGAGGAGCATCCGGCTGACGCGAAAAGGGTCGTTGCCAAGGTCGTTGAGGCGGCTGCGGCTCGCGAGGCGGCGCGTAAGGCGCGCGACCTAACGCGGCGCAAAGGCGCTCTCGACGTTGCCAATCTGCCGGGCAAGCTCGCCGATTGTCAGGAGCGCGACCCGGCGAAGAGCGAACTCTTCATCGTCGAGGGCGACAGCGCTGGCGGGTCGGCGAAGCAAGGTCGCGACCGGCGCTTTCAGGCAATCCTGCCGTTGAAGGGCAAGATCCTCAATGTCGAGCGCGCGCGCTTTGACAAGATGTTGAGTTCGGCTGAGATCGGCACGTTGATCGCAGCCCTCGGGACGGGCATCGGCACCGAGGATTTCGACGCCGAAAAGGCGCGTTATCACCGCATCATCATCATGACCGATGCCGATGTCGATGGGAGTCATATCCGTACCCTGCTTTTGACTTTCTTTTTCCGGCAGATGGCGAGCCTCATCGACAAAGGGTTTCTCTACATCGCGCAGCCGCCCCTCTATCGCTTGCAGCGCGGCAACGCCAAGGCCGTCTATCTCAAGGACGACCCGGCGCTCGAAGCTTACTGCATCGATGCGGCATTGCGGGATTCGGTCTTCACACAGCACGACGGGATCGAGCGGGCCGGCAACGATCTGCGCGATCTGATGGAGCAGGCGCGGCTTCATCGCCGCTGGTTGCAGCCGCTCTCGGGCAAAGTCGGGAGCAGCGAAGTCGTCGAGCAGGCGGCGATCGCGGGAGCGCTATCGGCCGCGTCGCTAGCGGATCCGAGGCGCGCGATCGAGGCCGCCCATGCGACTGCAGAGCGGCTGAACCGCCTCGCCCCCGAACACGAACGCAGCTGGCGCGGTGAGATTATTGCCGGCGAAGGGTTGGTCCTCAGCCGCACCCATCAGGGAATCGATGAGCGGCGATTGATCGATGCTGCCCTGTTGCGTAGTGCCGAGGCCCGCCGGCTCGATGCCGACAATGCGAAGCTCCGGGAAGCCTATGACAACTCAGGCGCCCTCACGGCTCGCGACAAACCCTATCCCATCACCGGGCCAGCAAGCCTCGTCGAGGCTGTCATGGAATTGGGCCGCCGCGGCATCGAAGTGCAGCGCTACAAAGGCCTCGGCGAGATGAACCCAGACCAATTGTGGGAAACAACCCTCGATCCGGAAGTCCGCTCGCTGCTCCAGGTCAAGATTCACCATGGCGACTCGGCCGAAGAGACCTTCTCGACCCTGATGGGCGACCTCGTCGAGCCGCGCCGCGATTTCATCCAATCGAACGCCCTCTCCGTCGCCAACCTCGACGTTTGAGCACCCGTCCCCGACGAGCGTATCGGCTGCCTAACCCTTAGCCTGCAGCCGAACTGCTTGGGAGGCTCGCAAGGCGCCGGCTAGCTCTTTGCGCTGGAGGGCCTTGTACGCTCCAAGAAAGAGCGCGGCCAGCGCGATCAGGACGACCCCGGCAGTCCGAGGCTCGGGTACGTTAGAAACAACATCAAATAACAGCACATCTTGAATATCGGTCAGAAAAACAGAGGCCGGGGCGAAGGGGTCAACAGCCGAATTGACAGTATTAGCCGAGTTCGTGTTCGCAATACTCACGGATGGCGCGGTAACTATCGAGGGGGTTGTTGCAATTTGCCAGGTGAGGGGGCTTCCGGTCCCAGTTATATCGCTGAAATCAGCAAATGGAGCGGTCAGAACGAGGTAATATGTACCGGCCGCTAGGTTGAGCCCGGAGAACAGTACCGTGAGAGGTACCGCTCCGGACCCATTCCCGATCGGGGCGGTGAAGTCCACCGGGGGGACTATCTCATCCGCGGGGGTTGTCCCAGGTCCAATCATATCCATCAGATAAGCTGTGCCCTCGCGGAAACTGGGAAGGATGGTCACAACCGAGGCATCGATTGTGACCCCGGAAAAGCTCGCGTTCTGAGTCCAAGACGCCGCGACGACATTACTGAATTCGCCCCCTAAAAAGAACGCTCCGCGATTCGCCGGCACGGTAAGGTCGGTGACACTTACTATGACGTCCGCGCGAGAAGGGACGGAAATTGCAAATAGCGCTCCAGTTACGAAAGCGAGTTTCCGGAAGGAAATGCAGGAGACGCCAAATCGGAACCTATTCCTCTCCAGAATTCCAGTGAACACGACGGCGGTTATCAGGCTCAGTCTAACCTTCATGACGCCTTTCCTCCGGGCTTCCCCTGACTGAAGGTCATGCTCCTAAGGTTAAAGCAAATAGCTGACCAAATCGGATTTCCAAATGGACTCAATGCTATGGCAAGGACGTTTTTCGACCGCTGTAAGATCTTCCGACAGCGAAAGTCGGGCGATTGGTCAAGATCGCCACTCTTGCCACCGTCTTCTCAAGTTCGCCGGAAACCGAACACAGCTCACGGCCGAACAACAAGTGCCTATAAACGAATGTCAATCCTGTTCTCGCGTCTCAAGGGTCACAGCGAGGACGCCATCCGTAGCTTGAGGCTAGAGTGACCAAATCGAGTCCACACCCTGTAAAATTTCCCGACGGTTCCAAGAATAGCGAACCGCGCCGCGACCCTCATCCGTAGCGACTCCGCTCCCGAGCCGATCTCGCACCAGTTTCCAGTGAATGCTCAAACGGCAATTCTAATCTAGCGAGGACTACGGCCTGAATGCGGCCCCTCAGGGGCGCCCTGCTCGGGCTTCCTCCAAACGGCGCAAGCGATGGTCGAAGTCGTGCGTGTCGAGTGCCTTGAGGAAGACGTCGACCAACCTCGCAAGACCGGCCCCCTCCCCGGCCGAGATGTGACCACGAGCGGTCGCGTTCATGATTGCTCCCATCGCAGGCTTGAGATCGCTAACATCGCGCACCCGCGGCATCGCGAGCGGCACGGTACGGTCGCGCCGCGCCGGTATGAGACGGTCGAGACACTTTTGTAAGGTGACATTGCCGCCACCGAGAGCGAGT